>Ga0209809_1001369_pt1 | contig 19773 bp, 13 predicted proteins | sample YNPMSTMetaG_FD_186172 | JGI IMG/M metagenome (GOLD analysis project Ga0209809, IMG submission 186172) | Anoxygenic and chlorotrophic microbial mat microbial communities from Yellowstone National Park, USA - YNP MS-T MetaG (SPAdes) (version 2) ...
GGATCGGCGCCGGCGAGAGCGAAGGGAGCGGGCGTTATTGGTTTCACGGTGCGGTGGATCAGGTAGCGGTGTTCAATGCGGCCCTTTCGCATCAGACCATTGCCGACCATTACAATTCCTTCTCGCGGTATGCGCAGGAGGTGTTGGCAGCCGGGCCGGTGGCGTATTGGCGATTGGGCGAGCAAGCCGGCACCGTCGCCTACAATGCCGTCAACGTGACCCAATATAACGGAACCTACCAAAACGGCGCGGTGCTTCGGCAGACCGACCGGCCTTTGGCCAACGACATCGACACGGCCGTGGATTTCGACGGCTCGGATGATCGGATCCAGGTGGCGTACGATGCGGCCTTGCACCCGGCCAGCCTGAGCGTTTCGCTTTGGGCCAAGGTGGAAGGCGGCCAAGGTACCTACCGCTCGCCGCTAACGGCCAGAACGAGCTCTGTAGGTGGCTCGCTAAATACCCAAGGCTACAACTTTTTTGCCAGTCAGAGTGACCGATGGGAATTCTGGACCGGGCAGGGGGCAAATCTTACCTATGATGTGCTTTCTGGTCCCCCTGTGGTGTTGGATCAGTGGACCCAGGTGGTCGGCACATTCGACGCCGCCTCCAAAAAGAAACTGCTTTACATCAACGGCCAGTTGTTTGGTTCTAAGACCGGTTTATATGCCCCGATGACGGCTACGAATTCCCTCTGGATCGGACGCGGTGGCGATGGGGGAACAGAATTTCCGTTCAACGGCAAGCTGGACGAGGTGGCCATTTACAATCGGCCGCTCAGCAGGGCGGAGGTGGCCCGGCAGTATGAGTTGGCCGTTACCGGCACGCTCACGCCGAACAAAATCTTCGGGGTTACCTATACGTATTCTGCTGCCCCGGATGCCGATTCCACCTTGTTTAAGGATGATCTGAAAACGGCCGGCAGTTTCTCCGGCGATTTGGCCGACCTGTGGGTGGCCAGCGGGCCGTATGCAGCGGGCGATACGACGGTCGGCTGGCAGGCTGCCACGCCGGTAACCATCAGCTTCGATCTGGGCGGCCTGTATAGCTTGCATCAGATTAAGATCGGCTATTCGTATGACGCCCAGGCTGGCGTGGCCGGCCCGGACGATGTACGGGTGGCTTTGAGCACCGATGGCGTGAACTTTTCTACACCAGTACTGTTTAGCGGATTTACCGGCACAGGCCGCCATAATGAACTCCTGGTGGGCACGTTTGATTTGTGGGCCAGCCATGTTCGGCTCATCTTCGACGGTGGAGCCGCCTACGGCATGAGCAAATACGTGCTCGACGAGATTATCTTCCTCGAGGGCGTGCCGGAACCGGCCAGCCTGGTGCTGCTCCTGCTGGGGGCCCTCGGACTTCTATGGAGCCGACGGTGGCATGGCCGAAAACAAAACGCCGCTTGGTAAAAGGCTGTAATACTCGGGCGGCGGCCCGGACCGTTGCCAAACCCTTCCAATTTACCACAGTGCCCATTTTATGAGGGTTTTGGCAGTCTGGTCCCGCCGGTTGGTAGTACATCTGGCTAAAAACGGAATTCCGGGACAGCATCTAAGAGAATCCTCCTCCACGGGCGTGGCGAAGGAGGGGCATGGCCAAAAACAGATTTTTCCGAGCCGTAGCAAGGCGTCTTGTTTTCAACCGGCGGTCTCGCGGGCGCGCTGGCCTTTAGTCAAGGAGGGCGGGCATTCTATCGACTGGTTACCCTTGCTCTGCCGGAACGGTGTCGTAGAGGCTGTCCCGAAACTCTGTTTTTAGGCAGATGGACCAGCCAACCGTCAGCCCCCACCCTGCCAAAAACCCTCATCAACAGGGATGTTGGGAAACCGAAAGGGTTTGGAAACAGGTCGGGACCCCCCGGAGGCCAATTTCGGGACAGCCGCTTATTGTTTTTCACCAAATCGGGGGACACTGCCGTGGCCGAAAACCAGGGAATTTCGTGTCTCTACGATTTGCGAAGCTCCATAGTTTGACTAATCCACTCGGCCTGGCCTTTGCCACTTTGCCACTGGGAGGGGCGAATCGGCTCCAACTTCCCCAATGGTGCTCATGGAGCCTGGTGGAGGTGGAAGTTAAGGGCTTGACTTTTGGAGATAAAATGGATAATAAAGATATTTTCCGGCGCAGATTGTTTGCGCCGAGATGGTCGGTGCGCTTCTAGAGTTTGCATGAGAAAGGAGATGTTCATGGCAGCCGTAGTGAATGTAGAAACTTGTACAGGTTGTGGTGAGTGTGCCCAAGTGTGTCCGTTGAATGCGATCGAGATCAAGGATGGCAAAGCGGTGGTGGATGAGAATACCTGCGGGGAGTGCGGTGCCTGCGTCGATGTCTGCCCCACGCAGTCCATCACCCTTCCATAGAACCCGCCGGAAGCTCCTGCCTGTTTGCAGAAGAGCCACCTTGGACCGGCTTATACACCACCCGACAATCAAGTCGGCAACGTAAAGGAGAGGAAAGGATTCCTCTCCTTTATTGTTTGCGGCGGGCGAGGAGGCCAACCGGTACCTTCACAAAATGCGTTCGGACGGAAAAATTTCCCCTAACATTTTGGCCGAAGGGGGGAATAATTTAGCCGAATGAAGAGGGACTTTTTTCTTCTCTCTCCGCTGGCAGGACAGTGCAGAGGGAGGAGCCCATATAAAGAGGAGGGACACCTTCTTTTGCCCTCTCACCCGGCCTGGCCGAAGGCGCCGGCCCTGCCTCTCCTGCGCTGGCGAGAGGCCAGTTCCTCCCGCCTCTCTCTTGGCCGTGCAGAAGCCACCCCTCCGTCTTACCCGGCGGTACCTATTGGTCTTCGCAAAACCAAGGGACAGCGACGTGGCCAAAAACCAGGGAATTCCCTGTCTCTACGATTTGCGAAGCTCAATAAGGCACCGCCCGTCTCTCGACGGCCAGGGCAGAGGCGATTTGCTCCATTCAGCTAAAGCGCTACGCCCATTTTTGTGGATGTCAAACGATTCGGCCTGGGCCGGGTGGAATACTCGTAGAGTTTTTCGTTTGTATCGATTGGAGCAAGGCCGAAGAGAGCTTTTTGGTTGGCAGGAGCCTGGTGCCTGCTTTTCTTTGAGGCGGTTTCTTGGTACCTTAAAGATTTAGAGGTAGCAGAAAAGGTTTGGGAACATCTTCGGGGCGGGAAGAAACTGGGGGAACTTTTTGGGAACAGAGTCGGCTAGCCTTCCCGCGTAAACGGGAATCCCAGGCAGGTTTTTTGCCCGGGCCCCCGTTTCGGCGGGGAAAACAAGGGGGTTTTATGGAGCTTCGCAAATCGTGGAGACACGAAATTCCTTGGTTTTTGGCCACGTTGGTGTGCCTTGCTTTTGCCAAAGACCCATAGATGGACTGGAAATGGTTTTATAAACTGAGGTACATTTGATCCAAGGACGTTCATTCAAGAAGGTTCCTACAACCATGGTGGATCGATCCCGGAGGCCAAGTATCGACATCGACGCCCTGCTTCGGAACGCCGAACTGCGCACGGAACTGGAACCCTACTATGACGAGGCGATCGAGCGGATCGGTATGGCTGACTGGCCGATCCAGGCGGAAAACGAGTTTTTGGCCTCCATGTTGGCCTGGGAGTATGCGCCGGTTTTGCCGATTTATCGGTGGTTTGAACCGGAACTTCGGCCTCCCCGGCCCGATCTGCTCTCGGACGACGAACTCCGGGACATCCTCTACGAAGTGATCGATAAACTTTGGGAAAAACGGATTGTGCTGGATTTTACGGATCATCTGTCCGACCGGGAACTCTATACGCTGATTTATCGGGATATTCTGCCGGCCCGGGAGAAGAAGCTCGACTTGGGCAATAACTATCTCCATTGGGACTGCACAGGCCCTAGTCCGGAGCCAGAAATCTGGCTTCGCTATTATGCCAGCGAGGAGGAACGTCAGGAGTGGGAACGCACGTACCATCGGCCGGCCCCGCCCAAATCGAAACCTCCCTATCCCCGTCGGCTGCCCAGGGAACCGGAATAATCTTCCATTCTCCTTGACGCCGGAGGATATTCGGGGGTGTATTCAGTGAGCGGTTTTTTTCCCGTTGCCCAGCGGCAGCGGTGCTGACAAGCAGGACCGCAAGATTCACAAACGCTCCTCCAGGCTTACAACCAGCTCCCTCAGGTTGACCAACAGGTCCCCTCTGCTCTGGACCTAGCGGGCTTCCGCAAAGAAAATAAATATCCGTAGGCCACGCCAGAGGTTGGAGGCTGGCCGAGTGGGGACATTGCCAGAGGTTGCAAGCTACTAGACGGTGGACGCTCCGAGGAGCCATCCATTCCATCCCCTGCAAAGGAGTTTTTCCATGGAAGGGTTCCGTTGGCTGCCCTGTGGGCCGATGTGGGTTGCATTTTGCCTGGTGGCGGCAGGTTGCGGGAAGCAGCAGGGGCCTAGCAGCCAGGAAGTCGGCTTGGACTTTTATGGGAGGTTGCCCGGCTTGTCGGCCACGCCGGATCCGGAGCTTCGGGCGGAATACACCCGCATTGTGGAAGAGGGCGGCACTCCCGAGCAACTCACTCAAGCACCTGTTGCCGACCAAGAGAATATCGCTGCCGGGCTGCGGGATTTGTTTCCGGCCGACAAGCTGGACGAAATCCTCTCGGAAACCGAGCGGATCATGCCGCCCGCCAAGCTGGGGTTCCAGTTTGATCCGGTCCGTTTGCATCGGGCGGGGGTGTTTTGGAAGCAATATCAAAAGGCCTGGCAACAGGCCCGGCAGGCGCTGGAGCGGCCACGCTGTCAGTTCGGCATCCGGTTCCTGGACGGCGATGGGGCGGATTTGAGTTTTATCAAAGTGGTCTGGATTGTGGCCCGGTTGGAGATGTTTTATGCGGCCGAGCAGCTTCAGCGAAAGGCCCTCGCCCAGGCGATCGATTCTTTAGAGGTGCTCTTGCGATGGTGTCATTGTTTGGGCGGAGAGAAGCATTTTGAGCCGCGGGCTCAGGCCGCCTTTCTCCGTTCCGAAGCCCTGCTGCTTTTAGAGGCCATTGTGCGTCGGCCGGAAATCCAGCGATCGCATCTGGAAAAGCTCTTTCTGCTCCTCCAGGCTCATCTGGACCAATGGCCGCCGGATGCTTATGCCTGGATCGGCGAACGGGCTTTAGGGATGCACGCCTACGAGCTGGTCCGCGAAGGTCGGCTTTTGCAGTTGGCCAAACCGGAAGAACTGGAGGCCATGGGCGGCCGGGCTGCCGATCTGGTCGAAGTGGCCAAACAAACCGTCAATCAGGATGAACTATATTATCTCCGCACCATGCGCCGGATTTTGGAAGCCTGTTCGGAACCCTATTTTCGCCGGGTCGCCTTGTTCCAAGAAATCCGCCTCGACTTGCAGAAAAAACGAAACACTAGCGAGTTCCCTTTGGTGGCCGGGTGTATGCTCTTGCCGAGCATCGAGAACGGCCATCGGCTGCAGGCCAAAGACCGCGCTCTTTGCGAAGCCTGGGCAGTGGCGTTGGCCTTGGGTGCCGGCCAACCCGCTCCGCCTTACCAGATCAACCCGCTAACCGGCCAGCCGTACAAAATCCTCCGCCAAGCAGACCGAATCGAACTCCTTACCGGCGACCCCTCCCAGCCGCAGGACGAATTCCGTATCCTCGTACCGGATCTATCTTCCCAAACCGCCCCGAAAAGCCCCTGAGCTCCCCTTTCGCCATTTTGGGACAACCGCTCATGGACGAATACCCTAACTCGTTGGAAATCTTAGACTTAGGAAACAGGCTCCCCAAAGGAGGGGGTGGTAAAAGTTTCGGTAACATTTTAGTTTGACTGTATCTACCCGGCCAAGCCCCCACAACTGATAGGGGGTAAGAAGCGGCTCAAACCCAACAGATTGTGGTAATTACTTCCGGTAGATACAGTCAAGTTAGCCGAATGAAAAGACCTTTGCAGCCAGATGCTTCTGAGGTCCGATCCCCGGCTACGGGGTCTCCGAAGTGTCATTCCTGCACAATCCGGAATCCAGCGGTGTGTCATTCCTGCACAAGCAGGAATCCAGCGTGGTCTCATTCCTGCGACAGCAGGAATTTGGCGGTGTGTCATTCCTGCGAAAACAGGAATCCAGAAGATGCCTTTCCCCTGAGGCAGGAGAGGACGGCCTGGCCGGAGCTACCGCGGAAGGCCCGTCCGGCTACTGGATGCCTCCGGGAGTCCAGGCCTTGGGCCCGGACATGCTCAAACCAGACCTTCCGTCTTCCGTCTGCCAAGACGCCGGATCAGACGGTCCGCGCTCGCAGGGAAGAGATTGCCCCTTTCGGCTAATTTGAGTGGATTCGGCTGGCCAGGCCCCTACAACTTGTAGGGGGTAAAGATGGTCCCAACCCCACAGATTGGGGTAATGACTTCCGGAGAATTCAGTCCGGCTATTGGTCTTCGCAACAGCAAGAGAAACCGCCGTGGCCAAAAAGCCAGGGAATTTTGTGTCTCTCCAAGTTGCGAAGTTCGATAAAATGTTCCAAGGGATTCCTGAGCCGTCATGAGCCGGAAACCGACACGTCGGGACTTTTTAACAGGCCGGTTGGGAGCGTTGATTCCGTGGCAGGGGTGGTCTGCCGGGTCTTCTGCTGTTTCGGGTGCCTATGGGCCGGCCCCCCTGATCCATGTCTCCCGGTCAGCGATGGCCTGCCAGTTCCAAGTTTTTCTCAACGGGGGCCAGTATCCGCATGGCGTATCCGCTGCCTTGGAAGCCCTGGAGCTTTTGGAGGTGCTGGAACAGCAGATGAGCATCTTTCGGCCCGATAGCCTGATTCAGCAGATCAACCGGCAGGCGGCCTTCGAGCCGGTGGTGGTAGAAGATCGGCTTTTTGAGTTATTGGAGCTGGCCGATGCCATCTCCCGGCTGACCGAGGGGGCGTTTGACCTGACGTGCACGCCGCTCTGGGAGGTCTGGGGCTTTGCTCAACGACAACCCAGGGTACCCACACAGGCCGAGTTGGCTCAGGCCCAGGAGCAGGTCGGCTGGCAATACGTTTGCCTGAATTCTGCGGACCGGACCATTCGGTTTACCCGGCCTGGCATCCAGCTCAATTTAGGCAGCATCGGCAAAGGCTATGCCGTGGATCGCTGCGCCGAAGTGCTTCGGCAGGCAGGGATCGAAGATTTTCTCATCCACGGGGGCCAAAGCAGCGCCTTGGCCCGCGGCAACCGGCAGGATGTGGCCGGCTCGCTAGGCTGGCCCGTAGGACTCCGCCATCCTCTCCGGCCTCAACGCCGACTAGGCCAATTCTGGTTACACGACCTTGCCCTGGGCACGTCCGGCAGCGGCGTGCAATGTTTCTATTCCGACGGTCGCCGGTTGGCACATATCATTGATCCGCGTACCGGACAGCCTGGCGGCCAGGATATCCTGTCGGTAACCGTGCTGGCCCCCACGGCCGCGGAAGCCGACGCCCTGGCCACCGGACTGTTTCTGCTGGGAGTGGAAAAAACTCGCCAGCTCTGCCAACAGCGGCCCGATCTGGGCGTCTTGCTGGTCCTGCCAGACCCTCCAAGTGGCGATGTCCGGGTGTTGGCCCTCGGTATGGCCCAATCCCTCTGGCACCCAAGCTGTCCTCCCGGCGACCCGTAGTCCTCTGGACAGGAGGCCGGAGTCCCAAGCCGGGCCCCAGGGGCAGTTACTCTTCTTCCTCTTCTTCTTTCCGTTGGGCTTTTTCGATGATTTCTTTGGCCAGGTTGGCCGGGACGAAATCATATCGGCAAAATTCCATGGTATAACTTCCCTGGCCGCCGGTAATGCTGGAGAGAGTACGGGCGTAGGTGGTTACCTCGGCCAAGGGCGCTTCGGCGATAATGGTCTGGTAGTCCCCCCCGGCGGAATCCATGCCCAGAACCCGGCCGCGACGACTGGCAATATCACTATTAATGTCGCCGACGTTTTTCTCCGGCACCGTAATTTCCATCCGCACAATCGGTTCCAGGAGGGCCGGCTTGGCTTCCAGGAACACCTTCTTGAAAGCCATGGAAGCGGCCGTCTTGAACGCCTGTTCCGAGCTATCCACCGGATGGTGTTTGCCGAAAAACACCTCCACACACACATCCTGGACCTGATAGCCGGCCAGTACACCTTTGCTCATTCGTTCCCGGAAACCTTTTTCCACGGCGGGCATGAAGTTGCCGGGAATCACCCCGCCGACGATAGAATCGATCCAGAGGAAGTTCCATTCCGGATCGTAGTGGATTTCCTTCATTTCAGGGAAACGTTCTTTGGTGGCAAATTGTTCGATATTGGTGCCGGGTGGCAAGGGCCACATCCGAATCCAGACTTCGCCAAATTGGCCTCGGCCACCGGTCTGCTTCTTGTGCCGATACATTCCCTCGGCATTGCCTTGGATGGTTTCCCGGTAGGGGATTTTCGGCTCTTTCAGTTCGATTTCCAATTTGTCCCGGCGTTTGAGGCGTTCTCGGATAATCTGCAGATGCAATTCGCTCATGCCGTAGATGACCAGCTCTTTGGTCTGCGGATCCCATTCCCGACGGAAGGTGGAATCTTCCTGGCAGATTTTGGCCAAGGCGGCCGTGATTTTGGTTTCGTCGCCGCCGGCTTTGGGCGAGGCGGCCATGCCGACCATCGGCTTGGGAAACGCAATGGGAGGCAGAACGACTTCGCCCAAACAACTGCCAGTCTGGAGTTCTTCCACTTTAATGACCGCGGCGATACCTCCCGGACCGACTTCGTCGATCGGTTCGCTTTCGGCCGCCTGCATGTGGAGCAATTGGGCAATTTTCACCGGTTTGCGTTGATCCACCACCGGGACGGCACTTTCCTTTTTCAGCGTGCCAGAATAAACCCGAATGAAACTGATCTTCTGCACAAACGGATCCACCCGGGTCTTGAATACCTGGGCCACCAGCGGACCGGCCGGATCCGGCACGATTTCCACCTCGGTACCGTCGGCCTTTTTACCGGTTCGCCGAATCGCCGAGGGCGGCAAACAACACAGGGCTAACGCCTCCAACAGTTCCGGCATCCCCACCCCCGTCTTGGCCGACGCACAAACTATCGGGATTAACGTTCCGGAAGCCACCGCACGGACCATCAGGCGGGCAATCTCCTCGTTGGTCGGCTCCTGCCCCTCAAAATACCGTTCCATCACCTCTTCGTCGGTCTCGATCAGCGTCTCCAAAAGCGGAGTGTGGATCGAGGCCGCGTCGATCACCGCCCCTTGGGTATCGGACGGCACTTTTAGAGCGTTTACCACTCCCCGAAACTCCGGCCCAAGCCCGACCGGAACATTCAGCAGCTTACAGGCCGGCCCAAACGTTTCTTGAATGCTATGGAGGAGTTTATCAAAGAAGATATTTTCCCCGTCCATTTTGGACAGGATGATCATCCGGCCCAGACCTGCTTTGGCGGCCTCGGCAAACACCCGCCGGGTATTGACCTCAATGCCGGCCTGAGCATTGATCACAATCGCTGCGGTTTCTACCGCACGCATGACCCCGATCGTCTGGCCAATGAAGTCCGGATAGCCGGGCGTGTCCGCCACGTGAAAATGCTTGCCGCCATAATCAAAATGCACCAGCTTGGCTTCAATGGTATATTGATGCGCCTTTTCCTCTTCCTCGAAATCGCAGATGCTGGTGCGATCGTCCACACTGGCTGGTCGGCTGACTGCGCCGGTCAGATTCAGCAGCTTATCCACCAGGGTAGTTTTCCCCGAAGAACCATGCCCACAAAACGCTACGTTCCGAATTTGTTCGACATCGTACTTTGCCATGAGACCCTTGATCCTTTCGTGTTACCTATCTTCTCAGAATCGTGACATTTTAGCCGAAAGAAGGTCTCATTCCTGCGCAAGCAGGAATCCAGGTAATTTGGCTTCTTACTTTCTGGATTCCCACTTTCGGGGGAATGACACCAAAGGGGGCACCTCACCCGGCGGTGCCTTTGGCACCGCCGGCCTCTCGACGGCCAGGGGAGAGGCGATTTGCTTCCTTCGGCTAAAGGTTACCAGAATCCAAAGTGTGTATCGAATATCCTAAGGAAATTGCCGGGCTCCACGCAGGGCTTTGAATAAGTCCGGTCCCTTGTATGATTTTAGGAAAGGGGGCTTGTTTTAGGGAGGGCGTTTGGTCCACCGGCAGGGGGTTTAGCCGAAACGGCTGGGCTCCTCGGGATACCGAATTCCCTCACTTTTTCCACATTCCCCTATTAGGGTGGGTCCAGCTCCCCCGCGGCGATCATTGCTTCCTGGAGGGTGAGGCATTTTTCGTACAGTGCTCGGCCAATAATGCAGCCGGCCAGTCCGGCAGAGGCTAATTGTTCCACATCCTGGGGGCTTTTAATCCCCCCAGAAGCGATGACCGGTAATGCTACCGCTGCCTGCATCGCGGCCATCGCCTCCACATTCGGACCGGTTAACATCCCATCCGTGGCAATGTCGGTATAAACGATCCCGGCCAAAGGCAAATGGGCAATCTGTTGGGCCAACTGGAGGGCCGGGATTCGGCTTGTGCGTTGCCAGCCTGCCAGCGCCACCCACCCATCCCGGGCATCGATCCCCAAGACCAATCGGCCCGGAAATTGATAGGCCATTTGGCTAAACCATTGGGGATCTTCCACGGCGGCCGTGCCGACGACCAGCCGGCGGATGCCCATCTGGAGGAGCCGTTCGATCCAACTTTGGGACCGAATACCCCCTCCTAATTGGCATGGCACATCCACCATTTGGAGGATGCGTTGGATGGCCTCCAGATTGACCGGTTCCCCTTGGGCTGCTCCGTCCAAATCCACCACATGGAGCCGACGGGCCCCCTGGCTCACCCAATGCCAGGCCATAGCCGCCGGATCCTCACTGTACACCGTCTCCTGGGAAAAATCCCCCTGCCGGAGCCGGACACATCGCCCCCGCCGAATATCTATGGCCGGCCAAACTTCCACGCCTAGCCCCCCTTATTGGGAGATACCTACCTGTTTTGACTGTATCCATCCAGCCAGCTCCCTACAACAACTTGTAAAGGGTAAAAATCGGCCCGAACCCCACAGATTGTGGTACTTACTGGGAATTTCTTTCCGGTGGATCCAGTCAACCTATTTGTTCCGAACCCCGGAGGGTGTCACGGGGACTGTTGGGAGGGGGTTTCCTGTCCCTCAGATAATCCCCCACCTTTTTCTTCTGACCCACGCGCAACCCCCAAATAATCCGGGCTGCCTCGACAGAAAACATCTAATATGCCACAAATATACCTAATAATCAACCCCCGGAACATGCTAGCTGATGGAGGACAGTTGACCCAATGACCCAATATTTTTCCCCTTGTAGGTTCCGGTCACGAAACGAGCAGCCCAGTTAGTTGCTTCTTTCTGGGGACATTTTAGGGGCATGGGCAGGAATGAGAGGGGGTTGTTCCGTAGTGGGGAGGACATCCCCTTGCATCCTCCTCTTAATGCAGCGCCATAACCCTCTATTTGGGCATTCTCTGCCCCAATCTGCCCCTTTACATTCCTTGTGGCACGAAGCGCACCCCCCATTTGGTGTATTGTTCTTCCCCCCGATAATCTTTCTTATCGACGAAACGGGAAAAATAGGTTAAATTAGGAGTTTCTTTGGAACTAAAGGGGCACTGGCAGAAAGTTTTGTGATTCTTTGGAAAAAATAGAGGTAAGTTTTTCTTGAACTTCAGCCAAGTGGGTACCTTCCCATCGGAGCCGTCTGAAAAAACGGGCAGGCGGGACGGCCTCCGATAGCCCCGGCGGTCCGTCGGCAGGGTGGCCGGGTAGGTGCTTCTGTGGGCTAAAAAGGTTCCTGAGCGAGGAGGGTTTTTTCGTCGTATGCAGCAAGCGGAGCGGGTCGTAATTACCGGAGTGGGGATGATTTCGCCGATCGGCTGTACGAAAGAGGCCTTCTGGGAGTCGTTGTGGGAGGGCCGAAGCGGCGTGCGCCCTCTGAAACTCCTTCCAGAGGGGGTATTGTGTACCTCCTATGGGGGGGAAGTGCTTGATTTCCAGGGCAAAGCCGAGGACTTTTTGCCGGTTGACAAAGAACAGACCAAGCTCATCCGCAAACAACTGAAGGTGATGTGTCGGGAGTCGCAGATGGGGGTGGCGGCAGCGCAACGGGCCATGGCGGATGCGGGCCTTCGGCCCGGTCAGTTCGATCCGGAGCGGATCGGGGTCTGTTTCGGCAGCGACTATATGCTCACCATGCCGGAGGATTTTATCGAGCCGATCCGGGCCTGCATCAACGCCGAGGGCCAATTTGAGTTCGCTCGGTGGGCGTTGGAGGGCATGCCCAAGCTGGAACCGCTATGGCTGTTGAAATATCTTCCGAACATGCCTGCCAGCCATTTTGCCATCTTCAACGACCTGCGCGGGCCGAACAATTCGATCACGCAGCGGGAGGCCTCGGCCCATCTGGCCGTCGGCGAGGCCTTTGAAATCTTGCGCCGAGGGGATGCGGAGGTGATGGTGGCGGGCAGCACTGGGACCCGGCTTCACCCGATGAAGGCCATCCATGCCTTCCAGCAGGAGGAGTTGGCCGATGGGCGATTTTCTCCGGCGGAGGCAAGCCGACCGTTCGACCGCGATCGGGCTGGCATGGTGCTGGGCGAAGGGGCCGGGGCGGTGGTCCTGGAGAGATTGGAGCATGCCCGGGCGCGAGGTGCTAGGATTTACGCAGAGGTGCTGGCGGCCGCTTCCCATGCCGTGGCCGAGCCACGTTTGTTGGCCCGGCGGGATCGTGCTATCCAGTTGGTGCTGGAGAGTTTGCTCCACCGAGCCGGGCTAAGTCCGGACCAGATCGGCCATGTGCATGCCCATGGGCTGAGTACCCGCTCCTGCGACCGCGAAGAGGCCCAGGCGATCCATGCGGTTTTCGGTCAGCGGAGCAGTCCGGTTCCTGTGGTGGCGGCTAAAAGTTATTTCGGCAATCTGGGCGCTGGCAGCGGCCTGGTGGAACTGATCGGCAGCCTATTGGCTCTGGTCCATGGGCAACTTTTTGCCACCTTGAACTATAAAACACCTGATCCGGATTGCCCCGTGCATGTGGTGCATGAGGCGGGGCATCCGGCCGGACGGTGTTGCATTGCCGTCAGTGTTACCCCCCAAGGCCAAGCCTCCGGCCTGTTGATCCGCACATACGAAGAGTAAATGCTCCGAAGGAGTATCGGCTTGAGCGGTCGAGGCAGTGCGTGGAACAAACTGAGCCGTTGGACAAAGATCGCCCTTTCGCTAGGGATTGTGGTTTTTTTGCTGTACCGAGCGGAAGCCAAGGATCCGGACACGTTCCGGCGTCTTTGGGCGCAGCCGAAGCACTGGGAGTATTTGGGGCTGGCGACTGTCGCATGCTGGGGGGCCACATTTTTAACATTTGTGCGCTGGCTTTATTTGGTGCGAGCTCTGGACCTGCCGCTTTCCTTTCGGGAAGCGATGCGGATCAGTTTCCTGGGGTATCTATTTAATTTGGCGCCGATGGGGATTGTGGGAGGCGATTTGCTCAAAGCGGTGTTGCTGGCCCGACGACAACCGGGCCGACGCGCGCAGGCCGCCGCTACTGTGGTGGTGGATCGGGTGCTGGGACTCTACATTTTGTTTGTGGTCGCTGCGGTGGCCATCTTGGCCGTCGGATTCCATCAAAGCTCACAACCCCAGCTCCGTATGGCCTGCCAACTGACCTTGTGGATTACTCTGGTGGGGACGGCGGCCATGGCGATGCTGTTTATTCCAGGGCTGACGCAGGGTCGGCTCAGCCAGTTATTGGCTCGGATTCCCAAAGTGGGGCCAGTGCTGGATAGCCTATTGGAGGCGGTTCGGCTCTACCGGCGTCGATGGATGGTGCTTTTGAACTCCAGCCTGATGAGCGTGGGCGTGCACAGCCTTTTTGCGATCGGGGTGTTTTGGATTGCCTGCGGCCTGTATGAACGGGTGTTGCCGCTGACGAGTCATTTTGTCATCATGCCGATTAGTGCTTCGATGGGGGTGATCCCGCTTCCCTTGGGGCCGTTTGAGGCGGTGTTGGAATTTTTGTACGAGCGAACCCCTGGTCCAGAAGGCCTGCGGATGGCGGCTGGCCAGGGGCTAATGGTGGCCCTGGCCTACCGGGTCATTACCGTCCTTTTTGCCGCCTGCACCATTTTTACTTACCTCGGGAGCCGCTCCGAACTGTCCGAAGCCATGCATCAAGCGGAATCCGACCTGTCCATGCCCCCAGCCCACCAGCCGGAACTGGCATTCGCCCACCTTTCGGCCGAGCAGGCCGAGGCAACTGCCCAGGACAACCTACCCGAAACCCCGTCGGCCCATCTGCATAAAACCAAATGAAACGGGGCAGTACGCTTCTGGACAGGTTGGGCTTCTAAGAGAGCCTATCCCAAAATACCGGTCCCCTTGTCCGATCCTCCTATGAAGGTAGGTTTCAGGGGGCAGATAAAACCAACTCCACTTGCACCCGCCTGATTTTGGGATAGGCTCTAAATCGCTGTGCTTTTCAGGGCATAAAACCAAATGAAACGGGGCAGCCTGCTTCTGGATGGAGGAATCCGAATTACCATTCGGGCATGATGGGTAAATGTTCCATGCCGAAGCGGCGGGCCTCGGATTGCATCCGCTGGAACAGTTCCCGGCGGATCGGCTCCGGCAGCGGGGAAGGCGGTGCCGCCTGCACCAACCGCTCCACCTCCCGGCGGGCCCGGTCCCAAAGGCTGGGCGAACCCTGTTGCTCCCACCGCTGTCGGCGTGAACGATCGATCACACGCCCCGGAAAATAAATCTCCTCCTTTAGCCAGCGCCGGGTATGATCGGCAATCAGCAGATGCCGTTCCCGGAGCAATTCTTCAAAAAGGGGCTGGGCGGGAAAATCCTCTCGGGGCTGGATGCCGGCGCCCAATCGCAGGGCCATCCCGCACAGTTCATTATCCAGGACCAGCTTTTCCAGGCATTGGCAGTTTTCGAAATCCAACATGCCGGGGCCGGAGACGTTGTTGATGCGGGCCAGGACGGCTAGCACCGCGCCGATGCCGCTTTCCAGTCCGGCCTGGGCGTCCAACTGTTTGGCGTCGCTCATGCCGATGTAGGCCTGAGTGGGCAGGCCCAGGTATTTGCCGATCTCACAATACGCACAGTCCAGCATCATCGTTTCCATCGCACCCATCGGCGTAGTTTCGTGCCGAACGTCGAAAATCGCAGGCGAACCGCCGTAGAGTACCGGCGCCCCAGGCCGGGCCAACTGGCTCAACACCAGCCCGCTGAGCGTCTCCGCCGTGTGCTGAATCAGGGTGCCCACCAGGCTCACCGGTGCCTGGAACCCGGCCAACGGCATCGCAATCAGTTCCACCGGAATCCCGTGCCGGGCACAGTCCAACAGGTTCTGCGACGGCCCATAGCTCCACCGAAGCGGCGAGGTAGGACAGGCCGAAAAAATGCAAAGCGGTTTGGCCTCCAACTCCGCCTGGCTTCCTCGGACTATCAGTTGCAGATCCCGCATCAGGGCAAACCCCTCGGCCGAGAAGGCGCCGGTAACCACCGGTTTTCGGCCATAGAGCAGGCTCAGGAACAGTCGATACGCATCGGAGATTTCCGCCGGCACGTCGGCCGGCACCATCGCCGTGCTTTGCGAGGCGATATGCGGAAGCTGTTCCACAACCCGCACGTATCGGAGGTAATCTTCGCTGTTGGGTCGGCGGAGTTGGCCGGTGGAATCCAAAAAATACAAGGCGGCCGAAGCCGGGGTAAAATACACCGCATCCGGCGTAAAATCATGGGTCTGCCGGCCCAGCAGGTCAAAAAGCCGAAACGACCGGGGAGCCAGCTCGATCGCCCGCCGCACCAACTCGTCGGGCAGATAGACTCGAAATCGGTCCGAACTCACCCGGGCACCATGGGAAGCCAATAGATCCACCGCCTGGGGATTGTGAATCTCCACGCCCAAGACGCCCAGCAGATGGATCGCCTCAGCCACAATGCGTTCGATCAGTTCGTCGTCCAGCAGCCGGAGGGTAGGTCGCATGTGCAGGACTCCTGACCAGGCGGAGGAATAAGCAGCAGACGTCGGCAGCGCCGATTACCAGGGCGGCAGGGCCAGCGTGCCGCCTTCCACATACACGACCGATCCGTTCACGTAGCCGGCTTCGTCGCTTAGTAAAAATCCGATTACTCTCGCCACATCCATCGGCTGTCCCAGGCGGCGGACCGGAATCTTCCGGGCCACATCCGCATAAAGCTCTTCTTTCGGTTTGTCCCATCCTTCGCAGGAAGAGGCCAGCATCGGCGTGTCGATGGTGCCGGGGCTGACGGCCACAAACCGAACGCCCTTCGGACTGTGATCGGTAACCAGGCACCGCATCAGGGCCACCAGCCCCGCCTTCGACGCACAATACACCCCATGCTCCGGAAACCCGATCTCCGAGGCCACCGAGGTGGTAAAACAGATGCACCCTTTGCCCTGCCGCTCCATGACCGGAATCGCATATTTAGCCACCCAGATCGCCCCCAGCAGGTTGACGCCCATGACCAGGTTGAAATCCTCCAGGGTGACCTGGGTGATTTTCTGCGTTCGGAGCACGCCGGCATTGGCACAGGCGGCGTCCAGGCGTCCGAACCGGCTGAGGGCCAGTTCCACCGCGGCCCGGACATCCTCCTCCCGACGGACATCGCCGTAGTGGAACAAGCAGGTTCGGCCTTCGGCCTGGAGTCGGTTGGCCAAGGCCTGGCCTTGCTCGGCCTGGATCGACATGGCAATCACCTTGGCCCCGTGCTCGGTGAAGAGTTCCGTGCACGCCTGGCCGATGCCCGAAGTCCCGCCGGTCACCAAAATCACTTGGTCTTTCAGATGGCTCATGGTTAGGCCTCCTTGTGCCCAGAAAGGATGGGAAAATAAAAGAGCTTTCGGTTCGGTGGAATAATGTTCGGGAGTTTTAGCCTCGGTAGCCGGAACGTTTCCGGCGCGGTCGGCCGGATCGGCGAAACTCAATCGCATGGTCGATCAGGCCGAAGATATCATACTTCGGCTGATACCCAAGCTGGTATTTGGCCTTGGTAATGTCGATGCAGAAATCTTGCCCGACCGGATCGACCAGTTCGATCAGGTCAATTCCGAGCCGATCGGCCAGGTATTGGGCCGCCTCTGGATAGGAGAATGGATCGTTCATGGCGATCATGAACGTTTGTCCCTCAATGCCGGGCGTCGTCAAAGCCAGCAGGCAGGCCTGCACGCAATCTTCCAAGGCCACGATGTGCCGTCGCATGGGCCGACCGTCCGGATGCCGAAGCGCCACGGCAGCATCGCGGCCTCCGGAATACCGCTGTTTTTGTTCCGGCGTCATCAACTCCGCCCAAACCGGCACCCCAAATTGCTCGCCCGCTACGGTCAGGTGGTTGAGGATATCGTCCTCGGCATGAATCCAGGACATCCGCAAAATGACCGTCGGCACACCAGCCTGGTAATAAAACGTCGTCGTCATGACCTCTTCCAGCACCTTCGAGAGCGGATAATAGCCCGGATAGGCCGTCAGCGGCGAATCCTCCCGGATCGGCATGGGATGGGGCCGGTAGTAGATGCCGTTGACCGCATCGCCGCTGGCTAGGATAAACCGCTTCAGTCGGCCGGTGCGCATCGCCGCATCCAAGAGGTGAAAGGTTCCTCGGGCGCTCAGGTCGATGACGGCCTGCCGATCCTCTTTGGCCGTGGCCAGGTGGAAGACCGCATCGCATCGGCCCAGCAGGGCCTCCACGGCTTGGGCATCAGCCAGATCGATCTGAATCTCTTCCACCCCGGCCACATCTACCGGGTTTCGATGCCGAAGCGCCAGCACATGATAGCCGCCCCCCACCAGCGCCTGGCACAACGGTCCGCCCAGCTTGCCGCTGGCTCCAGTTACCAATACATGTTCGATCTCCGCCATGGAAAACTCCCTCTTGGAAGAAGACCTCATTCCTCAGAGGCTGTCCCGAAATTCCGTTTTTAGCCAGAGGTACTACCAACCAGCGGCCGCCAGACTGCCCAAACCTCCATAAAACGGGCACTTTGGTAAATCGGAAGGGTTTGGCAACGGTTTGGGCCGCCGTCCGAGCACCCATTTCGGGACAACCTCTCAGTGGAATGGCATTATTTCAACATATGGTACATGTTACCAAATGGAGCACCTCTCCTCTCTTCTTGCGGGAGGGGACGGCGGTGCCGAAGCCCCCGCCGGGTGAGGGGACCCCTTTAATGTCCCTGCCACGAAAGTGGGAATCCAGAAAGTAAGAAGCCATATTGCCCGGATTCCTGCTTCCGCAGCAGTGACACATCCCTGCCCTTTATTCGCCTAACATGTTCCCGTTCTTGGATTCCTGCTTGCGCAGGAAGGACAGACTACCCCCTGCATTGGGCTAACATATTACCGGCTAAAATATTAACCAAAATATTATGGAAATTGGTCCATTTGGATTACTTGTCCGGTTTTGGCCGACTGGGTGGCTGCCAGGACCAGTCGCACCGCCTCGCGGGATTCTTGAGGGGTGATACGGTCTGGCGGTTTGCCGGCCAAGATACAATCGGCAAAGTAGCGTAGCTCCGCCTGCAGCGCCCCCCATCGCTGGCCGAACAACCGAGGCCAGTAAATCGTATCCGGCATCTTGTTGCCAGTGGCATCGTGGATGGTCAGCCCTGCCTCTCCGCAGTTGATGTACAAGGCCCCTTCCGTGCCGATGATTTCCATCCGGGCGTCGATCTGATAGGGAGTGCTTTCGGGCAAATGCCAGACCGATTCCACCACGCCGACAGCGCCGCTATCGAGCCGAAACATCGCCCAGCCGACATCCGGATATTTATTGGTCCCCGGATGGACCTCCACGCCATAGACGCTCACCGGCCGGGCGCCAGTAAACCAGAGCATTAGATCGGCATCATGGACGCCATCGCCGATAAGGGCGGAAATTTTGTCCAGCACCATCCGGCCGATTGTCTTCGACAGGTTTCGCCGGGCGTGCATGGACACGATCCGGCCGATCCGACCTGCTTCGATCGCCTGTTTGGCCAGCACCACCCGGGGATCAAACCGACAGATATGCCCCACCATGAAAAATCCTTTTGCCTCCGCAGCGGCGGCCAAAATCCGATCACACTCCTCCACGGTGGCGGCTATCGGCTTCTCCAAAAGCACATGTTTTCCCGCCCGAAGCGCGTCGATGGCAATCTCGGCATGATCGTAATAATGTGTAACGATGCTCACGGCCTGGACGTCGGGGTCGGCCAGAAGTTCTCGATAATCCCTGTAGCGTTTAGGCACGCCGAATCGATCGGCCAATTCAGCCAGGCGATCCGGCCTACGGGTACATAAAGCCACCAGCTCAATGCCCGGCATCGCCGCCAACGTCTCCGCGTGAACCTCCCCGAACCAACCCAACCCAATCACTCCCCAACGCACCGTCTCCACCCTAGGCATTGCAAAGACTCCTCAGTTCGTTTCCAACCCGGTTTAAAATTGTCCACCTATGCACCTAAGAGGCTGTCCCGAAATTGCCCAATCTGGATGTTGGCAACCAACCGAGGTTCCCTATCTAGTTGCTAAAATCCTACAAAAACAGGATGTTTCCGATATCCACAGAGGCCAGGCTAGAACAGTTCGGATAGGATAAAACGGATTTTCGGGACAGCCTCTAAGTCCACAAAATACCGGACGTGGTTAGAATACTGGCGTTTTGGAAACAAAGGTGTTTCGCACCTTTGGGCCGGTTTCGCAATTATGGGGAATTCTGACTTATCCCCAGTTTTTTCGTGGGGCGGGAAAAAATAGGCGGTCCCTCCGAAGTGCTTTTGTGGTATAAAGTTAGGTATGTTTATGTCTAACTTAACCGCC
>Ga0209809_1001373_pt1 | contig 19716 bp, 14 predicted proteins | sample YNPMSTMetaG_FD_186172 | JGI IMG/M metagenome (GOLD analysis project Ga0209809, IMG submission 186172) | Anoxygenic and chlorotrophic microbial mat microbial communities from Yellowstone National Park, USA - YNP MS-T MetaG (SPAdes) (version 2) ...
GAGCGGTTCTACGACCCGGCGGTGTTTTCTCCAACGGCTTGGTTTGGGAGTCGTAGGGTTAGGCTGGGGCGGTTGGGGCCAGGCGGAGGAGAAACCGATCCCAGGATTTGAACAGACGCCGAAGACGCCGGAAACTTCCAAGGGATGGAAGCCCGTTTCGGATCGGAAGCTGCGGGTGGGGATCGTCGGCTATGGGGTGTGTCGGTTTGGGGCGGCCTTTGGGTTCCAGGACCATCCGAATGTCGAGATCGTGGCCGTCAGCGACCTGATTCCCGAGCGGTGCCAGGCCTTGGCCAAGGCGTGCCGATGTGAAAAGACGTATCCCTCGCTGGAAGAGCTTGTCAAAGACGACAAGATCGAGGCGGTCTTTATTGCCACAGATGCACCCAGCCATGCCGCCCACGCCATCCTGGCCCTCCGGCACGGCAAACATGTGGCCTGTGCAGTGCCGGCGGTGTTCGGCTCGTTGGAGGAGGCCGAGAAATTGCTGGAGGCGGTGAAAGGTTCCGGATTGAAATATGCCATGTTCGAGACCTCCTGCTTCCACGAAGATTGCTACGCCATGCGGCAGATTTATCAGGCGGGCGGTTTCGGCCGACTGGTCTATGCGGAAGGCGAGTACTATCACTACTGTCCTAAGCCGATCGACTCGTTCCGAGGTTGGCGCGTGGGCCTGCCGCCCATGTGGTACCCGACGCATTCGACCGCCTATTATGTGGGTGTAACCGGCGGCAGTTTCACGCAGGTCTCTTGTCTGGGGCTGCCCAGCAAACTGGAACATCTCCAACCGGAAAACAACCGGTACAAAAACCCGTTCGGCACGGAGATCGCTTTGTTGCAGACAAGCGAAGGCGGCATGGCGCGGATGGCCGTCAGTTGGGATACGCCCGGCTACGAGGGGGAAATGGGCCGGGTGCGCGGCGAGCAGGGATCGTTTTACGGAAAGTATCAGGGGCTACTGAAGGAGTTGCCTCCGCTGGCTCGGCCGCCTTTACCGCCCAGCGTGGCCCCAGGCGGACACGGCGGCTCCCACGGCTACTTGATGGACGATTTTGTAACGGCCGTGCTTGCCGATCGGAAGCCGCGGGTGGATATTGTTCAGGCACTGGCGATGACCGTGCCGGGGATCGTGGCCCACCAGTCGGCCCTGAAAAACGGCGAATGCCTGAAGATCCCCCAATACAGCTTGTAAACGGCACGCGTCACCGTTCACGGGGTTCTTGCCCTTGCCATGGATGCCGGAACCCCTCGACAGCAGGCGCGCAACCGCGGTCTTGAACAGCGGGTTTCGACCGATCTTGAACTGCGGGTTTCGCCTTGTCCATCGCCCCCCAAGATTTTTCCAGAATTCTTGCCCCTCAGCGGGCAGCCGATGGATCTGGATCCCGCCGCGGGGAATGGGTTGCTTGCCGCCCTATGAAGGTGCGGGAAGCAACCCGCGATGCCGGCGTGCCCCACCGCTGAAATGGGAATGGGTATCTTGCCGCCCTAGGAAGCTGCGGGAAGCAACCCTTTGCCTGAACTGGGAGCATCTGGCGCAACGGGTGGCGACGCTGGAGGACACACTGCTCCAGACGATCCAGCGTCGCCCGAGGACTAGCGCTCCTGCGGCTGAAGAGCTCCAGAAAGATTGACGGACAAACTGCTCCAGACGATCCCACGTCGCCAGATGACGGCGGGGGACTTTCAGAAGGCGTTGGAGGCGGACCGGGAACAAGTGATGAAGGCAGCCACCACCCGCGTGCCGGACACCAAGCACGCCTGGAATCTGCCCAAACGGTCTGGCCAGCACGGGGAAGCGTACTTCCGCTTCCTCACCCCACCGCCCCATCGACCCGACGAACCATCTGGCCGAACAGGCGACTGGTTTCGTGGTGATCGACCGGCACATCCGCCAACGGACGCGCAGTGAGAAAGGCCGCCGGTGGTGCGAGCGCATCTGGACGCCGGTCGCCACCTGCGTCCCACAGGGTGGCGAGGTCTTTCCGTTCTTGCTCGACTCGATGCAAGCTCATCTGGGCGGTACTCCACCGCGGTGGCTGTTGCCGTCCGGCCCCTAACGGCATCCCACGCTCCCTGCCTTTCGGTTGTCCTCCGTGGTCCCCCCCGGCCACCCCGTGAACGGTTACGAAAATCTGTTTTTAGTTTGACTGTATCTTTATCTTTCCGGTCCGGCCCCTACCAGTTGTAGCGCCTAAAAATCGAATCGAATACCACAGATTGTGGTCATCGTTCCGGGGGGATACAGTGAAGTTAGGCAGATGGACCACCCAACCGGCAGCCTCCACCCTGCCAAAAACCCTAATCAACGGGCATTGTGGGAAACGGAACGGGTTTGGAAACAGGTCGGGGCCGCCCGCCGGACTGCCCATTTCGGGCCAGCCTCTAAGAGGCTGGCCCGAAAATCCTCCGAGCGGTTCCAGCCTGGAGCCAGATGATCTCGGGAACCCCCTGTTTTTGTAGGGTTTGAGGAACAGGATGGGCAGCCATGGTTGATTGCCAACATACAGATTTGAGAACAGATTTGAGAATTTCGGGACAGCCTCTTAGAACGGAGAAGCCGCTTGCCGAAACATTTCCGCCGAGCGGGGGCTGAGCCGGGCCTGCGGCGGTTGGTATTCCCCAAAAGCGAGTGGGTATGTCATACCTCTTTCGTGGCATTCTGCCTCCGTGCCCGAAATATCCTCCCTCAGCCTCAGTTCACAGGCGCGGCCCGAAAGGCGAATCCCGCCTCGGTGCCGAAATATCCTTCTTCAGCAGCGAGAGTCGAAAAGAAAAAATTTCATCCGTTCGGCCGAAATGGAAGAGAAACCTATTTTTTTCCTGTCAAGATGGCAGGAAAACAAGTCAGGAGGGATTTTCTCCTCTAATTGGTGGGGGACAGTCGGAAACACCAAAGGATTTTTTCTTTTGCAAGATCTTTTATTATAATGGGTTAAGAAAAATTGCTGGTTTCGATTATTTCCCGATTGCTCGGCATTCTATTTGCTTAGTATAACACTCCTGGGGAATTCCTAGGCGATGGAGCAAGGTGTCTCAGACGGTAGGGCAGCCGGGAAATCGCCGGGCCTCCGTCTAAGAGAATCACCTCTCCAGAAAACCTGTCAGACGGAGCCTCAGGAGAATCAGGGGTTAAGTGACTGGTTACGGCGCTACCGCGCAACGGGATGAAAGGAGCCGATCTTCAGACCCTCCAACCGGGAGGTGAAACCATGGGGCTGCGGACTCCTCGCCTGTTGATTACCGATGACGATGCGGCCTTTCGGGAAACCCTCCGGGGGGTCTTTGAACCCCGAGGCTTCCAGACTCTGTTGGCTGCCGACGGCGAACAGGCCGTGCAGATCGTCCAACAGGAAGAAGTCCATTTGGTTCTTCTGGACGTCCACATGCCCAAGCTGACCGGGCTGGAAGTGCTTCGGCTGCTGCGAGAGTTCAACTCCTTGTTGCCGATCATTCTGCTGTCGGCCGGTTGGGATGATCGCCTCCTAGAACAAGCCCGACAGGCGCAAGCCTTCTCCGTATTGCCCAAACCGGTAAGCACCCGGCAACTGACCGGCACCGTCTGCCAGGCCCTGAAACAAACCTATAACTGGTCCGAAGAATTGCTCTCGTAGGAACATGGGTAACATTTTCGCCGAATGAAGCAACCCGCTGTCCGGCGACCTGAAGCCAGTGTGTCATTCCCCCTTGCGCGGGAATGCGAAGAAGGCCCCTCCGCCGGGGGGCCGTGGGCACCGTCGGCTTCTGCCAAGGTAGGGAGAGGCAAATTGCTTCATTCGGCTAAAGTGTTCCGTCCGGGTTTTGGGGGTGGCTAAAACTCCAACAGTTTGAGCACATCTTCGATGACGCCTTCTTTAACCACCCGGCGGGGGTTCTTCTCCGGGCCTTCGAAGATGAGATATTCCTTCTTGGCCCGGATGGGGGTTTGCAGGCGATAGGGTTTGGCCAGGCCGATCATTTTCATCGCCTGTTTAGCGCCTTCTTCCAAGGCCCGGCGGGTTTCTTCAAACGGATACAGGACGGCGGCTTCCCGGCTGATGCCCCGTTTGACGGCCACCGTAACACAGTGCTCGCCGAAAAACTGCCGGGCTTCGCGGCAGGCGGCCTCGTCGCCGGTAACCAGGATGGGCGGCACGCCATAATAGCCGGCAATGGCCGCCACCTGCGCCAGCTCCCCGGATTCCACCCCGTTATACCAGTAGCGATTTTCGCTGCGGGAGGATTGGGTGTGGCAAAGCACACCGTCCGGCACGCTCATCATGGCATGTTGACCGACGATGGCCAGGCCAGCAAACGATTCATCCAGGCCCCAGAGCGGGTGCCCCGGCCGGGGAAGGCCGGTGATATATTTGGCGCCGGGTTCCATCAGGTGCGGCACGAAGGCCCCTGATCCATGCCCGTCCAGGACCAGGATTTCCGTTGCCCCGCCGGCGCGCAGGCCTCGGACCACCGCGGCAATATCGCCCATAAGATACTCTTTGGCCTGGTCGTTGAGAGGACCGGGTTCTCGGGTTTGGGCAAATTTGTACACGCCACTAGCACCTTCCAAGTCGGTAACGATATAAATTTTCACTTCTTTGCGCTCTTGGGGTTTCTCAGTCTCTTGGGCCGGCAAAGCAACCCAAACCGCACCCACCCACACCGCCGCTGCTACCATCATCAGCCCCCAACATACGGTCTGAACCGTTCGCCCAATGTGCTGCATGCGAAAACCTCCTCTACCAATGGTGAGTTACCGGACCAATACCACTTCAGCCCCATTTTAGCCGAAGGGTGGGCACAATGTCACCGCTCCGCAAGTAGCAGCCCAGGCTGCTTGGTGCTTGCTCCTATCTTGACTGGATCCCCCGGAAACGATGACCACAATCTGTGGTGTTCGATCCGATTCTTAGCCCATATACGTGGTAGGAGCCCGGCCGGGGAGATACAGTCCAACTATATGCCTCCTGTGCAAAGCAGCACCTCGGAAAGGCTGCCCCAAAATGCCATTTTTACCCAGCCGCACTCCCAAGCAGCGGCCGCCCAGCCTCCCCAAACTCCAGAAAAAGGGTGGGAACACTTTAGCCGAATGAAGCTAACCCGCCGCTCCCCTGGCCCTCGAGAGGCCGGAGGTCCCTTTGGCACCGCCGTGAGGGGGCCGCTGGGAAACGGGCTGAAGGCCACCATCAAAAGGCAAGCCAGGGCTCCGGTCCTCCGAGGATTCCCGGTCCATCGGCTAAAGCGTTACCCAAAGTAGAGTCCGTCCCTTCCAACGCTTCCGGTATCTCTTGCCCCCCTTATGGTGCATCAAAACTGCATTGGAAGAGTGGTGTACGACCTCCTCATCATGGGGGGAGAGATTACCTCTTTAATAGGTCCGGTGGGGCAGTCTTGTAGCCGATAAACTTTACCAAATCGGCAATTTTTCCACAGTTTTCACCTTCCTTGGCCGATGTTGGATATGCCATGTGGTGTGCACGCTGCGAACAAGATGTTCCTGGCTTGGCGTCCCCGCAGAATAGGGGGCTTGTATGTATCCGCTGTGGGGGAATAATACCCCATCCTAAAGAGGTGTCTCAAGTGGGCTCCATGGCAGCGGCTCCTTCCCCTCACGCCCAGTTTTCGGAACCCCAAGCCCCGAAGATTTCTGAGGGGGGGGAGCTCGGCCCCCAGGCCCAGCCGCCCCCCTCTTCCGAGGGTCTCCTCCTGCCGATCGCCCCCTTTTTGGACTACGACGAGTGGGAAGTAGAACGGGCACTCCGCCAGATTGGCTGGCGGCTTTGCCCCCAATCCGCCCGCGAATCTCCCCAGCAGGACAACCATGCCCGCGTGGATACCCCCCATCCGCTACTTTTCCAAACCCATTGGCCTCTTCCCAAGGACACTTTTCTTCCGCCAGGAACCTCTCCACCAAAACGATATGCCCGCCGATTGCTTCTTTATGGAGGAATCGTTCTTCTTACCTGCGGTCTAGTCCTCCTGTTGTGGAGCTATTTGGGTGCTCGGCCAGACTTACCCCGATGGGGCTGGCCGTGTCTTGTCCTTGGACAGGCGGGGCTGGTGTTCGGGATGTCCTTTTCTTCTTCACGATGCCAGCGCCCACGGACTTCCGGAGGTGCCGATGGGCATCCAGAAGGCACGATCCCTCCTTCCCCCTTACTCTGGAAAACCCGGTGAAACTCTGATCGGATGGATTCCGGATCGCCCTTGCCCCTTGGCTTACCATCCCCTTGAAGAACGGTTGGTACTGCTTCCGGCGGTGGAACAGATCGTTCTCTCCCTCCGGAAAACCCCTCTTGCCATCTCCTCTTAACGGCTTTCCAGAATAAGCCGCCCTCGCTGAAGCCGATAGCCTTAAATCGACAAAAAAGAGGAATTCGGCCTCTCCGAGGAGTGGAGGAATCCGATTTTCCCCCGAAATCTGTCGCATCAAGGGGTTCAGGTAGAAGTTCCTGCAATCCTCTGGGAGGCAGGTTCCTCGGTGCGTATCCGTTTTAGATCAGCCTTCTTATTTCCCTAGCTGTCCACTGCCCGGCCCATCCAATGGATGAAAGAGGGGTTCCCGATACCATTTTGGGGGGATTTGGAGCCGAGAGGAGGGTTTCTCCGCTTTTTCGGAGGGGTGATTTTTCTACCTGGTTCGGATTTAATGTGACTGTATCCACCCGGCCAGGCCCCTCCAACTTATAGGGGGTAAAAATCGGCACGAACCCCACAGATTGTGGTAAATTACTTCCGGTGGATACCGTCCACTTAAAAAGTTACGATTTTTGGAGTGCCCGAAAGTCGCTTCTCGTAAGTCCTTTATGCACAAGAAGTTAGAAATTTTCTGGAAAGGGAAGGTGGCTTTTAAGGTGGGGCCCATTCGGATGGGAATAAGCTAAACTTCTAATGGGGATTTTCGGATTTTGGAGGCCGAAGGAGGGAATCCGGGATGGTAAAGACCGGCGGAACTATGGAGGGGCGGACGGGAAGCCCCAATCCGGCGTTGGCCCGCCTAGCCGCCCGAATTGGGGAGATATCTACCCTCCCGGAGGTGGTTTATCGAATTTTGACCCTGGTCGAAGACCCTCAGTGCGGAGCGGCAGAGCTCACCGAGGCCGTTCGGAGCGACCCCGCCCTGGCAATGCGGGTGATGCGAACCGTCAATTCCCCTTACTACGGCCTAGAAGAAAAGGTGGCCGATCTGCAACAGGCGATCGCGATTTTGGGGTTTCGAGAAATTCGGAATCTGGCCATCACGTCCCACGTCGCCACTCTCTTCCGCACGAGTGAGGGGTATAAGCATTACTCTCGACGGGGGTTATGGCAACACTTAGTGGCCACCGGACTGGTCGCCAGAATGATCGCCCAGACCACTGGCCGAATACTCCCCCATGAGGCGTATCTAGCCGGTCTCCTCCATGACCTGGGCTTGATCCTCCTAGACCAATATGCCCATGCCAGTTTCTGCCGGGTGGTGGATGCCCTCAGGCCGGATCGTCCTACTTGGGATGTAGAAATGGAAGTCCTCGGATTTAGCCATGCAGAATTGGGCCAGACGGTGGCTCAGCAATGGAACTTGCCGGCACACTTGACCGCTGCCATTGGTCTCCATCATCGGCCTGAACAAATCCAGGAATCGTATGGCCCGTTGGTCGGTGCGGTAGCGGTGGCCGATTTTCTCTGCCATCGGCAAGACGTTTCTTCCTTAGGGGTGCCAAATGCACCGATGCCCTCCGCCCAGATCTTTCTGCAGTTGACCCTAGGTCGAGATGCCCTTAATCAGATTGTAGCCCAATTAGAAGAGGCCCTCCGCTCCGCCGAGATCATGGCCTTTCTGCACGTTCGGTAAGGCCCCCGCCTCCTTGTTAGCGAGACCAACTTCTGGGGGGTACCCCAGACATCGGCCCCGGAGAATTCCCAGGTTCAGCGGGGGGAATCGCCAATCGGGTTCCAGGAGGCAAATATTCGAGGTTTTCCCCGATGACCTCTTTGTTCAGCTCATAGATTTCCACCCATCGACTCGCCTTGCCCAATAAAGCTCGGGCGATCTCATAGATGCTATCCCCCTCTTGGACGATATAGACCCGATAGGTCTTTCCAGAAGGGGGAACGGTTGTCCCTGAGCCTGTGCGGTCCGAAAAGCCTCCGATAGCCCCAGACGCTTCTGGTTTTGCCGGGGGGTATCCACCCAGCAGGGCCGGACTACTTCCGGAAGCGCCTCCCGGAGTTGCCGAGAGAGAGTCTTTGCCCGCCGGAGTGGCACACAACTGCGGATACAGACGCCGAAGCTCCTCTTGCGAGGGAATCATTAATTGGTCGCCTACTCGGAGTTGGTCCAGACGAGGGTTCCGCGAACGATTGTACTCCGCTAGGGCCTGATAATAACTCCCTGTCCCGTAGAACCTTTCCGAAATGCCCCAAAAACTATCTCCCGGTTGAACCACGTAGGAACGAGGCATGAGAAAAGACTCGTTCTGGGAGGATGGGGCTGGTGAACCTGCCGGAGGGCTCCCCAGACCGGCAGCCGCAGGCGAATTTCCTCCCGTTGCCGAGGCCGGCGCAGTTGATCGGCTTCCGGAGGGGAGAGGAGTTAACTCCCTTCCAGATTGAGAGGCAGTTAACCCCCCCGCTCCTCTTTCCGCTCCGGAACTTGCTTGCCCAGACTCTCTGCTGGATTCAGCCGAACCGCTCGTCGGAGATCCCCAGACGGGTGGGGCATAGGGAGAAAAACTCCCCGTGGAAGAAGGATATCCACCCGTTAACGAAGGGGGGCTCTCTTGTCTTTGCCCTTGTTGGAGGGGGGGAGCATGGGCCTCACTGGTGGGAGAAAGAAGTGGCCCCGAAGCATTGTTCGAGGAGGCTGGCGGGGCCTCTTTCGGAGCACTGGGGGCTGCCGCCGGAGAAACGGCGCTATCCGCTCTCAGGGGATTATTCCCAGAAAAGACCGACTCCCTTGCGGGCCAAGGACTCATCGGGGCCAAAGAGCTTCCCGCTTGGGTGCCCCCAAAACCACTTCCACTCCCGGTTCCTCCACTCGCCCCTTGGCTGGGAATCTTTGCCTTCCCTTCTGCCACATTCCCGGAGGTTCCCGGGGAGGCAGGGGAAGGAGAGGGGAAAGGAATGTTACTACCTTCAGGGAGACTTTTTGTAGTTCCTGATTGGAGTTGCTTTGATCCCAAACCCCCACTGGTAGGTATCCTTGGCCCAGTTTCAGAAGAGGGGGTTCCCCGAGAGCCACTTCCCCCCGCTTCCGCTCCAGCAGGCTTCGGAACCGCCGAAGCTGTGGGGTTCCCAGAGGAACCTCCCGAAGAGGAACCCGTGGATTTCCCGTCGGCCTTGGCCGTGGCTTGTTTGTCCTCTTGGCTACCCCCTCCGAGTGGGAATCGCTTGATCAGAAGTGCCCCCAGCACCACTATCAACACCAAGACCACGGCCAATCCGATTTTCATTTCCCGGGTTAAAAGGGGGCTTTCTTCGGCTTCTTCCATTTCCGATTCTTCTATTTCCGACTCCGAAAAGGATTCTTGCTGGCCGTCGGAGATAGATTCCTCTTGGAGATCCTGCTCCGACCTGTCCCCTGCCTGGGGGGGCTGGTCCTCGTCTTCAAAATGAGGGGTATTCCGTTTGCTCATGGATTCCCTCCTTTTTAGGACTATTTAGATATGCCTTTTTGGGGATATTTAGGACTTATGTTGACTGTGTCAGTTTGGATCGACTCTCCCAATCTGTTGGGGACAACCGATTTTTGCCCCGTTCCAATGGTAGGGAGGTCGCCGAGTCGATCCAGTCAAAATATGGGAAGTATTTACCCCTCGGGGGGATAAGGATCAAAGGGAGCATTTTAGCCGAGTGGAGAGAACAGCCGTGTCAGTGCTGCGGAAGCAGCAGTCCAGCCGCCTAGTGCCGGCAAAGTCCCCCTGGATGTGATTCCCGTGAAAGTGGCAGTCCAGCCCCCTTGTACGTTATTCCCCTAAAAGCGGCAGTCCGGTGATTTTTTTTCTGGATTCCTCCTTGCGCGGCAGGGTCCCAGGGCCTCCCTTCCCAGGCCTGGCCGAAGGCGCCGAGCCCGGCCTCTCGACAGCGAGGGGAAGGGCGAGTTACTTCATTGGGCTAAAATGGGACTCGATATCTATCCTCCGCAGTTTGCGTTCTTCTCCACCTCCTATGCTTTACCGAATTTTGGAAAACACTGCAAGGCGATTCGGAAAAGAAAATGGAGAAAATACAGAGGAAAGCGTAGCCATCTTCCTAAAAAACCTCCCGGAAGGGTAGGGCTAATAACCCGGTGGAGGGGCATCCCCTTCACCTGGTGGTCCCTTTGACCCCGCCTGTCTCTGGAGGGCCAGAGGAAAGGCGATTTGCTTCATACGGGTAACTGGTTACCGGCTAACATGTTACGGTTATTTTTTCTTGGCCTGGGCCACCCGAAGTTTGGCGCTTCGGCAGCGGGGATTTTGCAAAATCTCCCTCGGGCTGGGCCGAATCGGCCGACGTGTCACCACCTCTAACCGTTCATCCGATGCAAAAGCCTGTTTGACAAGACGGTCTTCTAATGAATGAAAGCTAATGATCGCCAACCGGCCCCCGGGAGCCAAGCATTCCGGCAATCGGTGCAAAGCCCTTTGCAACGTCTCCAGTTCCTGATTGACGGCGATGCGGAGGGCCTGGAAGGTTCGGGTAGCCGGATCAATTCGTTCCCGCTGTCGGCGGGGCACACATCCATGGATAATTTGCACCAATTGGGCAGTAGTGGTAATCGGCTCCCGCTGCCGGTGGGCTACAATCGCCTGGGCAATCCGTCGGCTGTAGCGCTCTTCTCCATACCGCCGGATCAACTCCGCTAACGTCTTGGCCGATAAGCGGTTGACCAATCGCCAAGCGGGTTGCCCTCGGCTTGGATCAAACCGCATATCCAACGGCCCATCCTGAGAAAAACTAAATCCCCGGGTCGGGTCGGCCAGTTGGAGGCTGGACATCCCTAAATCCAGCAAAATCCCATCCACCTTGGCGATGCCTAATTGGTCCAAGATTTCCGGCAACTCGGCGAAATTGCCGTGGACTAACTCCACGGGCAGCCCCGTGAGCCGAGCACCGGCCGATTCCAAAGCCGCTGGGTCCAAATCGAGCCCGATGAGTTTGCTGGTAGGCCCCAGGCGTTGGGCAATCGCCAAGGCATGCCCCCCACCGCCCACCGTGCCATCGACGATCACCTGGCCTGGCCTGGGGTCCAACCACTGAAGCACTTCCCCCAACAATACCGGCACATGTTCTACCGAAAACTGGCTCATGCTAAGCATTCTATTCCCGCCGTAACTATGTGGTTTGACTGTATCCGACCGGCCAGGCCCCTCAACTGGTAGGAGGTAAAATTGGCCCGAACCTCACAGCTTGTGGTAATGACTTCCGGTAGATACAGTCAAATTAGCCGTATGAAGCAAATCGCCTCTTCCCTGGCGGCCTAAACCCAGGGTGTCCCTGCCCCGCAAGCGGCAGTCCACAAAATACAAGGCATGTTCTCTGGACTGCTGCTTTCGGAGCAGTGGCACATCGGTCCCTCCATTCGGTCGGCTAAAATGTTAGCTCCCGCCTAATTGGATGGACCGTCCACCCCGTAAGTTCCACTTCTGGTATGCTCGGATTTTGCTATTTTCCGTAACTCTTTGGATTATCGTAACATTTTAGCCGAATGGAGCCGGCAAAGTCTCGTTCCTGCGAAAGCGGGAACGGCACTTCGCTCCACTTCACTCGGTTAAAATGCTACGAACGTTTTAGAGGGCATTTCCCGTTTGGGGGAATTACCAATCTCTGTGGGGATCAAGCGGATTCTTACCCCCAATAAGTTCACAGAGCCTGGCAGGGGGGACACAGTCAACATCACCTCCCGAATGCATAAGAAAGAGAGGAATAAGCACATCATGATAAAATGAACATATTCAACATCATCTGCCGAATGCATGGTCCCAGGCCTAGGACCGTGCATTTGGAGGATGCGGAAGCTCGTCCGGGCGGAGGGATGGACAAGAGGGGAATGGCTAGTCTTCCAGGAGTTGGCCGTGGTCCAGTCGGACGGTGCGGCTGGCAAGTTGCCGGAGCCAATCCCGGTGGTGGGAGACCAAAAGCAGGGTTTGGGGCAACTGGTCCAGGATGTGGATGACCCGGTGGGCGGTTTGTTCATCCAGACCGGCAAAGGGTTCGTCCAGCAGGAGCACTTCCGGTTGCATGGCCAGCAGGCCGGCCAGGGCCGCCAGGCGTTTTTCCCCGCCAGAAAGCCGATACGTGATCCTATTTTCATATCCTGTCAGGCCCAGCTCGGCCAACGTTTCCCGGACCACGCGGAGGACTTCCTGTTTGGGTTTTCCGAGATTCAGCGGGCCGAACGCCACATCCTCGGCCACCGTAGGGAACAGCAGTTGGTCGTCGGCGTCTTGAAAGAGCAGGCCGACCCGACGCCGCACTTCCAGAAAATCGGCCTCCTTGGTCCGTGGTTTGCCGAAGATTTCGATGCGTCCGCTGGTAGGACGCAGCAGGCCGACGATCAGGTGCAACAGCGTGGTTTTTCCGCCGCCGGTCGGCCCGATCAGTCCCACCCGCTCCCCTTGTCGAATCGTCAAATGGCACCCGGTCAACACCGCTCTGGCGGGTTCATAGGCAAAAGCCACGTCCTCTAAACGAATGATTACCGGACCCAAAGCCCCCTGGTCCGTCTGTTGCTGCATCTGGGTCATCTCAGTTCTACGGTCATCTCAGTTCGAGTACCACAAGCAGTCCTAAGCCTGCTAACCATCCTAAGGCAAACCCCAGGTCTTTCCAACTATACCGAAAGTGATCGAGCAGCCAAAACTTGCCGGTAAACCCCCGACATTGCATGGCCGCCAAGACCCGTTCCGATCGGTCCCAGGCCCGCACCAGGAGTATCCCGACCAAGGTCCCATAGGTCCGAAGGGTATGTCCGTTCAGCGCCGGCTGAAACCCTCGGACTTTCAGCGAAGCCCGAAGCCGACCGTACTCCCGATGTAGCACTTCCAAATATCGGACCGTAAAGATCAAAAGCTGTGCCAGTTTCGTGGGCACTCCCAGGTGATCCAGCGCATGGCCGAGGGTGGCCAGTTCCATCGTCCCGACCAGCAGCACCAAGGCCAGCAGAATGGCGTTGCCCTTCAGAGCGATTTGGCCTGCAAGTTCCAGTCCCGGTTGACTCCAGGCCCACGATCCCCATTGGTAAACAGAGTCGCCGGGTACGCTCAGCGGCAACAGGGCCGCCAACACAAGCACCAGGACGTTGAACGGCAGAAGCCGGGCCAACACCGCCGCCGGTCGCATCCGAGCCGAAAGCCCCAAAACCACCATGCCCCCCAACGCCCCCCCAAGCGCCGGCCACCTCTGCAAACAGGCAAAGACCACTGCCGCCGCAGTCGCTGCCAAAAGCCGGGCGCGGGGATCCACCCGCTCAACCCACGAACCCTCATGCACAACCCCCTGGTGAAACCAATCGGTGGGCGTCATCGGCGGCACAAACCTCGGCGAAAAACGGGAAGGGAAAATCTCACCAGCTCCGCCCCCTAGGGAACCTCCGGCGACCTCGTGGAACCCGAACCAGCCGACAACCTCTTCTCCGCATCCAGAAGGCCGCTTCGTCGCATCCCCAAAAGATAAAACCCCATGCCGGTAAGCCCGATAATATAACCGATCCCGCCCAAAACGTCGCTCCATCGGATGCGATCTTCCATCTGCTCGATTTTTCGGGCCAAGGGGGCAATCTGCCGATGAACGGCCTGTTCAATCCATTCCGGCAATGGGTCGGCAGCACCAGCCCGGGTTTTTTCCTGGGGCAACACCTGGCCGGAGTCCATCGTCGCCGGCTTCTGATCGGCGGTGGGGGGAAATTTTTCGTCGGGCGGGTTCTGGGCCTTTTCTGCCGGGGGAAGGGTTGCTTTCTCCAGCGGCGGCAGCGATTCGGGCAAATCGGCGGCCGGCAGCGTGTATTCGGCGCCGTGGCCGTCGCCCGTATCCACCACCAGCCGATAATCACACCGGGACGGCGCCTGGAACGCAAACTCGCCGTTGGCGTCGGTTTTAGTTTCCAACAGTTTCCGGCCGTCGGGCAGGAAGACCTCCAGCTTGGACTGCTGGGCCGGAGCGCCGCCCCGGAAATACGCCCGGCCCTGGACCTTCTGGCCTACTGCCTCGGCATGAAGATAAATCTTATGTGCCCAGGCCGGGGTGGCCATGAGCAGGAGCGTCCAAATCCCGACCCCCATGCCGGTCCACCAAGACACTCGGCCTTTATGTGGAATTAATTTCATCATGTTCCCCTCCTGGCCAGCTCCGGTTTTTTTTCCAAGGAGCAGAGGTTGTTCCAGTGGAATACCACAGGACCTTATTTTTTCTCCAGCAATTCCTGAGCGGCCTGGGCCATCGTCTCAAAAACGCCTTCAATCTCCGCCTCATCCAGGCCGGAAAAGGCGAATCGGATGTCGGAACTCCCATCGGCAATCACGCCGATCCCATAGTGCAACAGCAAATGCCGCCGATAGGTCTCCGCATCTAACTCTTTGAGCCGCAAACACATAAAGTAGCCGCTGTTGAACGGATAAGGCTCCCAATACCGGGCGAACTTTGGATTTTGAAGCACCTCGGCCACCCGGCGTGCCCGGGCCTGCAGGAGCTGCTGTTTCGCCTGGCGCTGAGCCTGGATCGTTTCGTCGGCCAGGGCCTTGGCCAGGATGGTTTGGGCCGGATGAGAGCAATTCGATATGGCGCTTCGGATGGCACCGGCCACTTTCTTTTCCAGGGCGCCATATAAAGCAGTGTCGCTGTGGGCCGCCTGCGCACTTAACGTAAGCATACCGGTCCGGAATCCCCAGACGAATTCCTCCTTCGTCGGGCCGTCCACCTTGATGGCCAGCAACCGTGGATGCCGCCCGGCCAACCGGGCAAAAAGCGACTCCTTATACACCTCCTCTTCGTAAAACAGGCCAAAATAGGCGTCGTCGGTCAATACCACCAGGTTTCTGCCCGCCGAAGCCGCCTCGGCCAGCACGGCCTCGATCTGGGCGGCTTCCTGGTGGGTGATCGAATACCCGGTGGGATTATTCGGAAAATTGAAGATCAGGATGGTTTTTTGCCGGTCGGCCTGACTGGCCAGGGCGTGCCGAAGCCCCTGGATGGAAAACCCACCGGCCGGATCGAAGAAAGGATACAGGACCAATTGGGCCTGATACCGGATGCAGAACAAAAGTTCATAATTTTCCCAGAACTTATCCGGCACCAGCACCACATCGCCTGGATCGACGAACAGATCGGCCGCCAGACTCAGGGCATGGGTAACACCGCTGGTAACGATCGGCGTGGAAAAACTTTTGCCCTGCAAAGAGGGGTTTTTCCGTAGCAAACCCTCCCGCCACTTTTGACGAAGGTCCGGTCGGCCCAACGCCGGGGCATACGGCAACACCTCGTCGGCCGAAAGCCCTGCAAAATACTTCAGCACGCTCGGCAAGCCCATGGCATGGCCCTCCTGCCGGGCAATGCCGATGGTGGCGTCGCAGCGATGGCCCTTCTCCTTGGCCTCCGCACTTTGGGCCAAAATCCCCTTCGGAAAATATAGCCTTCGGCCCAGAGCGGATAGCATCTCATACACATAAGGATTCTCTTTTTGGATGGTCTGGTTCAGCTCCTCCGCCAACGGACGAAGCTGACTGCCCGGAGGCAAGGGCCGGAGGGTGGTTTGCCCGCCTGGTTGCTGCTGGGAGTGACCCAAACCGGCCTGATTCACCTGCTTTGCAGTATTCGGCGATGTTGGATTCATACGGTTTCCTCACCTTGCAGAATTATTCCCATACCCTGCTAATTGGACTGCGCCGATACTCAGCCCCCCAGAGCACCCCCTACTGGGAGAGTATCCTCTCCGCTGCCTACCGTTTATATTGGTATGGTAGGCATCGTTTATATTGATATTGTAGGGAAAAGTTTTCCCGGTCCAAGGGAGTGGGCAATCCGGCGTGAAAACGGTTCGGGCCACAAAAACCCGGTAATACTTCCGCCGGAGTGAGCAATTTGCTTCTTCCTCGATGGGAAAGGTAAGAGGCAATTGCTTACCCTCCCCGGTGCTGCCGGTAGCGGGGTAGAAGTGTCGCTGAGCCGGCCTGTTACCTAAAGCTGGCCGCTTGAAAACCCGGGGCGAGGTCCATAGGAAGTCTTTCAGCCCCGATGGCCGTCGGCGGAGAGGCAGAAGGCCCCTCCCCCGAGGAGCTGGAACGGCTCATCCGGTCTGCCCCGCAAAGGGAAGAGGGAAGCATCGGAGCTGACAAGCAGGTCCCTCCAAGAGCATTTTCATTCGGCGAAAATCTTACCAAAACCTTTTCTCGAAAGGGCTTGGCGATGAGGAGGAAGCAAAGAGGGTTTTTGGTGCTGGTGGGGATGTTGTTGGCAGGAGGGCTAGGAGGATTGCTGGCGTCTTCCGCTCCGGCGGCAGAAAAGCCCGAATCGGGCGTTCGGGAATCCTCCGGAGGAGGATGCGGACGGCACGTCTGCAGTACCGGGGCCGAAAAGCTCGAAGCTGTTCCGCAGCCGGCCGGTCCGGAAGGCTGGCAGAGGTATTCGCCCCGGCCGGAGCTGGCCCCCCGGTTTTGGACAGAAAGGGTGGGCCCAGGCAAACCAGGCGCTGCGGAAAAGCCCACTCCTGGGCCGGGAAAGCCTTCCCTGGTCGAAGTCCAATGGATTCTAGGCATTGCCGCCCAAGGCCATCCGGCCCCGGACGGTCGATGGATTCGCCGGGTGCCGGTCCAGCCGGGCAAGTTCTATCGCTTCCAAGCCGACTGGCAGGCCAAAGACGTTTCCTCTCCGGTCCGTTCGGTGGTGATGCGGATCGGGTGGGAGGACCAGCAGGGCCAGCGCTCGGCTGCCCCGGAATACATTCCGATTTTTGGTCCGAAGACTTCCGACGGCTGGCAACGTGCTGTGGGCATCGTGCAGGCCCCGGAGAAGACGGCGGTGGCCCGGTTGGAACTGCATCTGCGATGGACTTCCGAGGGCCAGGTCCGCTGGCGGAACATTCAGTTTGCGGAATCCGAGCCGCCCCAACCTAAAAAGGTGCGATTGGCCGTGGTGCATCATCGACCCCGTGGCGGCAAAACGCCCCAAGACAACCTTCAGCAATTTACGCCCCTCTTGGAAGAAGCCGCCCGACAAAAGGCCGACATCGTCTGCCTGGGCGAAGTGATCACCTACTGTGGCCTGGGCAAAAAGGTGGCCGAAGTTGCTGAACCCATCCCCGGCCCCTCCACCCAGTTCCTGGCCGAGCAGGCACGCAAACATCAGTTCTACCTGGCCACCAGCATCTATGAACAAAAAGGCAATCTGATCTATAATACTGCCGTCCTTTTGGGACGGGACGGCACCCTGGTGGGCACCTACCGCAAGGTCTGCATCCCGCAGGAAGAGATCGACGGCGGCGTAACGCCGGGCGAACAGTATCCGGTTTTTGACACCGACCTGGGCCGGGTGGGTATGATGATCTGTTGGGATGTTCATTTCCCCGAGATCGCCCGTGCCTTGGCCGCCCAAGGCGCCGACATTATTCTCCTGCCCATCTGGGGCGGCAATGAAACCCTGGCCCAAGCACGCGCCATCGAAAACCAGGTTTTCCTCCTGGCCAGCGGATATGATTTTCGATCGGCCATTTACGATCGCCGCGGCCAGGCAATCGCCCGGGCAGAAAAAGAATCCCAGGTATTGGTCGTGGAGGTGGATTTGGCCGAGAAGGTGTATTGGCCCTGGCTGGGCAACTGGCGGACCCGCATCTGGCCGGAAGCCCCGCCTCTGTTTCCACCCCGGCGGTAAGAACACCCTCCGGCCCGAAGCGGGAAGGCCTCTGGCCCAGGAGGTAAACATTTGAATTGTCACTCCTGAAGGCGGAACCTCTCGGTTGGCAGTTCTGGAAGGCGGGATGGAGCGGGGGCCACCCATGGAGGGTTGGACGTGTGGTGGTTCAAGCTAGGAGAGCGAGTGCCTGGTTAGCCGATATGCGGCGGGCAGAATGGCCTCAGTGCCTGGCCCCTTGGAGCCTATCCCAAAATGCCGACGTCGCCCAAGCTGATCCCTCAAAGGAAGGCGGTTTGTTCGGGCAGGAAAACGCAAAGTGGGTTTTCCATAACTCCAATTTTGGGATAGAGTTGTGGTCCAGCTGCTGATCGTCAGATCAGCTTCTCCTGGCGGAGGAGAGGTCAGGTCTTGGCCTGGTGAAGTTTTCCCCATGGACAACGGCAGAAAGAACGCAGCCGTGAGGGCAATCGGAGAAATCTTAGGTCCGGGCGGAAGGATCGCCCGGCGTCTGCCCAACTATGAGCATCGGCCACAGCAACTGGAAATGGCCGAGGCCGTGGCGGAGGCGATCCAAAAGCGCCAGCATCTGATCGTCGAAGCCGGCACCGGGGTGGGCAAAAGTTTTGCGTATTTAGTGCCTGCCATCTTGGCCGTTGCCGGGCAGGACGCTGCTCCGGAAACCACCGAGGAGGAAGAGGGAAAAGGCGGTCGGCCTCGGGTGGTGGTTTCGACGCATACCATCCCGCTGCAAGAACAACTCTTGCAGAAGGACATTCCGTTTTTGAAGGCGGTGCTTCCGCTGGAATGGACGGCGGTGCTAGTCAAGGGCCGGTCGAACTATCTGAGCCTCCGGCGTTTGCAAGCCGCCATCGATCGCCAAGGGTTTCTCTTTTCCACGCAGGAAGAGATGGAACAACTTCGGCAGATCGCCCAATGGGCACGCCAGACGGAAGACGGCTCGCTTTCCGATCTACCGTTTCGGCCATTGCCGCAGGTTTGGGAGGAGGTGGCCAGTGAACATGGGAATTGCCTGGCCAAAGCCTGTCCGTATTATGCGGATTGTTTCTACCAGCGTGCCCGTCGGCGGATGCAACATGCCCAAATCTTGGTGGTGAACCATGCCTTGTTTTTTAGCGATTTGGCTCTGCGGATGGAGGGGACGGTCCTGTTGCCGGAGTATCAAATCGTCATCTTCGACGAGGCCCATAATCTGGAAGCGGTGGCTGGGGAACATTTGGGCATCCAAGTGGCCAACTCCCAGGTGGAGTACATGCTAAGTCGGCTCTATCAGGAGCGGACGGGCAAAGGCCTTTTGGCCGAGCCGGAGGCCGCACCGCTTCGCCCTCTGGTGGCCGATTGCCGAAGCCGGTCGGAAGAGTTCTTCCATCAGGTAGAAAAATGGCTTGCTGCGCATGAACAGACCAACGGCCGCGTCCGACACCCGAATATCGTGCCCAATCCGTTAAGCGAAGGCCTTCTGCACCTTGCCAAGGCGGTGCGCAAACATGGGGAAAAGATGGACCGATTGGAGAAGCGGATCGAATGGCTGGCCGCGGCGGACCGATTGCAACTGCTCGGAGAAACGATTGCCGACTGGGTCCGACAGCGAGTGCCCGACTGGGTCCGACAGCGAGTGCCCGATGCTGTCTATTGGGTGGAACGGGCCGGGAGCGGCGCTCGGCATCGCCGACGGATTATCCTCGCGGCAGCTCCCATCGAAATAGGTCCTCTCCTACGGGAACATCTGTTCCAGCAGGTGCCCACCGTCATCATGACCAGCGCCACCCTGGCAACGGCCGGATCGTTTGAGTTTTTCCAGACCCGGCTGGGGCTGACCCATTGCCAAACCTTGCAAGTGGGCAGCCCCTTTGACTACCAAAAACAGGCCGAGTTAATCCTCATCGACGGCGCACCGGATCCGGCCGACCAGAG
>Ga0209809_1001374_pt1 | contig 19711 bp, 17 predicted proteins | sample YNPMSTMetaG_FD_186172 | JGI IMG/M metagenome (GOLD analysis project Ga0209809, IMG submission 186172) | Anoxygenic and chlorotrophic microbial mat microbial communities from Yellowstone National Park, USA - YNP MS-T MetaG (SPAdes) (version 2) ...
GTCGGTTGGGCCGAAGAATTTCTCCAGGAGGCGCGCCTAGGTGAGAGGCGAAGGGGGTGGTGTGCCTTGGCGGGGTGGTTGGGGGCGTGGGAAGCGGGAGTTGAGGCGGGCGGAGGCTTGCCTCGGGCCGATGGAGGCGCTCTGCCGAGCCTTCCCAAGGGGTCAAAACCTCCAACCGATGAGCAGCAGCGACCATTTCCCGGCCCGGAACAGGCTCCAACCAAAGTCGGTAAGGATTCAGGCTAACTCTAAAAGAATGTCACCGAGGCGGGCCATAACCAGTGGACAGCCCCGGCTTGATTCCAACCGGGGTCACCGCGCTTGGAATACGCGAACGGCCAACCCCCCGCCCGGGTGCCCTCCCCCAGATGCACCGGCCCTGCCTGCGGGCGGTCGCCAGTACAAGCCCCAACAGGTCAGCGTGCCGGTAGGGTTGTTCGCCACCGATCGCAAGGCCGCGCTGCGCGTTCCGCAGCCCAAGCCCGTCCCAGCGCAGGTGCCCCTTCCCGGAGCGAGCCGAAGGGATCCTTGCCAGCGAAACTGACGCTGGCGTTCCAAGCCCTCTGGCTGGCAGCCCTCCAAGCCTACGGAGGACGGTCGAAGACCAGTCCGCCCGAGCGGCTGACCCATGATCGCCGCCTCGATGTCGCCGCGCAAGAGCCTCTGCTGGCCGCCAGCCGTGCCAGGCGGGATCAGCGGGCTGCGGCCGGTCGGGATCGAGCCTCGGCGTCGGACTCTCCTCCAGCCCGGCTTTTTGTTGCGCGGCCAGCTTCTCCTGCAGACCGACTGGCCCGAAGCGGCCTTCAGCTACCTGGAGATGACGGACGCGGTAGTCCAAGGCAGCCCCTTGGAGGATCGGTACGGCTGGAGCTTCGACGCGGTAGACATCCCCACCGCGTGGAGCACGTTTACATAAGCTGACGACTTGCAGCTGGGCCCCGCTTTGGCGGGCATTGGGACGACCCCCGCGCCGACCTGCCCTCGGCCCACTGCTCCGGCTTGGCGGGCGCACACATTCTAACACGCGCTCAGTCCCAAGGCCCGAGCCACCACCTCGTCCACCACCGGTCGGCCCTCCACAAACCGCCGCGCCAATCCAAATCCCTCGTCCCACCCCCAAACCGCCCAACCCACTTTGTGCCGCGCCAGAATCTCGCCCACGTCCCGAAACCAGTTGGCTCGGTGCTCCGGACGCGCATACCTCGGAAAGACGCCGAACTCTCCACAGTATAACGGCACCCCGTGCGTCCGCCCCCAATCCACCGCCTGCTGAAACTCCGCTGCCAGCCGCTCGCCGTTCCAGCGCTGCGCCCCATACCGCTCCAGCATGGCACGCGACCGCGGATGTTCCGACAGCCCTTCCAGCATGGACGCCACCGCCTCCGGACTGGAAGGATAGGGCACCTCCCGCAACGGCTTCACCTCCTCGCTCGACCAGGTCGCCCCCTGGTGCGTGAAAGGAAACGGCTCGTAAAAGTGGAACGAGTACACCACATTGGGATCCTCTAACAGCTTCAGCCGCCGTAATCCGCGAATCCCGCCCCAGTTCGGTCCCGAGGTCACCATCGTATGCTCGGGAGCTGCCTGCCGAATGGCTGCAGCCAGCCGCGCATTCAACCGATCCCATTCCCCCTCCCGCCCCTCGAAGACCGGTTCATTGATCAGCTCCAGCAACGTGCGATCGGGATCAAACTCGCTGAGGCGCCCCGCCAGCAAACCCCAAAACCGCACGAAGGCTTCTTGCCAGGCAGGGTCCAGCTCCACCTGCCGATCCTCGTTGTGAATGTCTACCACCACTGCCAGCCCCGCCCGATGAAACCGACGGATCGCCTGCGCCAAATACGGCCACATTTCCGCACGGGGCCGTCCCTCCTGCGCATCCAGGATCACCGCCGGCGCCACACACAACCGTACATGCCGCAGCCCCACGCGCGCCATGCACTCCGCTTCTTCCTCGCTGATGTAATTTGCAAAGTGCTCGGAACTCGATTGCCGGGGAAACCGAAACCACCGACATACATTAGCCCCACGGACGAGCCGCTCCAGCCGGCGAGCTGGTACGCCCCCCTCCGCCCCTGCTCCCGGCCACAGTCCACCCACAGTAGCTAAGGCCAACGTCCAAGCCAAAAAGTCGCGCCGCGATACTCCACCCGTCGCCTGTTGCCGGTCCATGCCATAACGGACGCCGCCAGCCTTCTCCTCATTCATTCACAAACCCAACTTCCGGCCGCTGCCCCGAGCTTAGGGCCACCTTCCGAGACCGACGTGTCCTGGCCGCCACCGCGTCCCCACCAATTCCCAGCCTCGTTTCACATCCTGCGACCTCGCGCCAAGGCTCTACCTCCAGGCCCCGCGCTGATTCGACCGGCCCTGCTACCCTGCCTGTCCTGGGGCGATCCTTGGGGGACCAGACTCTCAGTTGGTGCCGGTCCCCAACCGCGCCGCAGAATGGCGCAGTCGGCTCCCGACCCGCTTGGATCGCGCTTCCATACAACCCGGTCGTAACGCGGCTCCCGCCACCAAGCCTGCGCCCCCAGCCCTGTGCACCTGTCGTATCACTACCTTGGCAGGCCTTGATGAACAAATGCTACATAAGCCGCCAGAGCCAACCATCCCATCCAACGCGGGAACCGACCCAGCACAAGTACACAAAAAAGGTGCACCCCCGCCGCCACGCACAAACCTGCCATGGCCAAATCGAAAAAGGCGGGAACCGCCAGCGGGTAAAAAAGCGCATACAGCCCCACACACAGCGGAATGCAGATGTGTCCATCCCCCACCTGCGAGGCGTACACCACTTCGGGGCGCCCCCGCCAGCCGTAATACAACGCCAGCACCGCATTAGGCAACACCAGTAACCAGCCGCTCAACCAGCCCAGATACCGGGCACTGAACAGCCCTTCGGCCCTGCCCAGCACCCAGTCCACCAGCCATTGGATGCTGACGTAACTTAGCCAGGCGCCGAGCGCCAACAAGACCCCGTCTGCCAACAGAGTCCAACCGAGCAAGCGCCCCTCGCGTCGCTCGTTCTCGCGCAACACCTCGAGCACGTGCCAGAACTGCCACACCAGAAACAACCCCACCAGCACCACCCCCTCAAACCTGTGGATCCAGCCGTCCCGCCCCTGAATCCACACCGTCAATGTAAATCCCAGCACGGCCAACAGCGTGCTCACTACGGCCTGATGATGCCGGTCAGCCGGCCATAACCGTGCCCACCTGAATCGACTCTCCGTGGACTGAGGACTCCGTCCCTGTGCCACGGGCAGACCCCACAACAAGGCCGGCAAGCCCAACAAAAGCGTCAAATTCGTGAAATTGTTGACGTACGCGTTCGTAAGCACCTCCGGCCCGGGCCCCCCTTCGCGCACCAGGACATACACAAAGATCAGATTGCCCAACCCCGAGCAGTAGGGCATCACCAGGGCACCCAACACGGTGCCTTCGAATCCCCGGGCAGAAAGCGTTTCCAACCGCCACAACAGCAGGAAGGAGCCGAGCCCAAACAGCGCCAGGTAAATCCAGGGCGCAATGGCCTCGGTCACCGTTCCATTCGTCCAAGCGATGCCCATGCGCGTTTGTCTCTCAAGGGTCCACCCCGGAGGTTGCCCCATGCTCGGATGCAGCCCGGGGGGCGTGCTCGCGGCACGCTGCTTCAGCCGCCGGTGCCCAACATCACAATCAGTTGCGCGACCACGATCCGCAGGATCATGGTCAGGGGATACACCGTAGAATACGCCACCGCGGGAGCCTCCGAGCGACACAAGCTTTGTGCAAAGGCCAGCGCGGGGGGGTCGGTCATACTGCCGGCCAACAGCCCGCAGGTCGCCAGGTAGTTCGTCCGCCAAAAGCAGTGCATGCAGAAACCCACCAACAGCAAGGGCACCGCGGTAACCAACGCTCCGGTCCCCAGCCAGAGCCAACCCTGGCCGGCTCGAAACGAATCCAGAAAATGCTCTCCCGCCCGCAGACCTACACAGGCCAAAAACAACACAATGCCCAGCTCCCGCAACAACAGGTTGGCATTGACCGGCATGTACCAGAGCAGCGGTCCCAGTTTGCCGATGCGACTCAGCAGGATGGCCACCAACAGCGGACCCCCGGCCAGACCCAGCCGAAGCGGTGCTGGCATCTCCCCCAGATGCACCGCACAACTGCCGGCCAGAACCCCGAGCGCAATGCCCACGAACATGGGCACCAGCCGAGTGTGGTTCAACTCCTGCACCGCATTCCCCAAAAGCTGGGCTGCCCGATCCAAATCCGATCGGCTCCCCACCAGCCGCAGCATGTCCCCGTACTGCAGCCGCAAATCGGCGCTCACGGGCAGTTCCACATCCGCGCGAGTCAGCCGCGTCACCGTCACATTGTACCGGTGGTTCAGCGCCAGTTGTCGAAGCGTCTTGCCCACACAATCCCGGCGGGTCACTACCACACGCGCATAGGTCAGAGGGCCCTGCACTTGCGTCAAATCCTCCGCGCTGACCCGCCCAACGATCATCCGAAATTGATTGACCGCGCGCGGCGTGCCCACCACCACCATGACATCGCCCACATTGAGAACCGTGTCGGCCCGGGCGATTTGCACCTCCGCCTGGCCAGCCTTTCGGAGACGAGAAATCACCACCCCCAGCTTCTCGATCCCCGGCAGCTGACGCACCGTCAGCCCGTCCAGGTTGGGATTGGTCAGTTCCACCGTCAAACGGGTCAAACTTTGCTGCCCGGCCCGCTGTTCCTCCTCGAACCGCGCCCGCTCCGCTTCAAGGTCCACCCGCCGCCACCGACGCAACGCCAGCATGGCCAGAATGATGCCCAGAACGCCAAAAGGATAGGTCACCGCATACGCCATGGCAGGCACCGCCAAGGCCGCCGCCTCGACCGCGCCCATGGCTCGCATGGCCTCTTGGGCCGCCCCCAGCGCCGGCGTGTTGGTGGTGGCTCCGGCGAAAATCCCCGCACAAGCACCCGTGCCCAACCCAAGCCAGCTCCCCAGCCCCACGGCCAGCAAAGCCCCCAGCCCCACCACGGCCGCAGCCGCAGCGTTAAGCGAGGTCCCCTGCCGCCGCAACGAATCCATCAGGCCCGGTCCCACCTGCATCCCAATGGTGTACACAAACAGGATCAGGCCAAACTCCTGAACAAAACTGCGTACCTCGGACGAAATCTGCAGCCCCAGGTGCCCTGCCAAAAGACCTGCAAACAACGTGCCGGCCACTCCCAAGCTCACCCCGCGCACCTGCACGCTCCCCAGCCCCAGTCCCGCCGCTCCCACCAGGCAAAGCACCAACAGGGCATGAGCGGTCGGCTGCGTGTGCTGAAAGTTGATCCACCAGTCCACCATAAAAACCCGCCTTCCCAAAACCCGCCCAGACGAAGCTGGCCGGTGCACGGTAATGTCCCCCCAGCCCCAATCCAGACAGGAAACGGCATTCTTGACAGAGCCCCCAACCGGGTCAACGACTCAGGCGGAAATCCGCAACCCACAGCACCGAATTCTCGGCAGGATCGCCCCGTGCCCAAATGCGACTCCAAGTCCGTCTCGTGCGCAAACCGCCGCCAACGGTGCCTCGTCCCACGGCACCCTCAACCACCTCACTAGGCACACGCCGCAGAGCAGAGCCCGCACAGCCGCCACGGAAGCCAGCAACCAGATCCCCCTTGCCAACTGCCGCAGACCCGGCCGCCCGGCCTCCCTGCCAGGACTGCTTGGAATCTCGCCACAATCCGGTTCTGCCCTGCCAGCCGGGAAAGAACACCTAGCCTGCTTGTCTGCCCGAAACTCCCCGTAAGACCCTACGCCTTTCGAGGTCGCTCATGATATAGCCCGCCAAACAGGCTAGGCTCGAACCCCTACCGCAACCCAGCCGTCGCACCGCTCGAATGGACTCGTCACCTGCCGAATCAATTGGTCCCCTTACCTCCATGAAATGCTCTGCCGACCGCCCGCCTTCCACGCATCTCAGACGGCACACCGCAGAAAACCCAGCGTTAGCTCCTGCTGAACCCTCCCCTGGCCTCCGCCGAAACCAGGGCTACCTTCGAAAAATCCTCGATCCTCACCGCGCATCCAAACCCAATGGCTGCACAGTCGCAATGCGCCGTGTGCCCTGAGAAAACAAAAGCTCCCCCACCGGCCTACACGGCCGAGCAGGGAGGTGCAGGAGAGGCGTGAACGGTCAGCTCTGGCCGCCAGCCTTGGGGCTCTGGACGGGCTTCTTGGCCACGTCCTTGGCACCTGCCGGACAACTCTTCTTGGCCTGAGAAGCCGTGCAGGTGGATTGGGCCTTGTTGCAGGCAGCCTGGTCCTTCGTGCAGCCGGAACCACCGGCCTGCACCGCAAACGCGACCGCCACAACGCCGAGGAGTGCGATGAGTTTCTTCATACGCTGGATTAGATAGCAGCAATTGGCGGATTGTTCAAACTTTTTTTGCTGGGCCCTGGCGCAGCATCCATCCACTCGATCCCGCAGTCCTTTTGAGCCGGTGGGCGACATTTGCAGGCCAATCGCCCCGCGCCCGTACCAGGGGCCTGCCGGAGGGTGTTCTTGCCGGGCCCCTTGCTTCCCGCCTCTGGCCGCACCCTCTAACCCTGACTCATCCAACCACGCGACCGAGCGGGATCCGGAGCCGTTCCCGTGGGCGTCGGCTGGTCGACCGGCCGAAGCTTTGAGTCCTGGCGGACCGGGACGGTGCTGCCCTGCCAAGGCAGAAAAGGCATGACCACGTATGCCATGCGCCACTGGTGAAGGAACCGGAACGGTGGCGGGCTTACTCCCGCTGCATGCCCAAATCTCAGGGACGCGCCCGCCGTGCGATCAGGAGCAATTCATCGCCGGCCATGGGGTGGCAGCGCAGACATCTTCGGAGTCGCAACTGATAGAGGAGTCCGTACAAAAGGGCATGCGGACGGCTCAGCTCGGACATTTCACCGCGGCCGGTCCGTTCAATGGCCCGACTCAGGGCTCCGTAGACCCACGCAGTGCGCGCGGTGCTGCGCAGTGTCAGCACCTCCAGTCCCGCCCTCTCCGCCACGCGCTGCAGAGTCTTGGGTGAAAACAGAAACAGATGGCGCGGAGGATCCAGATTGAGCCAGGCGGCTCCGAACCGGGCATGTCCACGACTTTCCACATTGGGAGTCAGAAGCACCAAGGTGCCGGCCGGCTTCAGAATCCGGGCGCATTCCCGCAGCAGGCCGATCGGTTCGTGCACATGTTCCAGGACGTGGGCGGAGAAAATCGCGTCGAAACTGGCCTCCGGATAGCCCTGTTGTTCCAGAGGGCCCAGTCGCACCAGGACACCGCGGCTCCGTGCTGCGACCGCCGCCTCGGCATCCACCTCCACACCTTCCACCGACCAACCGAGCTGTTGCATGCGTGCGAGGTGCACGCCGCTACCGCAGCCCACATCGAGAAGCCGGGCCGGGCCTTTGGGCGCCGGCAGGTACATGGCCGCCGCATCCAGCTCATCCGCCCCGCCGGGATGCAGTCGCGCCAGCCAAGCCCAAAACCGGTCCATCCCCCTTACCGTCCCATAGCCAAAACGCCGGGCTAGGTAAGCCCGCTGCACACGGTCCAAGACACGCCGCAGCAGGGTCGAACCCGGGGCCGGCTGAGCATGGGTGTAGTAGCCGGCATACGCAGCCCCAAGATCCTCCGGAATTGGCTGGGGATTCAACCATACCAGGCCACAGTCCGGTTCGGGACATTGAAAAAACCCCCATCGTCCGGGCGCGGAAAACGACCGATCCGGCAGCCCGGCGTACAACGTGCGACCGGGGGCTTGGCAAAGCAAGCAGCGGGGTCGGGGTTCGCTGCGCAACACGGCCGCGTTGGAGAAAGCCGAAGCCATGCCGCAGGGTCAACGGATCAACTGAACACGTTGCGCGGCTGGCGCCGCCGCCGCAGCAAGCCGTAAACAATCCAGTCCCGCACATGGACCAAAAACTGCGCAGCCAACCACAGGGGCCAGCCCGAGATGCGACGACCGGCTTGGACAATTTGACGGGCATACTCTTTCTGGCCGAGTTGCCGGATGCGCCGTGCCTTGATGCCCGTTCGCACGCCGAACAGCCCCTGCAGCTTCCAACGGCGCACCAGCGAAGTGCTGCCGCGCAACCCTTCGATGTGCTGCATGGTCTTCCACTCGTCCAAGACCAAGGCTTGCAAACCGGGCATCAACTCGCAGCTCATGTTGCCCCCGTGCCAGCGGTACTGCACCAGGTCCTCTGCCACCTCCACCCGCGCCCGGCTCACCCGCCCCCACTCCGCGTAAAACACCACGTCCGCCAATATCGGCATGTCGAGTCGGAACCGGCACGGGGCCGGTTGCCCTCCGGTTTTGAACAAAGTGGCTGCCAGCGCTTGATTGCCGATTTCCGCCTTTTTCCGCAGGTAGGCGTCCACTTCCCACTCCCGAATGGCGCCCGTGGGACGGCCGGACACACTCAGGTGCCGGTCCTCTTCGTCAATCCGTTCATCCAAGCACCAGGCCAGTGCCGGTGCCGGATAGCGCTCCAACACCCCCAGCATGACCTCGTAGAAACGCGGCTTCAGCACATCGTCCGCCGGCATCAGGTGCAGGTATTCCGTCTGTTCGGCAAAATCCAGCGCCCGGTTCAGATTCCCAAACAGACCCAGGTTGCGCTCATTGCGAACGAATTCGCACGGACAACCCGAGAAGCCACGGACCACCGCTTCGGTACCGTCGGTGGAACCGTTGTCCAACACGATCACCCGGTCAGGGCGCCGGATCTGGGCCGCGAGGGAGGCCAGGGTGCGGCCCAGAAACCGCTCGCCATTGTACACGGGAATGATGGTGAGCAGACGGGTCTGCATGACCCGGCCAGTATGCCGGTTATGCCCACCCTCTCACAAGCCGGCTCTCTTACAAGCCGCTGGGATGATCCAGAAAAACCCAGGGAAGCCCGAAGCGCCGGGACAGGTGTGCCGCCAACGCCTTGACGCCAAAAGTCTCTGTGGCGTAGTGACCGGCATAGAAGACATTCAGTCCCAGCTCCTCGGCCAGCGCATGGGTCCAATGTGGTCCCTCCCCCGTGATGAACGTGTCCAAACCCGCCTCCGCCGCCTGCTTCAATTCGCCCCCGGCACCGCCGGTCACCACCCCAATGCGTCGACAAACCGCCGGCCCGCCCGCCAACAACCGAACCGGACCGCCCACCACCCGTTCCAGTTTCGCCTGTAGGGCCTCGCGCGAAATGCGCGTGTGCACCTCCCAACCGATCGGCCGGCCCTTCCAAAGGAAAAATCGCTGCCGCGGTCGCCAGCCCAACGCGGTACACAAACCCCGGTTGTTCCCCCAACGAGGATGAGCGTCCAACGGCAGATGTGCACTGTACACAGCCAAATTGTGGGCAGAAAGCACCTGCCACAACTGCCGGTTCCGCCCGGTCCAGGGCTGCCGCACCGACCAAAAAAGTCCGTGATGCACCAGCAATAGATCGGCCCTTGCCTCGGCCGCCATCCGCGCCGTGACCAGTGACGCATCCACCGCCGCCGCCAGCCGGTGCACCCGCCCGTCATTTTCCACCTGCAACCCGTTCCAGGCTCCGTCGTAATCCGGAAATGCCGGAATGCCCAGAACGCGGTCGCAGTAGCTCACCAGCTCCCGCAACAACACATAGCGCTGCTTTGCCACGACCCAAAAAGACGCGCCAGGCCAAAACCTGCCAAGCGCAAAGTCGCGCCCGGTGCGACTGCGGGCGCCTCACCCGCTGCTGGAAATCCAAGGGGACGCCCGGAAGCGTGGTGTCTCAGCAGGCGGTTTCCGACGCCAAAGCGGCTCAGTTCCCTAAAGAGCCTGAACCTCACGCAAAACCCGAGGTGCCTCTGGGGCGGCCACACCAACCCCCGCACTGCCGTCACCTGGCGGATTCTTGGCCCGCTTCCGTCTCCCGCTGGCAGATGTGAGCTGCCCCAGCTCCCACACCGCGCAACCCCTGGTCCCCCCGGTGCCCGTGCTCCCAGTTTAAACCGACCTCTAGACCAGGCCCAAACCAATCGAAATGAAACGGGCAACCTCCCATTCCGACCAAGCCACGCGCCGCAACGCCCGCCTTCGGGCGAGGCTGTCGCCGGTTCCAACCGCCCGGTGGAGCGGCCCACCCTGTTGTCCCCCACCGGACCTTCAACCCATGGGCCCGGCCGCCCCAACACCGATCGTTTGATCCTTGAAGCGCCCCAAAGGGGTCGTAAGCTGGGCGTATATGAGAAATGCCGGCAAAGCGCGCCGAGCAGGGCTGCGGCTGGTAGGCTGGACCTTCGCAGTGCTGCTGCTGGTGCTCCTAGCGGCCTGGGTGGCCCGCACCCTGGGTTCCCTGGTCCTGACCCTTTCCACGCTGCTGGTGGCCATCTGGGCCGGCTTTGCTGTCTTTACCCTGTACTTTTTTCGGGATCCGACCCCGCGAGTGCCCACCGGCCGGGGGCTCATCGTTGCCCCAGCCTACGGACGGGTGGATGTCGTGGACCGGACCACCGAGTCCCGGTGGTTTGGCGGAGAGTGTCATCGCATCTCCATTTTCCTCTCCGTGTTCGATGTCCACGTGCAGTACGCACCGGCCACAGGTCGCGTGGTGTACCAGAAACACACCCCAGGAGCCTATCTAAGTGCCCTGCGCAGTGACAGCAGCGCCTATAACGAAAACATCTTGCTGGGCTTGGAAACCACCGAGCCAGCCGGAGAACGGCTGGCCGTCCGTCTGGTTGCCGGAGTGGTCGCCCGCCGTATCGTACCCTTCGTGGAGGCAGGCGACGAAGTTGCCCAGGGCGACCGGATCAGCTTAATCCAGTTCGGTTCCCGCGTGGAATTGTACCTGCCTCTGCATGCCAAGGTGCGTGTGAAGGTGGGCGACCGTGTCCGTGGCGGTGAAACCGTGGTGGCCACTTGGGAGTAAGAGGCGACCAGCCATGCGGCCCGGCAGCATCAGCAGGCACCCTCCCGAAACCCAGGGAAGCGACGAACCCGCCCCCAGACTCCAAATCTACTTCCTGCCCAACCTCCTGACCGCCGGGAACCTCTTCTGCGGGTTCGTGGCGCTGACCAAGATCGTGGAGGCCGATCTGACCCCTTCGCCCGAGGGCATCATCAACTGGGCCCCCATCAAACTGGCCATGGCCTTCATCCTGTTGGCCTGTATCTTCGATCTGTTTGACGGGCGCGTGGCCCGCATGGGCGGTGTGGACAGCCCCTTCGGACGCGAGTTCGATTCGCTGGCGGACCTGATTTCGTTCGGAGTAGCCCCGGCTTTCCTGGTGCATCGGGTCGTACTGGCCGACGTGTTCGAAAGCCATCCCCAAATCGGCTGGTTCATCGCCTCCATCTACCTGTTGTGTGGTGCCTTCCGACTTGCAAGGTTCAACGTGTTGGCCGCCCAGGGCTACGGCGGCGGTAAAGAATTCCTCGGCTTCCCTATTCCCTCGGCCGCCGGTCTGGTGGTGTCCCTGACCCTGCTAATCATCCATTTGAACGAAAAAGAGCGCACCCTGGGGCCGTGGAAATACGTGCCGGCCATTGTGCTGGTGTTCCTGTCCGTCATGATGGTCAGCACCGTCCGCTACCCCAGTTTCAAGTCTCTCGGACTCCGGGCCACCAGCACCTTTACCAAGGCCATCACCGCCGCCCTGTTCCTGGGCATGCTGCTGGTGTTGCGCGACAAAATCCTCTACTACGTCCTGCCGACCTTCTTCACTGCGTATCTGCTCTATGGGTTCGTGCGGCCACGGCTCTCCCGGGCGTTGCGCCACGAAATTGAAGACGAGGGGGATGAACCTGACGTTCCCCAAGAACCTCCCAGCAGCCAAAGGGCCCCGCCGTGCGCGAGATAGCTGCCTCGGTCTTCACCGGCCTGGTCAGCGGCCTCCTGTTGTCCATCCCGGTGGGGCCGGTCAACCTGACCATCATGAACGAGGCGGCCCGCTGGGGATTCCGGCGCGGCTTTTTCATCGGCTTAGGCGCAGCCTGCATGGAGGTGCTCTACTGCAGCATCGCCTTTGGAGGGCTCTCCTCCTTCGTCGGGCAACCTCTGGTCGAGAGTTTCATGGAAGTCTTCAGCTTCCTGTTTCTGGTGTTCCTGGGCCTGAAGTTCCTGCTGACCCGATCGGTCACCACCGCGACCCAAGTCTCCGCCAGTGGTCGAATGGAAACACGTCTGGAGGCTCGACTGGAAGAAAGATTCCATCCACATTCCGCCTTCATGATTGGCTGGGTGCGCACGCTGGCCAATCCCGGGGTGTTGGTCTTCTGGGTTATCTTAGCCGGAAACTTCATGGCCCGCGGTTGGGTCGCCCCGGACGGGTGGGGCAAGGGCGCCTGCGTGGCCGGAGTAGCCGTGGCCACCGTGGCTTGGTTTACCGGACTGAGCTGGGCCGCCTCCCACGGACACGGACGCTTAAGCGAGAAGACCCTCTTGCGAATGGAACGGGCTTCCGGCGTGGTACTGCTGCTGCTGGCAATGGTTCACGGTGGTCACATTGCCTGGCAACTGGCCATTCACCGGCACTCATAAGCCCCGCGCATGCATTCCACCTCCCGTGGCACCATCCCCATGGAATCGAGACCCACTGAACCGTGCGAATCTGTGCGGCTGGCCCTCCAGGCCATGGCCACGCGATTCGAGGTCCTCCTCTACGGACCGCGTGCTTCCGCCCTGCGCGCCGCCGCCGAAGATGCCCTTGCGGAGGTCGCACGATTGGAGGCCCGCCTCAGTCTCTACCGACCGGACAGCGACATTGCACGGCTGAACCGAGCTCGAGCGGAGCAACCGGTCCGGTTGCTGCCCGAGGTCTGGCAGTTGTTGCGTCGGGCACGCGATCTGTCCGAGGCCACCGAGGGAGCCTTCGATATCACCGTGGCTCCGCTTCTGGAGTGCTGGGGATTTCTGACGGGAATCGGCCGGCGTCCCTCCCCCGAGGCTGTGGCCGACGCGCTCGAGCGCGTGGGTAGCCGTTACTTGGAACTGGATGCATCCACCTGGACCGCGCGCTTGCTCCGGGCTGGCATGAAGGTGGATCTTGGCGGCATCGGCAAAGGCTACGCCATCGAACAGGCCGTGGAAGTCCTTCGACAAGCCGGTATCACCAGCGCTCTGATCCACGGCGGTACGAGCTCAGTCTACGGATTGGGTAGCCCGCCCGACATGCCCGCGTGGCAGGTGGCAGTCGAGCCACCCCCGGAACTGCGCCGCACAAACACTGCCCCACTAGCCGTGGTCACCCTGCAGAACCGAGCCCTTTCCGTATCGGCCGTATGGGGCCGGGCTTTCGCGGATGCGGAAGGGCTGGTCGGACATGTTCTAGACCCGCGCACAGGACGCCCCGTCGCCGGAACCGTGCTGGCGGCCACCGTAACCGCTTCTCCCACAGACGCCGACGCCCTTTCGACCGCGCTGCTGGTACTGGGCGAAAACGGCCTGAAAAGACTCAAAAGCCGCTGGCCGGACCTCCAGGCACTCGTCCTTAGCCGGCACGAAGGAACCTGGCGACTGGCCAGCTTGGACCTGGAAACCACTTGGCAGCCACCCCCTGCCGCACCGGATCCCGACGAGAGCGGGAGGTAAAGCTGCCCCGGCCCGTCAGAACAAAGCCCCGCCCACTCCTCAGCGCAGCGTGCGAAATCGCAGGCTCGCGCACTTGCATCCCCGCCGCTCCCGGGCAGAATGACACATCGTAGCATGGCAGCGCTGCAAATCCGCTCACAGCATCCAAAACTGCCGGCTCCGCCCGGAGGCCGTCTCCTTTGGCTGGTCCTGGCATGCATCACGGGCTTGGCCCTTGGCAGCGCGGCCGCCACATTCACCGCTGAACTGGACCGCTCCGTCGTACCCGTCGGCGAGCCCGCCACCTTGACCCTGACCGTCACCGGGGCCGACCCGGCCCAGCCCCCTGTTCTACCCAACCTACCCAATCTGGAGTACACCTACGTCGGTCCCTCACGCCAGGTCATCGTCAGTAACGGACGGGTCAGCAGCACAACCCGGTTCATCTACACACTGGTGGGGCGGCAACCAGGCGAGTACATCATCCCATCCCTGCAAGTCGTGGCAGGCGGGCAAACTCTGACCAGCGCCCCCATCGCCTTTCGAGTCGTCCGCAGCGACCCACGCACCCAACTGGCCTATCTGCGCCTCGTCGTACCCCAGCGCGAAATCTACGTCGGCGAGCCGTTCACCGTGGAAGTCCACCTCTGTTTGCGCGACACGGTCGAGAACATCGCCAACGTCCAAATGTCCTCCCTCCCAGCCGAATCGTGCACACAACTCAGGCAGGTACGCCTGCCCAACCGCATCGAACGAAACGAATACGGCCAGTTTACCGTCATCCCCATTGTGCATGCCCTGGTCCCCGCCAGAGCCGGCATCCTCACCCTGGGCCCCATGGACTGCAGTTTCGTGGCCGAACTGGCCCCCGATGGCCGGCAACGCCGCGATCCCTTCTCCGGCCTGAACTTTGGCTTGATCCGATTCACAGACACCAAACCGGTTTCCGTGTCCGCCGAACCCCAAACCCTCCGAGTACTGCCCCTGCCCTCGGAAGGCGCGCCCCCAGAGTTCAGTGGCGCCGTGGGCCAATTCACACTGTCCATCCAGGCCAGCCCGACCAACGTCGCCGTGGGCGATCCCATCACCGTCCGAGTAACCATCCGAGGCCGTGGTGTCTGGGAAGCACTGCAGCTGCCCGATCAACCGGATTGGCAAGCCTTCAAAATCTACCCCCCCATCGCCAAAGTAGAGACCACCGATCCACTCGGGCTGGAAGGTTCCAAAACCTTCGAACTGATCCTGGCACCCCAAACCACCGACCTGCAGGCGTTGCCTCCTTTCCGGTTCGCCTACTTTGATCCCGAGACCCGAACCTACCGGCGTCTCGCCACAGACCCAATACCCCTGACTGTGCGCGCCGGTGCCGCTACACCCATGCCCACGATCGCTACCCCCCGACCCGGCACAGAAACCCCGCCTCTTCCTACCCGCGACATCCTCGGCCTGAAACAGCGCTTGGGCCCTAGGGCCACCGTCGGTTCGCCCTGGATCCAACAGCCGGCCTTCTGGGCTGTCAACAGCTTGCCCGTCCTGGCCTGGCTGTGCGCTTGGATCTGGCGACGCCATCAAGACACCTTGACCGCCGACCCTCGTCGCGTGCGCCAGCGACAGGCCCGCCGCCGCATCCGTGCCGCCCTCCAAGAACTGCGCCATCTGTCTGCCACTGGACCGGCGGATGCGTTCTACGCCACCCTGTTCCGGCTGTTGCAGGAACAAATCGGAGAACGGCTCGACCAGCTCCCCTCCGCCATCACTGAGGCCGTCATCGAGGAAAAACTACGACCCGCAGGCCTGCGCCCCGAGCTAGCTGCACGGCTTCACCAACTCTTCCAGCTCTGTAACCAGGCCCGCTACGCACCTGGCGCCGCCACGGCCCCTTTGCCAGCCCTCTACGCCGAGACAGAAGAAGTCTTGCGGCTGCTGCAAGAGTTCCAGCCATGAACCAGCTCCGTCGGCCCATTCCACCGCCACCGGCACCAAGACCGCCGCCCCAAGCTGGCCGGCCTCTCTGGGTACACTCCGCGTGCCTCGCCTGCGCTTTCGCCATGAGCATGGCCCGCGCAGACACTACCCCTGCGCCCGCCGCAGCCTTCGAGGCCGCCAACCGCCTTTACGAACAAGGCCAGTTTCTCGAAGCGGCCCAGGCCTACGCAGAGTTGTGGAACCAGGGAACCCGCTCCGCAGCTCTGCTCTACAACCAGGGCAACGCCTGGTTCAAGGCCGGCCAGATCGGTCGGGCCGTGGCCACTTACCGCCAAGCACTGGACCTGACGCCCCGGGATCCGGAGCTGCGCGCCAATCTCCAGTTTGCCCGGCAACAGGTCCAGGGAGCCTCTTGGCGTCCCGCTTGGTACGAAACCACCCTCCAAAGTCTCACTCTCAATGAGTGGACGCTCCTGACCCTCCTGCCCTTTTGGGCCACCCTGCTCCTGTTGACCCTCGGCCAGCTCCGGCCCGCCATCCGAAGCCGCCTGCGGCCATGGATTTGGGCCGGCACTCTCTCAACCGCCGTACTAGCCTCCTTGCTGGCAGTTACATGGTATGGGCGCCAGACCCGCCCCATCGGCGTCGTGATCGTGGGCAACGCACCCGTCCGAAACGGCCCCTTTGAGGAATCTCCTGTCCTGTTCACGGTGTATGACGGCGCCGAACTGCGCATCCTCGAACGCAAAACCCCGTGGCTGCGCGTCACTGCCGACGGCGTCCGGAGCGGTTGGCTCCACGAAACCCAGATCTCTCTGCCGCCCCGCACCTGATCCGGTCCGCTCGGGACCTGCAACCATTCCCACTGCGACCAACCCCGACCTATCCCATCCGCAACAACTTGTCCGACCCATCCAGACCAGACCCGGCACCTCCTGGTGAAAAACTGGCCCGTCGCCAACGTTCAAGCGTTCCCCAGTCAGAGAGCGCCCTTCCCCAGAATTCTCCAACCGGCCACTCAAGGCCTCCATTCCACCCGAAGGACCCCCCTCCCAATCCCGGGCCGACTCGCAGCCCCACCCGCAGAACCCTCTTTCGGACTGGCGCAACAGGGCAAGCCACCCACACTGAGTCCTTGTATGAGTCAGGGATCGTTGCTCCAGAAGAACGCCGTGGTCACCGGTGCCAGCCGCGGACTTGGCCGGGCCATCGCACTGGCCCTGGCCCGCGCTGGTGCCAACCTGGTCTTAATCGCCCGCGACACGGCCGCTCTGCAGCGGGTCGCCTCCGAGGTTGAACAGCTCGGCCGGCGCGCCCTCGCCCTCCCCTGTGACGTCACCGCCGAATCCGAGGTCACGGCCGCAGCCCACCAAGTGCAAGCGACGCTCGGCGCTGTGCATATCCTGGTCAACTCCGCCGGAATCAACATCCGTAAGCCCATCACAGAATTCAGTCTCGAAGAATGGCGGCGCGTGCTGGACACGAACCTGACCGGCGTCTTTCTCGTGTGCCGTGCCTTTGTCCCCCTGATGCGCGGTCACGGCTACGGCCGCATCCTCAACCTGACCTCTATCATGAGCCACGTGGCCCTGCCCGGCCGCACCGCCTACGCCGCCAGCAAGACCGGTTTGCTCGGCTTTACCCGAGCCCTGGCCCTCGAACTGGCCCCCGAAGGCATCACCGTCAACGGGATCAGCCCCGGCCCCGTTGCCACCGAAATGAACCGCCCCTTGCTGGAAAATCCCGACCTCAACCGCGAATTCACCGCGCGCATCCCGCTGGCCCGGTGGGGCCGCGAAGAAGAAATCGCCGCCCTCGCCCTCTACTTGTGCTCCGAAGCCGCCGGCTGGATCACCGGCACAGACATCCGCATCGACGGCGGTTGGACCGCCCAGTGAAACATGCCCTTCGCCGCCAGTGGCACCTCGAAAACCTGCCTCCTGCCCTTTCTTCCCGTGGCCGCCAGAACCGGCCCCGCTTGGCCGAGCCCACCGGGGAGCCCCCGGCGGTAACCCGCCCCTCACATCCCCGGCGCAACCCCAAGCAAGCCTCTCCACACGCGCACGAACGATTTGAGACGGCCCTTGGAACCAGCGTCCCCCTGCACCCTCCCCGTGAGGCAACCCGGCCTGCCACCCCCCAACACTGCCTGCCCCGCACCACGCCAGCCCCGGATTATCGCCTCCCCACCAGCTCCCGCCCGACACGAAAGTAATCAAAGTCCGCATGTCCCCCCGCCGTTCGGGTGGCAAAGTGAAACAGGGCAAATCGATAACCCATGAAATGCGGCAACGTATAACGCATGCGCAGCACCTCGCCAATGGGTTTCCACTCCCGACCATCCAAACTGTAATAAAACCGGCCCACGTCAGCCCGGTCCTTGAAATCACACTCGGCCCGGAGATAGATCACGTCCCCGCTAAACGGTACCCGTTCCCGCTCCTGAGGTTCATCCGAGGCTGCATCGATCATCACCACGGCCTGTTGGTCCCCGGAGCGTGTCACCGCCACCAGACCATAGTGTCGCTGTAGAAGGCCCAGCCCGGCAAAATCGCCATCCCGCAGTCCTCGCACATCCAGACGAACCGTCCCCGCACACTCCGGGCCAAACGTCCGCTGGGTCAACGTATTCCGCGCACTCACAAAGTCACGGTCGACACGCCCCGTCGTCAGCCGCAGCCATCCGGGCCGGGCCGTCAACGACCAGAAGCGCGAATCTGGGTTGTGATTCCACTGCCAAGCCAGCGGCAGCGGCCGGTCGCGCGGGCCCCGCTCGAACTCATCCGAGACCACCAGATTCCCCAGCCCTCCTCGGCCGGCCGGAATGGGCAACTCCCTGGGGACCTTTCCGTTCACCCCCAGCACCGGCCAGTCATCCTCCCACTTCACCGGCACCAAAAACGGAACCCGCCCTACCGCGCCGTGGTCCTGGAACAACATCGCATACCAATCCCCCTGCGGCGTGTCGATCAGTCCCCCTTGCGCGACCCCCTGATCCTGCAATGCCACCCGCCCCTCGTACGGCCCGGTCAACCGATCCGCCCGAAAAATCAGTTGCGTCCGCATCCCGCCCCGCGGCCAGGTAATCAAACAAAGGTAGTACTTCCCCCGGATCTTCCGCAGTTGCGCCCCCTCCGCCGGCAGACCAATGTTCGGACCCGCCACACGACTCGCGTTGGTGATGATCACCTGATGGATCCCACCCGGTTTCAGGCCCGAAAGGTCCGGCTCAAGTTCGACCAACCGAATATCTCCGGCGCCATAAACCATGAAAACCCGGCCGTCGTCCTCAAAGTGCAGCGAATGATCATGCAGCGCTGGCCGAAAGGAGGTTGCCACCCACGGTCCCCGCTCGATGTCCCGCGTCCGATACACGTACGTCTTGCCCGTCGTGTGCGAAAACGTCGTCACATAATAAGTGCCCTCGTGATAGCGCAGACTGCTGGCCCACGAGCCGCCCCCATAAGCGTTCTTCCCATTCTGCAGCGTCAATTCGTCCGTCTCCTCTAACGTCTCGTAGGCATACCCCACCAGGTCCCAGTTGACCAAGTCGCGCGATTTCATCAGCGGTAAGCCGGGACTGAGATGCATCGTGGTGCTGCTCATGTAGTAGGTCTCCCCCACCCGGATGACCGCCACATCCGGCACATCCGCCCAAAGGAGGATCGGATTCCGCGCATTCTGCGCCAGCGCCGAGCCCTCCAGCACCACAGCCGCCAACACCCCGAGCCACCCGAGAAAAACCCGCCCGGCCGATGTCCGAGTTGTTGACCACCACCAGGCTACGAAAGAATCGCCCGCCCCCCGATGGACCTCCGTCACACCCTCCCTCAGCATCGTCCTCATGCACTGGCTGGTAGCAACACCCAGGACCCAGCTCAAGCCCTAACCGGCAAGTCCATGCAACCTGGCAGTCCGTCGCCTCAAACCCACCTCCCCAACCCGGCCGGCGCCGCACCAACCAGGCGGCCCAGATTTCCCGTGCCCCCCGATTCCTGCCCGTTCCACACCACGGCCCCCAAGCCCCGAACCATGCACCACCCCACGGCAGCCCAGAAATCTCTTGGAGTTACCACAGCGCCTGCCATCTACACCACCGGTGGACCCCCGATGCCACACACGAAGAACAAACCAAAAATTGCCCGCCTGAACGCCGGCCATCGAACGGCCGTGCCTCCAGGCGGGCTTCCCCCTGAAGCCAGTGCGGTTCGCCGAACTCAGACCAGATCAAACCGGTCC
>Ga0209809_1001377_pt1 | contig 19642 bp, 17 predicted proteins | sample YNPMSTMetaG_FD_186172 | JGI IMG/M metagenome (GOLD analysis project Ga0209809, IMG submission 186172) | Anoxygenic and chlorotrophic microbial mat microbial communities from Yellowstone National Park, USA - YNP MS-T MetaG (SPAdes) (version 2) ...
CCGCACCGGCCTTGGCCCGGATCGAGGTGGGCCCCGACGAACTGCCCCGGTTCCTCGGCAACGGCATAGCGCCCAAGGTGGCCGAGGCACTGAAGCAAATCGGCTATCTCCACGTCACAGTAGATTTGCAGGGTTATCGCCGCGGCAGCCTCAACGAAGGCACACCCGCGGCCCAAAAACAACCCGGACAAGCCGCCTGAGCCCTTGCCCCCGGCCGGGTCCGGCCCAACGGCCCAACCGGCCCCGGGAAGGCAGCGGCACTGTCCAGGTCCAGCAATTCGGCCCGCAAAAGCGGTGCCACGAAACTTTCGTCGAAAAACGGTTTTTGCCTCAGGGAAGCGATGCCTCAATTCGTATACAGAGCACGCCGGCGCACCGGCGAGGTGGTGGAAGGAACGCTCGAAGGCCCTGATCGGGCCTCGGTCCTCGCCCAGATCGAGAGACTGGGCCTGTTCCCCGTGGCAGTGGACGCCACGAAAGGCGGACCCCCGAGCACTGCCCGGGGCAGCACCAGCCCCACGGCCAGTCTGCGCCGGCTCTGGCCCAGCAGTTGGCTTGCTTGGCGGGCTCGTCCGCGCAAACCTCGCCTGCAAGAGCTGGCTACTTTCACCCAGCAACTGGCCAATCTGCTGCAAGCGGGCATGCCCTTGACCGTGGCACTCCAGAGCATGACCCACCTGGAAAGCCGCGGCATCCCAGCCGAAGTGGCGCGTCAGTTGCGTCAGGAGGTCATGGAAGGCCGCAGCCTCTCCGACGCCATGGCCAAACAACCGGTGATCTTCTCGGACCTCTACGTCAACATGGTCCGGGCCGGTGAACAAAGTGGCGCTCTGGTCGAAGTGCTGCGGCGGATGGCCGAACATTTCGAGCGCTTCGCCCAGGTGCAGGCCCGCTTCAGCTCGGCGCTGGTGTACCCGGCCTTTGTGGCTCTGGTCGGCGTGGCCATCATGTTCTTCTTCATGACCTACATGCTGCCCAAGTTCCTGACCATGTTCGAGGGCATGCAGGTGGAACTTCCGTTGATGACCCGGTTGCTGGTGGGCATCAGCCATTTCCTGAGTGGTTACTGGTGGCTGCTGCTGTTGGTGGCTCTGGCCATCTGGATCGTGTTCAAACGTTTCCAAGCCACCGAAGAAGGCAAACGGCAGATCGACCGCTGGAAGCTGAACGCCCCAGTCTTCGGTCGCGTGGTGCGGCTGCACCTGTTTGCCACCTTCGCCCGCACGTTGTCCACGCTGCTGGAAAACGGCGTGCCGGTGCTGACCGCGCTCAAAATCACCGAACAGGTCATCCCCAACCGATTGCTCAAGGAAGCCATCGCCCGCGCCCGCGAGGACGTCACCGACGGCAAAACGCTGGCCCAACCCCTGGCCCGTAGCCAGGTGTTTCCCCAACTGATGGTCGACCTGGTCAAGATCGGGGAAGAAACCGGCGATGTGCCCGGGGCCCTTCGAAATTTGGCGGATACCTACGAAAACGAGCTGACCATCGCCCTGCGGGTGCTGACCAATCTCATCGAGCCGGTACTCATCATCGTCATGGCCCTGGGGGTGGGGTTCCTCCTGCTGAGCGTGCTGTCGGCCATGTTCGCCATCACCTCCAACATCGCCCGGTGAAGCCAAGCCCCTCCACAAGCCCCTCCAGACCGTTCCAGTGGAGTCGGGGTTGCCGCCGCTCCGGTCGGGCCGATCCTACCAGGCGCACCGGAGCTTGGACGCTCATCGAGATCATGATTGTGGTCGGCATCCTGGGGATCGTGATGACCCTGAGCATCCCGGCCTTCTCCCAGTTGCGGCGCAAGACCGACCTGCGCCAGGCCGTGGCCGACGTGGTGGAGGTCTGCAGCACCGCACGGGCGCGGGCCATCCTCAGCGGCCGACCGGTCGAACTGTGGATCCGGCCTCAGGAAAAACTGCTCCTAGTGGCCGGAGCGGCAGAAGAGGTCGGCCCCGCCGGAGCTGGAATGCAGACCACCGCCGCCCCTGCCGAATCACGGTCGCTCCCTCGGCTGGACGACCCGCGGTCCGGACTGTCGGCCAAGCTGCCCGACAGCATCGTCCTGGAAATGGTGGACGTAAACTTCGTCGAGTTCAAAGACGCGGAGCTGGCTCGGGTCCGGTTCTTCCCCAACGGTACCTGCGACGAACTTACCCTGGTGTTGCGCTCCGATCGCAACGAATATCGCAAGATCTCCCTGGAGGTGACCACCGCGCTGGCCCAGGTGGAAACGATCGGAAACCGATGAAGCCGCTCGCTCGTAACCCCGTGCTTCCATCCCCTGCCCATCCCGGCCGCGGTTTTACCCTCATCGAGGTCATGCTGGCCATGGCCATGTTCTTCACGGCCGTCTTCGCCATTCTGGCCCTGGTTTCCAGTTCCCTGCGCAACGCCCGTGCCCTCCAATCCTCCCGCGTGGACGCTGCGACCCTGGCCGCCTTCCTGACTGTGTCCAATCGACTCGAGGAAGGAATGTACTCCGGAGATTTTGGCGACCTGTTTCGGGACCAACAGTTCGACTACGAAGTGATCCCCATCACCAACGGACTGGTCCGGGTCGACGTGGTGGTGCGTTCCCGGCAGGGCCGCGGCCAACAAGTCTCCACCTTGAGCCTCTTGATGTTCCAACCCGGCGCCCCCTTGGCCCCGGGGACACCCCTGCCACCGCCGCGCCGATGAAAGCGGTCCGCCGCCCAACCGCATTGCGCCGCGCCTTCACCCTGGTGGAGGCCATGCTGGCCGTGGCGATCCTGAGCCTGGTGGTGGCGGCAATCTACTCCAGTTGGACCGCCATCCTGCGAGCCTCCAAGGCAGGCCTGGACGCCGCCGCACAGGCCCAGCGCTCCCGCATCGCCCTGCAAACCTTGGAGGATGCCCTGACCCTGGCCCAGATCTCCGCAATCAACGCAGACTACTACGCCTTCGTAGCCCAAGGCGGCGAAGAAGCCCTGCTCAGCTTCGTGGCCCGACTGCCCTCGTCCTTCCCACGCAGCGGTCGGTTTGGAGACCTGGCCATGCGCCGTGTGATTTTCCGCGTCGAACCCGGCCCGGAGAACGACCGCGTGCTGACCTTGCGCCAGCACCCATTGGTCCGCGAGCTCGACCAGGACGAAGAAAACCATCCCCTGATCCTGGCACGCAGCGTCAGGGCACTGGACCTGGCGTTCTGGGATCTGCGCACGGGAGATTGGCTCGAAGAATGGACCTTCACCAATCGACTGCCTCCCCTGGTCCGGCTCACCCTGCGGCTGACGCGCCCGGGCTCGCAACTCGCACAGGAAGAACGGCTCATCACTCGCGTGGTGGCAATTCCCACCCGAGGCATACCGCCGCACTTCCAAATGCCTCGCACGGCCGGTCCGGTGCCGGGAACGCCGGGCACACCCGGAACACCCGGCCCTGCCCCGGGCGTTCCCCCACGCCCCGGACAGCCGCCGGTCATCCCCGCGCCCACACCCGTGGTGCCCGGCCCGAACCCTGGTGTCGCTCCACCTCCTTGAGACCCCATGGACCTCCGTCCGCCCCACCGCTCACACCGATCCGGGATCGCACTGATCATCGTAATGATCACGGTGCTGGTCCTCTCCATTCTGGCCGGAGGCTTCGCCTACTCCATGCGGGTGGAAACCAAGCTGGCCCGCAACGCTGCTTCCGAATCCGAGCTGCTGTGGCTGGGCCGATCCGGCGTGGAGCTGGCCCGTTACGTCCTGGCCCAACAATTACTCCTGGGTTGTGAACCGTATGACGCGCTCAACCAGGTCTGGGCCGGTGGGCCCGGAGGCCTTTGCACCTCCAACAGCCCCCTGGCCGGCCTGCAGTTGACTGACGTAACCCTGGGGGCGGGCCGATTCAGCGTCCGTATCGTGGACCTGGAGCGGAAATTCAACATCAACGTGGCCGATGAATTGATCCTCCAACAGGCCTTCATCGTGATGGGAGTCGACCCGGGCGAGTTCCCCGCCCTGGTCAGCGCGATCCTCGACTGGATCGATGCCGACGACAACACACACCTGAGCGGAGCCGAAAGCGATTACTACCAGACGCTCGATCCGCCGTATCAGGCCAAGAACCGGCCGATCGACGATCTGTCCGAACTGCTGCTGGTCCGCGGCATCACCCCCGAGCTGTACTGGGGTCCCGCCGCCACCAACGCCGTCGTTGGCCGTTATGTGCCGCGCGCGCCGGCCCTCGGAATCGTGACCTCGGCTCTCACGCCTCCGGTGGGTCTGGCGGACCTGTTCACGCCGATCTCCTCCGGCCGGTTGAACATCAACACCGCCTCCCTCAGCGCACTCCAACTGGTCCCCTTCATTGACGAAGGCCGCGCCGCCCGCATCGTCATGCTCCGGGCCGGTTACGACGGAATAGAAGGCACCGAAGACGACACACCCGCAGGCACGCCCGGCCTGACCCTGCTGGACATGCTGGTCAGTGCCGGACTTTCCCCTGCCGAGGCCACGGCCGCTGCACGCTACCTCGACCAACGCAGCCGAACCTTCGAAGTCACCGTGGAAGCCGAGGTCAACGGCGTCCACCGCACCTTCGTCGCCATCCTGGGACGCAACTCACCCCAGGACATCCAGGTCCTCAGCTTCTACTGGAAGTGACGCGGGGCTACCCCCTCCACCCACGCCCCTGAGTCCAACCCGCTTTCCCTGGATCGCGCCCGAACCGAACGGCCTTGCCCTGGCGCCGCTCTCTTACCAGAACCGCGCTCACGGCTGCAAAGGTCGCTGGGCAAGCTGACGAATCCACCGGCCGTAAAGGTAAATCATCACCGCTGACAGCACCCCGATGCCGACAAACACAAACCACGTCAATCCCACGTAGCACGCCTCGTAGAGTTCCCGGGTAAGGACCTCGGGCGTTTGCCCCGTCACCTCCATCAGCTTGCGAAATGCCTCGCCCACCGGAAGCGCCTGCTCCGAAACGGCTTCCCAGCTCCAGCCCAGTTCCTCCACCAAGGTCCGTCGCGCCAACTGGTCCTTGTCCGAAAAAACATGGTACAAATGCGGCCCCAGTTTGCCCTCGATGGTCCAGCCCACCAGAATGGGAGCCTGGGAAAAACCGATCCACATGGCCTTCTTGTCCGGCGGCGCCACGTTGCCAAGGAACTCGCTGTACTTCGGGCTGGCCAGCATCTCTCCGACACTGAAAATCACCATCGCCAACACCGCCCAGCCCACCTGCCGCGTCAGACCAAACAGCGTCAGCGCACTCACGATCAACAGCGTCCCCGCTAACAGACTGTCCGTAGCCCGCATCCGCGCACTCAACCCGGCAAACAGAAAACACGTCAACATGATCATGCCCGCATTGATGTTGACGATGCCCTCGGGCTGAATGTGCTGCCCGGTCTTGTCCATCCCCAGAAAAAACCGCGCCAGCTCATTTTGCGCACCGTCCGCCCCGAAAAGAAAAGTGACCATCGGCCGGGTGTCCACCCAGTCTTCCACGTACTTGGGCAGCACGTCCCAAAGCATCGGAAACATCAGCCACCAAACCGAAAAGATTAGCAGATACAACGAAAGATGCGGCTTGCGCAGCTCGGCCAATGCCTCGCGCCACAGCGGTTTCTCCTGTTCCAGCCCCGCCCGAATCCGCTCCCGCCGCGCCAACCGCTCCTCCAGACCCGGCTCCCGATAGGTCAGCAACAGCAGGAAGTTCAGGCAAATGAAAGCGGCGTTGGTGTAAAACACCATCTGCCAGCCCATGTGCTCGCGCATGTGCAGCGCAATCAACGGACCAATCCAACCACCGATGTTGACCGTCTGGTAAAAAATGCCCCAGGCCATCGAGCTGTTGAGCCGGTTGGTGGCCTTGATCAACGTGCCCTGAATACCGGGTTTGAACACCGCCGTGCCCACGGCCAGGAACATCGCGCCCACGAAAAACCCGGCAAACGTCTGCCACCAGGCCATGATCAGATACCCCAGGCACTTCAGAAGCGTGGAAACAAAAATGGTCTGCTTGTAGCCGTAACGGTCGGACAGCCCGCCGGTGAAGATGGGCACTAGGGACTGGGCCAGATTCCAGCACAACAGCAACCACCCAAACTGCGCCATCGTCACTCCCAGGCCCTGTTCGGAAACAGGTCGGGTCGCATAGAGCGTGGCCACGGCACGCACTCCATAGTAGGCCAGCCGCTCGACCATCTCCATGGCCCCCACCACCCAGAACACGTAGCCCAGGCTGGCAATGGCCGCCCACATGCCCAACTGTTTCACATCCGCCAGTGGATTGGCGGGTTGTGCCGGCCCGGAGACCATCCGAACGGATTCCGTGGGTTCAACAGGTGAGTGACTCATGACTTGAAAAGGCCGCGCTCAGAAGCCACCAGAGGCACGCACCTGAAGCGTGACTCTGGCCCGCCAGCGGACCAGAACTCCCGCAAGACAAAACGGCCGCCTACGGAGGCAGTGCCCCTTCCCCAACTCCGGTCCTCGATTCCCGTAGATTCCCGCATGATGCGGCATTACGTTGCCGATCCATCACCGCGCAGACAAGCCTCCGCATGCAGCCCCGTCTCACCGGCCACTCCGCGGCCGGCCCGGTCGGCCCCTGGCCGCCGCAACCCGTCAGGCCCCCGAGCGAAGCCCGGCCTCCCGCCTGCCACCTCAGGACCCAGCCTCGTCAGTCACCTGCGGTGCCCTCAGACGCTACAGACCCTGGCGCACGGTCCGAGGCCCCACCCCGCCTCCGGCCCTTGCGCCAACGCCCCACCCACGCCTCCAACCTTCGCAAGCCGGTCTGCAGACCGGTCCGCGCCAATGGCGACAATCCTTCCCCCAGCCCGAAATCCTCTGCCGGAAGAGTCAACACCCAGCCGGGCGGCTGTCGCCCGAACAGGGCCTGCGCCAACCCCAGCAGCACGCCCGGAGAACATTCATGGGCCAAAACTGTGCCTCCGGTCAGAGGGCGCACCCGCTCCATGCGCACCTGTCGCCGGGCGAACCCGGCATCAGCAAACACCACCGCCGCGGCCCGGCTGATCGGTTCGGCCAGTTCGGGAGTCAGTTGATGGCAGGCAATCACCTCCACGCCCGGCCAACCCCGAGCCGTCAGCGCCTCGGCCAAATACACACCCACCCCATCGTCGCGCCGCAAGGTGTTGCCGTACCCGATGACCAGCAGCGCGTCAGCCGCAGACTCGCTCCCCGGCCCGACCCCGCTAGCCCCGGCGCAGTTCCTGCAAGACCTGTCCATCCGGTCCGATCACCCGCACCTGCAAGGGCATCCGCCCGGCCGCATGCGTCGAACAGCTCAGGCACGGATCATAACAACGAATGCCGTGCTCGATGCGGTTGAGCACGGCTTCGGGCACAGGCGTGCCCCGCACGTAATGCCGGGCAATCTGCGCCACAGTCCGGTTCATGGCCAGGTTGTTCTGACCGGTGGCAATGATAAGGTTGACCCGTTGCAACACGCCGTGCCGATCCACGGTGTAATCATGGAACAGCGTCCCGCGCGGCGCCTCACTGACGCCCACGCCGCGCAAGCTGTTGATCCCGGCCTCGGCCCGAAGTTCTGTGCTCAGCAAATCCGGATCCTCGATCATCTGCTCGATGCGCTCCACACAGCCGAGGATCTCGATCAGCCGCGCGTAGTGATAAAGGAACGACGAGTTCACCGCGCCCCGGCCCAGCTTCTTGAAGTATCGCAACTCCGCATCCGCCAGAGGCGTGCCCATCTGCCGCGCCACGTTCAGCCGCGCCAGCGGCCCCACCCGGTACATCCCCTCCGGCATCCCTAGCGGCCGGTAGAAGGGGGACTTCAGGTAGGAACCGGGTTGCACAGACTCACCAATCACCTCGTCATAACGCTGGGGATCCACTTGGTCCGCCAACACATTGCCATTGCTGTCCACAAAACAAAGCCGACCTCCATAATGCTCCCAGGTACCGTCCGGCGCCACCAAACTCATGAACAGCGAGGGGAAATTCCCGTAAATCTGCACCTCCCGGCCGTGCGATTTGAGACACTTCTTGAACAACTCGATGGCCCGCTGCGCCGTGGCCTTGGCTTCCGGCAACCAGGCCCGGATCCGGTCCCGTCCCTCCGCACTCAGCGGGCTGCGCACCCCGCCCGGCACCGCCCACGAGGGGTGAATCTTCCGGCCGCCCAACAGTTCGATCACCTCCTGACCAAACTGCCGCAACCGGATCCCCGCCCGCGCCAGATCCCGGTCGGCTGCCATCAATCCAAAGACGTTGCGCTGCGCCGGTGCACTGTCCCAACCCAACACAAAATCCGGCGCACTCAAATGGAAGAAGCTCAGGGCGTGACTCTGGATGATCTGGCCCAGGTTCATGAGCCTCCGCAACTTCTCGGCCGCCGGCGGCACGTTCACCGCCATGATGGCATCACCGGCCTTGGCCGAGGCCAGCAGATGGCTCACGGGGCAAATCCCGCAAACCCGCGCAGTCAGCCCCGGCATCTCGCTGAAGGGCCGGCCCTCGCAGAATTTCTCGAAGCCCCGGAACTCCACCACGTGAAACTCGGCATCGGCCACGTTGCCGGTCTCGTCCAGATAAAGACTGATCTTGGCGTGGCCTTCGATACGGGTGACCGGATCAATGACGATACGTTGCGACATGGCAGATCCATGGGCGACCGCCGCCGACCTCGGGCGCGCAGGCAAGCCCCTCGGCCTTCCTGACCCCAACCGGCAGCCAGATTTGACACAGCACGTTCATCTCTACCCAAATTTCAACTGCGGGCCCTCCAGCGCCGGGGCCCGGCCCTCCAGCAGCGCCTCCAACACCGCCCGAATCCGGTCGGCCGGCGGCGGACAGCCGGGTAGATAATGCTCCACCGGCACCACCTCATGCACCGGCACCACCTTCGGCAGCAACGCCGGCACAATCCCCTCGGCCCGCGGCAGCATCGGATTGTCCTGCGCACACTCCAAATAAGCCCGCTGCAGAACCAGCTCCGCGTTCTTCGGCCCCAGCACGTTGCGCATGGCCGTGACATTGCCCGTCACGGCACAGTCCCCAAAACTCACCAGCACGCGCGTGCACCGGCGAATCCGCTCCAACAGCTCCAGGTGATCCGTGTTGGCCACCGCCCCCTCGATCAAACAGACATCCACGCCTTCTGGATACTCCTTGGCGTCCACCAGCGGACTGTACACCACATCCACCCGCTGGCCCAGTTCCAGCAGGAACTCGTCCAGATCCAGAAACGACATGTGGCAGCCGGAACAGCCGCCCAGCCAGACGGTGGCCAGCTTCAAGCGATCCATTGTTTTTGCTCCCGAGCAGTCACGATAAATTCGAGTTTGCTACGATCCCGCACCATTTCCCCGGTGGTGACACCCTTGTAGTAAAGGGCCCCCGTGGGACAGGCCATGACACATTTGCCGCAGTTGGTGCAGGAGTCGGATTCCCCCCAGGGCTGGTTCAGATCGGTGATGATGCGACAGTCCGCACCTCGACCCGCCACGTTCTTGGTGCCGGCCCCCTCGATATGCCAGCAAACCCGCACACAACGCGTGCAAAGGATGCAACGGTTGTGGTCCATCCCGAACAAGGGATGAGTCTGATCCACCTCCAACTGCGGATGTTGATAGGGATACCGAACATGGTCCATGCCGGCCTCCCAAGCCAGCGCCTGCAGTTCGCAATTGCCGTTGGAGACGCAAACCGAACAGACATGGTTCCGCTCCGCAAACAGCAGCTCCAGGGTCATCCGCCGGTACTTGCGCAAGCGGTCGGTGTCCGTCCACACCTCCATCCCCTCGGCAATCTGGGTCGTACAGGCCGGCAGCAGCTTGTTCGACCCGGCCACCTCCACCAGACACAGCCGGCAGGCACCCACGTCATAGACACCTTCCAGGTGACACAGGGTCGGAATGCGAATGCCGGCATCCTGCGCCGCCTCCAACACCGTGGTCCCGGCCGGGGCGCTGACCGGTTTGCCGTCAATCGTGAGGGTTAACGCCGCCATGGCTCCCATCCTCCATCATCCGGTGACCGGCTGCACCGCCGACGCCACATGACGCTCCGGCCGCAACCGCCGTTCATATTCGTGCCGAAAGAAGCGCAAGGTGCTCAGCACAGGGTTGGGCGCCGTCTGTCCCAACCCGCACAAGCTGGTGTGCTTCACCATGTCGCAAAGCTCCTCCAAAGTCGCCAGGTCCCGCGCCGTGGCCCGACCCTCCAGGATCTTGGTCAGTAGACCGTACATCTGCACCGTGCCGGCCCGGCAGGGAATGCATTTGCCGCACGACTCGTCCTTGCAAAACTCCATGAAAAAGCGGGCCACGTCCACCATGTCGGTGGTCTCGTCCATCACGATCATGCCCCCGGACCCCATGATGGAACCCAGCCGCGTCAATGATTCGTAGTCGACTTCCACGTCCATCAACTCGGCCGGCACACAACCTCCCGAGGGTCCGCCAGTCTGGACCGCTTTGATCCGCGCGCCTCCCGGAGCTCCGCCTCCCATCTCCTCCACAATGGTCCGGAGGGTCGTGCCCATCGGCACCTCGATCAGCCCGGTGTTTTTCACCCGGCCCGCCAACGCAAACACCTTGGTGCCCTTGCTTTTCTCCGTGCCGATGCTGGCAAACCACTCAGCCCCGTTGCGCAAAATGGCCGGCACATTGGCAAAGGTCTCCACATTGTTGATCAGCGTCGGACAGCCCCACAGACCGCTCTCGGCCGGAAATGGCGGCCGCGGCCGCGGAGTGCCCCGCCGGCCCTCGATCGAGGCCATCAAGGCCGTCTCCTCCCCGCAAACGAACGCCCCCGCCCCAATCCGCAGCTCCACGTTGAAGTTCAGCGGCGAGCCAAAGATGCCACTGCCCAAAATCCCCAGCCGACGCGCCTGCTCAATGGCCATTCGCAGCCGGCGAATCGCCAGCGGATACTCCGCCCGCACGTAAATGAAACCTTGCTCGGCCCCCACCGCATAGGCCGCAATCGCCATCCCCTCCAACACGCTGTGAGGATCGCTCTCCAACACGCTCCGGTCCATGAACGCCCCCGGATCGCCCTCGTCCGCATTGCAGACCACATACTTCCGGGCACCACCGGACTTGGCCACCGTGCTCCATTTCAAGCCCGTGGGAAAACCGGCTCCCCCCCGGCCCCGCAGCCCACTGGCCATGACCGCCTGAATGACCTCCCGCGGCTCCATCTCGATGACCGCATCGTGCAAGGCACGGTAGCCATCGGCCGCAATGTAGGATTCGATCCGTTCCGGATCCACCACCCCGCTGTTGGCCAGCACGATCGAAAACTGTCGCGTAAAAAACGGATGTTGCAGATCCCCCTTCTCCAACGGCGGTGCCCCGCCCCGCACACGCTCCAACAGCGCCGGCGCCGTCTCGGGACCCACCTTCTGATACAGCTCGTTGACCGGATCCACATGCACCAGCGGCCCCTGACAGCACAACCGCAAACACCCCACACAGCGCACCTCCACCTGCTCGCTCAACCCCGCCTCCGCCACCGCCCGCTCCAACTGCTTCTTGACCTGGTCGCTGCCCGCCGACAGACAACCCGCCGCCGTGCAGACCCGCAGCGTATACGGCTTGCGCGACGCCAGCTCCTTCTCTTTGATGGCCAGCAATTGATTAAGATCCATGGCTCATCCAGGTTTGGATCGTGGCAACAGCACTGTCCGGCGTCTGATGCGGCGCCACGTTGCCGTCATAGACCACCGCCGGCGCAATCCCACACGCCCCAATGCAACGGGCCGTCAACACAGACACCCGGCCATCCGGTGTGGTCTCCCCGGCACGCACCCCCGCAAACCGCTCAATGGCCGCCAGGATCTTGTCCGCACCCTTCACATAACAGGCCGTGCCCATGCAGACCACGCAGGTGTGCTCACCCTTGGGTTTGAGCCGGAAAAAATGGTAAAAAGTGGCCACCCCATACACCCGGCTGGGCGGCAGTCGAAGCCGATGCGCCACAAACAATAACAGATCGTCCTCCAAATACCCGAACAGCTCCTGGGCCTTATGCAGAATCTCAATCAGCGCATCGTGCCGATGCTGATACTTCTTCATGTGCGCTTCCAGGATCTTGAAGCGCTTGTCGCCACTGGCATGAGCCAGGGCCTCCCGGACACGCTTGCGCTTCGGTACGCCAAGGGTTGCAATCATAATCCATCCCTACGCTCACGGCCCCTCCGGGCTCGACCTTCCACCGGCCGCCCCGTCATTGCCGAACCAAAGCTGCCTGCTCCATGCACCAGCCGCTTGACATATTTTGGTTTTCGCTGGATCAACTTTGTTATGGCCAGTTCCGCCCGTCAACCCCGCGAAAAAAGTGAAGGTGTGCGCCAAACCCCGTCAAACCCTCCGTTCCCCCCCAAGCCCACCCCGCCTCACCCCACAGCGCTGCCCCCCGGTCACTCCCAGCGCATGGATCCTGACCCATTGCAACCACCGAACACTAAGACCACACCGGCCCCACCCACCCGATCCCGATCCCGTCGGTCCGGAGATCCCATCCCGACCTCGCAGACCAGATCAACGCCCGGCAGGCAAAAGATGCGCCGGCGGTCTCGAGCCCGCCTCTCTACCTTTGACCCGACACCATATGCACCTGTGGCCAAGCCGCGCCGCGCCCCCAAGGCAACCATTGCGTGCCACCCTTGACCCACGTCAAAGCCACCTTGAACGACTCCCATAATTTGGATGCAAATACAATTATGCTGACACGACCCATGAAGAACTGGTTCCGCAACGGCCGGGCCCGCCCAGCCCAATGGATCGGCCTGATCTGCATGACCTGGGCCACACATGCCAACGGACAGGAAAATTCCACCCCAACCTCCACGGCCGGGGCCAGCCCGGCTGCCACGTTTCTCACACAAACTCTTCCGGGCGCTTTCAGGGAAGGGAAGTTCTCCGCCAACGTCCGCGCCCGTTACGAGTTCGTGCACCAAAGCAACCTCCCGTTGGATGCTCATGCCGGAACAATCCGGACCCGCTTCGGCTTCACCACCGCTCCGATTTACGGATTCCAGGGCATGCTGGAAGCGGAAAACATCCTCGCTCTGGACCCAGACGCCTACAACGCCGCCGGGGCCAATCAACAGCCGCAACGGCCGGTGGTGGCCGACCCCGAAACCACAGAGATCAACCAGGCCTGGGTTTCCTGGACCTGGACCAATGTGGCCAGCTTGAAGGTGGGCCGGCAACGGATCGTCCTGGACAATCATCGTTTCATTGGGGACGTGGGCTGGCGTCAAAACATGCAAACGTACGACGCCGCAGGAATCAGTTGGACGCCCCTGACCCGTTGGACCCTCGATTACGCCTATGTCTGGGACGTCCGCCGTGTGTTTGGCAACGTCAGTGGTCTGCCACCGGCCAACCGGGATTTCGAGTCGGATTCCCATCTCATCCACCTCGCATGGAACGCTCACCCGGCCGCACGGCTAGCCGGGTACGCTTACCTCTTGGACCTGGAAAACCCGGCAGGCTTCAATCAGTCCTGCGCCACCTACGGCCTGTCCCTCCAAGGCAGCACCCCGGTCTCCGATCAGCTCAAACTGGAATACCGGGCCGAGGCTGCCTCTCAGTCCGATTACGCCCGCAGTACCCTTGACTACCAGGCCCCATACTACGCGCTCGAACTGTCCGCACACTATAAGTCCTTCCTGCTGGGCGCCGGCTGGGAATCTCTGGGCAGCGACAACGGAGCAGGGTTCCGGACGCCCTTGGCCACTCTGCATGCCTTCAATGGCTGGGCCGACGTCTTCCTGACCACCCCCAACGCGGGCCTGCGCGACCTATACGCCTTCCTCCAGATCAACCTCCCCGGCCAGATCCCGCTCCGGTTCGTCTATCACAAATTCGACGCCGAAAAGGGCGACGCCGATTTCGGTCAGGAATTCGATCTGCTCCTTTCTCGTCGGTTCGGCAAACACTGGACCCTGCTGGCCAAGTATGCATATTACGACGGCCAAGACGCGCCCTACGCTTTCCAGGTCCACAAGGTCTGGGCCCAAATCGAGTTTAACTTCTGAGCCCCCAGACGTCCCCGCGCCAAGACCGGGCCACCGCTCAAACCCGGCTCCACCCACGGAGCGGCCCTTGGATAGCAGGCCGAACCGGGACCCCACAAGCTGGCATGGCTTCTTCAACCGGAAAAGGCGGAAACCTTGGTCTGGCCCTGGGCGACCCTTTCTGCTCCTCCCTTCTCACACCGCCCCGCTCCTCAAGCACTCGGACACACCAAGCTTCCGGGCGCCGCCTGCGGCCGCCGCCAAGTCACGTAAAGAGCCGGTAACACCACCAAGGTCAGCAGGGTGTCCGTCACGATGCCACCAATGACCACCGTGGCCAAGGGGCGCTGGACTTCCGCCCCTACCCCGGTGTTCAAGGCCATCGGCAAAAACCCCACCGCCGCCACCAGGGCCGTCATTAAAACCGGACGCAACCGCAGCCGACAGCCCTCCCGAACCGCAGCCTCTAGTGGAACCCCCGCCTCCAGACGCTGCCGAATGAACGTCACCAGGACCAGCCCGTTCAACATCGCCACCCCACTGAGCGCGATAAATCCAATAGCCGCGCTGACCGTAAAGGGCATGTCGCGCAACCAGAGCGCCAGCACGCCACCCACCGCGCCCAGCGGAATCCCCGTGGCCACAATCGCCACATCCCGAAACGAGCCCAAACTCCAATAAAGCAGCAACAACACCAACCCCAAAGCCAGCGGCACCACGAACTGGAGACGTCGCACCGCCTGTTGCCAATGTTCATACTGGCCGCCCCACTCCACACGGTACCCGACCGGCAAAGACACTTGTGCCTCCACGCGACGCCGCGCCTCCGCCACAAAACCCGCCACGTCCCGCCCCTGCACGTTGGCCTGGATGGCCACCCGCCGTTGACCCCATTCCCGCAAAACGGCAGCCAACCCCTCGACCTCGCGGAATTCGGCCAACTGCCCCAGCGTCAGCCAGGGCCCCTGGCTCACCGGCAACAGCACCCCGGCCAAAGCCTCGGGATCCTGCCGCACTTGCACGGGCCAACGCACCACCAGCGGAAAGCGTCGCAGCCCTTCCTGCACCTCGCCCACCGGCCGACCACCCACCAGCTCCACCGCCGTCAGAATTTCCCGGGCCGAAATCGCGTGCCGTTCGGCCGCCTCCGGCCGCACCGCCACCTGCAGGATCGGCTGCCCCGTCCACGGCTCTAACGTCACATCGCGCGCCCCGGACACCTGCGTCAGCACAGCCTGAATCTCCCCGGCCAGCCGCCGCAATTCCGACACGTCATCACCAAACACCTTCACCACCACATCGCCCCGCAAACCCGCGATCATCTCGTTGACCCGCATCTCGATCGGCTGGCTGATCGCCACACGGAGGCCCGGCACCCGCGCCAGCACCTCGCGCATCGCTTCGGCCAGCTCGGCCTGCGTCCGCGCACGCCTCCACACTGCGCGCGGCTTCAACGCCACAAACACATCGGCCACCTCGATCCCCATCGGATCCGTCGCCACCTCGGCCGAGCCCAGCCGCGTCCACACCGCCTGAATCTCGTCGGGAAACCGCCGCAACAGCTCCTGCTCGATCCGCGTGTTGCCCGCCACCGCCTCTTCCACCGACACACCCGCCAATCGCACAACGTTGATGGCCAACGCCCCCTCACTCAGCCGCGGAAGAAACTCGCCTCCCCGATGCGCCGCTAACCACGCACCGGCCAACACGAACCCCAACGCCCCCACCAACGTGGCGGTCCGATACCGCAACGCCGCTTCCAATACCGGCGCATAAAGTCGCCCCAAAAACCGCACCAGCCACGGCTCCACCTGCCGCGGCGCACGCCGAAACAGCAGACTGGACAGCACCGGCATGAGCGTCAGCGAAAACACCATCGCCCCAAACAGCGCAAAAATCATCGTCAGCGCCATCGGCCGGAACAGTTTCCCCTCGATCCCTTCCAGGGTCAGTATCGGCAGGAACACAATCAGAATGATCAGCTCTCCGAACATCGTGGGACGGCGCACCTCCAGCGCCGCATCCCGAACCACCTCCAGCAACGGTCGGTTGGGCCGCAGGGCCGCATGCCGCGCGCAGTTCTCCACCATGATCACCGAGCTGTCCACAATCAGCCCGAAGTCGATGGCCCCCAAGCTCAACAGACTCGCCGCAATCCCCGCCTGCAGCATCATCTGACCCGCAAACAACATGGACAGCGGAATGGCCAACGCCACAATCAACCCGGCCCGTAGGTTGCCCAGGAAAGCGAACAGCACCGCCACCACCAGCAGCGCCCCCGCCAGCAGATTGTGACGGACCGTGCGAATCACCTTGTCCACTAGCTCCGTCCGATCGTAGAGAACCTCCACCCGAATGTCCTCCGGCAGCGTTCGCTGTACCTCGGCCAGCCTCGCCTTCAAGGCCCGAGTCACCCGGGCACTGTTTTCCCCCAGCAGCATGAACCCCAAACCCAGCACCACCTCCCCACGGCCTTGCGCCGTCACAGCTCCGATCCGAATCCCATGCCCCACGCGCACCTCGGCCACGTCGGCCACTCGCACCGGCACCCCCTGCGGCGCCGCAATCACCACACTTCCAATTTGAACGACATTGGTGAGTCGACCCAGCCCGTGCACCAGCAGGCTTTCCCCCGCACGCGTCACGACGCCTCCCCCCACGTTCCGGTTGTTCGCCTCCAGCGCCCCGATCAAATCCTCCAAGCTCACCCCGTGGCGCAGCAGACGCTCCGGATCGGGCACCACTTCAAACTGTTTCTCCAACCCGCCCCAAGTGTTAACCTCGGCCACACCCGGCACCTGACGCAGCGCCGGCCGGATCACCCAGTCGTGCCACTCCCGCAACTCCATCAGACTGCGCGCAGGATTCTCCGATCGCACCACATAGTGGAATACCTCTCCCAAACCCGAGGAGATCGGCCCCAATTGTGGCCGCGCCACGCCCTCCGGCAGTTCCACCGTGGCCACACGCTCAGCCACCCACTGACGCGCCAAAGGCATCGGCGTCGAGTCCTCAAACGTCACCACCACCTGGGCCAGCCCAAAACGCGACAGCGACCGCACCTGCACCAGCCCAGGCAAACCGCCCAACACGCGCTCCAGCGGCGCCGTGATCTGTTGCTCGATCTCCTCGGCGTTCAATGCCGGCGCCTGCACCTGCACCTGCACCTGCACCGGGGTGGTGTCGGGAAAGGCGTCCACCGGCAAGCGCAGCAGGGCGCGAACGCCGAGCACCGCCAGCAGGACCGCCAGCACGCAGACCAGCAGCCGGTTTTGCAGCGAAAAGACGATGATCCGGTTCAACATGGGAATGCACGACGTCGTAGCCGCAGGCCGTAGTGCCACGGCGGCAGGTCCAGAACCGGCGCGGCCGGCTCAAGCCAGCCGGTCTGGGCGGCCCAGGCAAGGATTTGTTCCGGTCGAGGCCGAATGCTCAGGGCCGGCCCGCGCGGCGTGGCCGGGTCGTAGCGCCAGTGAATCACCAGCACCCAACCGCCCGGACGCACCGCCCGCGCCGCCTCGGTCAACAGCCGCACCGGCTCTTCCCCGTGCAGGATGTTGAAGAGCAGACAGGCATCCCGCGAACCGGGCACGCCCCCGAAGCCTTCCGTCACCACGTCGCGCACCGTGGCCACGATGTTCGTTAGTCCGGCCTCGCGCGCCCGCTGGCGCGTCCGTTCGACCATCGCCGGCTCGATGTCCACCGTTTCCAGAACCCCGCGGATGCGCCGCGCCACCGGGATGGTGAACGTCCCGTAACCGCAGCCCAGCTCCACCACGTTCCCCAGGCTCTCCTCCAAACCGATCGAGGATCAGGGGCACGTCGAACAGCGTTTCCCAGTAGGCCACTTCCGGCATGACGCTGTCGCGCAGTTTCATACCGCTGCTCAGTCCCCGGCACAGCCCGCTCCCAGCCGGGACAACAAAAGCTGCGACTTCAAAGTAAAACTGCCTGCCACCGCCACCTGCTCGCCCCGTTGCACCCCTTCGAGCACCTCGCGGCGACCGTTGTAACCCCGGCCCAGACGCACCACGCGCGCTTCGAACAGGTCCGGTTCCCGAAACACAAACACCACAGTCCGCCCCTCCACCCGCTGCACCGCCCCCTCCGGAATCCACAAGGCCGACCGGGCCGGGCCCAACCCCACCCGCGCCCGGCCAAACATCTGCGCACGCAACAGACCGTCCGGATTCGGAAACTCCGCCAACGCCCACGCCCGGCGCGTGCGCCCATCCACCTCGGCAGCAATCCAGCAGACCCGCCCCGTGAACACACGGTCGGGCCAGGCCTCCAAAAACAACTCCACCGCCTGACCCACGCATACCTCACTCAGCGCCGCTTCCGGCAAACTGAGCCGCGCCACCATGCGCGAACGATCGGCCAGGGTGAACAGACGCTGGCCCGCCTCCACCCAGGCCCCACGCACCGCATGCCGTTCAATGATCTCACCCTCCAACGGCGCTCGTAACGGCAACACCGCTTCCCGTTCAGGTGAATCCAGCCACTGAAGAATCTCCGCCTCGGTAAACCCCAGCGCACGCAACTGTTCGCACGCCGCCCGATACTCCGCCTCGGCCTGTTGGAGGTCCTTTTCCGGCGTGATCCGCCGACTGCGCAACCGCCGTTCCCGGTGCAAAGTCTGCCAACTCAACCGCGCCCGCGTCACCGCCTCCCCAATCGCAGCTGAACCCAGCTCCGCCAATACCTGCCCCTGCGCCACGCGCACCCCCAACTCCCCCTGCACCCCTCGTAAAATCCCCGCCACCGGCGCCACCACCTGCGTCAGCCGATTTGGATCGAACGCCAGTTCCACCGGGCACTCCACCGCGTCCACGGCCGCCCCTTCTTCGACCGACACCAGCGTCAGGCCTGCTTGCTCAGCCGACTCGGCCGCAGGCAACCGCACCTTCAGCGCCTGCCCCGGCCGCAGTTCCGCCAGACGCTCCGGCCCACAAATGCCGCACTCGGCCTCCAAGACGCGATGGTCCCCGCAAAGAGCAGCCGCCCGCTCGCCCTCCGCTAGGCCCGCACCCGCCGCACCCGGCGGACAACACGCATCCCCCGTGCCTGACGCCCCTGCACCCGGACCGCGCTGTGAACATCCGGCGCTCAAGGCCACAACCGCTACCCAACACAAACCACCCCATCGCAGAAAGGTCGTCCTCATGGTAAATCCTCGGTCCCTGAAGAACCCTCCCTGGGGAAAAGCGCATCCGCAGAGCCTTCCAGCGCCTCCAGGTCAGCCAACGCAAGCCCCAGTTCCAACCACTGTTCCACAGACGCCAGCCGCAACTCGGCCAGCGTCTGACGCGCCGTAAGCACATCCACCAGGCCCCAGCGCCCCTCCGCAGCCGCCCTTTCCGCTCCCTGGAGGCTGGCCACCGCCTTGGGAATCATTTCGTCCCGATACCGGACCGCCCGCTCCAGACAGGACGCCACACGTGCACGAGCCGCCTTGACCTGGAATTGATGTCTTTGGATCACCGCATCCGCCAGCGCGGCCGTCTCCTGCATCCGGGCCCAGCTCTCCCGCCGGCGGCTCTGCCCCCCATCCCAAGGCGGCAACGGAAACGACAGCCGCAACTCAACCACCGCGTCGCGCCCCGGGGCCGCTCCTCGCCCCGCCGCCACCGTAACATGCGGGTCAGGCCACGCCTCCAACCGAGCCCGACGC
>Ga0209809_1001389_pt1 | contig 19523 bp, 9 predicted proteins | sample YNPMSTMetaG_FD_186172 | JGI IMG/M metagenome (GOLD analysis project Ga0209809, IMG submission 186172) | Anoxygenic and chlorotrophic microbial mat microbial communities from Yellowstone National Park, USA - YNP MS-T MetaG (SPAdes) (version 2) ...
AGGCCCCCTCACCCGGCCTGGCCTTTGGCCAGGCCGGCCTCTCCCGCCAGGGGAGAGGCGTATTTTCCCCTCTCCCCTCCGCGGGAGAGGGTTAGGGTGAGGGGGACTTCTCCCGCAAAGGGGAGAGCCGGATTGGTCCCCTCACCCGGCTTCGGCTTCGCCTCCGCCGGCCTCTCGACTTCCAGGGCAGAGGCGGACTGGATTCCTGCTTGCGCAGGAATGACACCAAGGGGTCTGGCCAAGAGAAAGGCGGAGGGGGCAGCCGGGACGGCTGCGGTACCGGAGCACCCCCTCACCCGGCCTGGCCTTTGGCCAGGCCGGCCTCTCCCGCCAGGGGAGAGGCGTATTTTCCCCTCTCCCCTCCGCGGGAGAGGGTTAGGGTGAGGGGGACTTCTCCCGCAAAGGGGAGAGGCGGACTGGATTCCTGCTTACGCAGGAAGGACACCAAGGGGTCTGGCCAAGAGAAAGGCGGAGGGGGCAGCCGGGACGGCTCCGGTACGGGAGCGGGGGTTATCCTTTGTGTTCAGGAGTAGAGATGGACCAACGAACCTCTGGGGATACATTCACGCCTTTGCCACTTGGGGATATGTTCACGCCTTTGTCGTTGCGGGAGCGGGTGGAACGCACGATTCTACCCAGGGTGCAGACGCCGGCCCAGTACGTGGGCGGCGAGCTGAATGCGGTGGTCAAGTCCGGCGATGGGCTGCGGGGCAGGATGTGCCTGGCCTTTCCGGACGCGTACACCATCGGGATGAGCCATCATGGCTTGCAGGTGCTCTATGCGGCGATGAATCGGCGTCCGGACTGGGCCTGTGAGCGGGTCTTTTCGCCGGGGCGGGATATGGAGACGTTGCTTCGGCAGACAGGCTTACCGCTCTGGAGCCTGGAGACGTTCCGACCGCTTCGGCAATTCGACATCGTGGGATTTTCGTTGCAATATGAACTTTTGGCTACCAATGTACTTACCATCCTGGATCTGGGGGGCATTCCGCTCCGGAGCTCCGAGCGGACGGGGGTAGACCCGTTGGTCATGGCCGGGGGGCCGTGCGCGCAGAATCCGGAACCGTTGGCGGAGTTTGTGGATCTATTTGTGCTGGGCGACGGGGAGGAAAGTTTGCCGGCCGTGGCCGACGCCTGGCTCCAGGTGCGAGCCGAGGGCGGTACGCGCCAAGAGCAATTGGCCCGCCTGGCCGCTAGGTTCCCCTATGTCTATGTGCCGAGCCTCTATCAGGCCCGAGTGGATGCGGAAGGCCGTCCCCTGCCGCCGGTGCCGATCCGTCCGGAGGCCAGGCCAGTGGTGGAGCCGGCGGTGTTGGAGGATCTGGAAATTTTTCCCCTTCCCACCCGGCCCGTGGTGCCCCATGTGGCGGCCGTGCAGGACCGGATTACACTGGAGATCATGCGGGGCTGCCCGTGGCGATGTCGATTTTGCCAAAGCACCACGTTGAAGCGCCCGCTCCGGTACCGCAAAGTAGATACTATTGTACAAGCAGCGTGGGAGTCCTACTGGGCCACCGGGTACAACGAAATCGGCCTGCTTTCCCTTTCCACGAGCGATTATCCGCATTTTGACGAGCTTTTGGATCGGCTTTCTGCGGAGTTTCGGCCGTTGGGCGTAAGTATTTCGGTGCCCAGTTTGCGGGTTAACCATCAGTGGCGGCTCCTGGCCCTGCAATTGGGAACCGAACGGCATTCGGGGCTGACGCTTGCGCCAGAAGCGGCACGGGACGAAATGCGCCGCCGCATTGGTAAACAAATTACCAATGATGATCTTTTGGAAGGTTGTCGGCAGGCCTTCCAACGGGGCTTCCATCGGGTGAAGCTGTACTTCATGTGCGGGCTGCCCGGCGAAACCGCCCAAGACCTGGCCGGCATCGTCGATCTGGCCGAGGATATCGCCCGGCTGGGCCAGCAAATTCGGGGCCGAGCCGTTACCGTCGTGGCCAACGTGTCTAACTTCATCCCCAAACCGCACACTCCGTTTCAATGGCACGCCATGGCCAGCCGGGAGTACCTGGAACAAGCCCATCGGCTCCTGCGCCGGCGGGTGCGTCTGCGGAGTGTGGAGATTAAATGCCATGATGTGCAGACCAGTTTATTAGAAGGCCTCCTCAGCCGGGGCGACCGCCGCCTGGCCGAGGTCATCCTCCATGCCTGGCGTCAAGGGGCACGCTTCGACGCCTGGACCGACCAGTTCCAGCCGGAGCTTTGGCACCAGGCCCTGGCGTCCTGCGGGATCGACCCGGCGGGGATTCTCCATCGGCCGTATCCGCTGGACCGCCCCCTGCCCTGGGACCATGTGGGCATCCGTCAAGGCCGAGCTTACCTCCAGCAAGAATTTGGTCGGTCGATCCAAGGGGGATAGTGATCATTTGTTTGTTCTCCCAAGGAGGGCCAAGCAGCGACCGACAAGACGCACTTGCCTCCCCGAGCTTCCCAAAAAGCCAAAAAGCTCCAAAGGCATCCGACTACGAAGAGCGACGGAAAAATCGAGCGGGCCGATTATTTCAATTTCTCTTGCCAGCGTTTGAGCCATACGAGGGCATCCAGTGGTGCCATTTTGTCCAGGTCTAGCCGGCGCAGTTCGTCTAGCATCGGATGCTCCATGGGCTGGAAGAGGGTCAGTTGGACGTAGCGGCCGGCGCGTCCGGAAGCCCAGCGGTGTCGACCGGTTTCCGAGCCGGTGGAGGCGTGCGCTGGAGCTTGGGCCGCAGGGCCGGCAGGAGAACCGGCCGCAGTTTCCCCAACCCCGGTGGGCACGTGATGGGACTGGCCGGGCTTGTCGGCAGAAGCCTCTGCCCCAGGTGGGGCTGCAGCGTCTGCGGAAGACTGCGCAAAGGTTGCTTCCGAAGGTGGTGCCGGGGTGCCAGCCGGCGTCGGTTTTGCATCGGCCAGAGGGCGATCCGATTCGAACGGGCGGGGAGGGAGGCGGGATTGAGGATCAAATATCCATGCCCCGGTTTCGGCGCCCAGACGTTGATCTTCCAATTGGGCCAACACCTCTTTCGCCCGCTGAACAATCGGCTTGGGCACGCCGGCCAGCCGGGCCACATGGATGCCATAGCTTTTGTCCGCCGCTCCGGGCAGGATTTTGTGCAGGAAGATCACCTCGTCTTGCCATTCCCGAACCGCCACGTTCAGGTTCATCACCCCCGGCAGGACCCGCTCCAGGTCGGTTAGTTCGTGGTAGTGGGTGGCAAAAAGGGTTCGGCATTGGATGCGATCGTGCAGGTACTCGGCTACGGCCCAAGCCAGCGAAATGCCGTCGTAGGTGCTGGTGCCTCGGCCGATCTCGTCCAGCACGACCAGGCTTCGTCGGGTGGCCAGGTGGCAGATGCGGGCCGTCTCGGTCATCTCGACCATGAAGGTGCTTTGGCCGCGGGCCAACTCGTCGCTGGCGCCGACACGAGCAAAGATGCGGTCGGCAATGCCGATGCTGGCCTCTCGGGCCGGGATGAAGCTGCCCGTCTGGGCCAGCAGCACGAGGAGGGCCACCTGGCGGATGTACGTACTTTTACCTGCCATATTGGGGCCGGTCACCAGGGCGATGCTTTTGCCCTGGCCCAGGCCGACGCCCAATTCCGTGTCGTTGGGTACAAAGGCGCCTTCGGGTTCCAGGATGTCCAGGACCGGGTGTCGGCCGTCCCGGATCAGCAGAATCGGTTCTTCGACCAGGCGAGGCCGGCAGTAGTTTCGCTGGCGGGCCAGTTCGGCCAGAGCGGCCAACACATCCAGTTGGGCCAGGGCGGCGGCCGTCTGTTGCAGTCGGGGCCGGGCCTGCACGGCTAGCTCCCGCAACTGGCAAAACAGCTCGTATTCCAATTGCCGGGCCTTCTCGTCGGCTGTCAGCACCCGCTGTTCATATTCTTTCAGTTCCGGTGTGATAAAACGTTCCGCATTTTTCAGCGTCTGTTTCCGGATATAATCGTCGGGGATTTTATCCCGATGGGTGTTAGTGACTTCGATGTAATAGCCGAAAACCTTGTTGAACCCCACCTTCAGCGTGGGGATGCCGGTCCGTTGGATTTGTTGGGCTTGATACTGGGCGATCCACTGTTTGCCGCCCTGGGCCAAATCCCGGAGTTCGTCCAATGGGGCGGAATATCCCGGCCGGATGAAGCCGCCGTCTCGGCTGCTAAGTGGACAATTTTCCACCAATGCGGCGTCCAGTTGCCCCAAAAGCTCCGGACAAAGATCGATAGCCGATTCGATCTCCTGCAAGAGGCCAGAGGATCGGCCCGCTAGGTTCGTCTTCAGTTCCGGGAGCATCCGGAGCGTCTTGGCCAGGAAGCTGAGATCTCTGGGGGTGGCCCGGCCGGTGGTGATCCGGGCTAAAAGCCGTTCCAGGTCATAAACCCGTTGTAACTTGTCGCGCAGTTCGCTCCGGAGCCGGCCGTCCCGATAGAGTTCTTCGACCGCGTCCAGGCGGCGGTTGATGGCGGCAATGTCGGTCAGCGGTGCGGAAAGCCACTCCGCCCAAAGCCGGGCGCCCATGGGTGTGACGGTGCGATCCAACACGGCGGCCAAGGAGCCTTCCCGTCGGCCTTCCCGCAGGGTGCGGGTAATCTCCAGGCTTCGGCGAGTGGCTTGATCAATTTCCAACACGCTGCCCCGGCGGTAGGGCAACAACCGATCCAGATGCGCCAGCGAGGTTTTCTGCGTTTCCTGCAAATAATCCACGATGGCGCCGGCGGCCCGGATGGCCTGCCGATCTTCCGGGCTATCGCCAAAGCCGAACCCCTCCAGGCTGTGGGTGCCGAAATGCTTTCGTAGGTTTTGGCAGGCGGTTTCCCAGTTGAAAGCCCACGGAGGCCGACGCGTCAGCATCATCCGGTCCTGGCCCGGCGGTGTGGGTGCCGGCTCCCCTTCGGCCACCAGGCATTCCGACGGGCCAATGCGGGCCAATTGGTCCGGCAGTTCTGCCTGGGGGAATCCGGCCGCCTGAAACCGCCCGGTGGACAGATCCACCCAGGCCAAGCCGACCGGGTCCCCCGGACAAACGGCCGCCAGATAATTACTGGACCGAGGGTCCAGCAGGGTTTCTTCGGTTACCGTGCCGGCCGTAACGACCCGGGTGATTTCCCGGCGGACCAGGCCCTTGGCCAATTTGGGGTCTTCGACCTGCTCGCAGACGGCCACCCGCATTCCGGCGGCAATCAGCTTGGCCAGGTAATGATCCAACTGATGATGGGGGAAGCCGGCCATGGGCACGGCGTTTTCGCCTTTATCTCGGCTTGTCAGAGCCAGATTCAAAAGCCGGGCGGCCAGCTTGGCATCCTCAAAGAAAAGCTCGTAAAAATCCCCCATGCGAAACAGCAGCAGAGCATCCCCGCAGGCCCGCTTGGCCTCCTGATATTGCCGCATCATGGGGGTCAAACTTTCCTGCACGCCGTGCATACCCCCATGGTACCAAATCTGGTCCGATGGGTGCAGGCCCCCGGTTGGCGCAGGCCTCCGGGTGGGGCCTCTGCCGTGGCCGCCCCCCAGACCTCGTTGGGAGAAACTCCGTACTGCCCAGCCGGCAATCGGGCCGATTGGCTGGAGGCGGTTTTCTTTCTGTGCCGGTGGGGGATTGGGCCGGCTCCTCCGAACCGCCGGGTCAGTCCGGCTTTCAGCGGGCGGCAGCGACCGGGGTTTCGATCCGTTCAAAGGTAAACTCGCCATCCCGGTAATCGACCTGGACCCGGCTTCCCTCGGCAAACTCCTTTTTGAGGATTTCCATGGCCAGCGGGTTTTGGATCTTCTGCTGGATGAGGCGTTTGAGTGGTCGGGCGCCGAAGGTGGGATCGTAGCCCAGTTCGGCAATGGCCTGAATGGCTGCATCTGTTACCACCAGGTCGATCTGTTTTTCGGCCAGTTGTTTGCGAAGCCGATCGATCTGGAGGCGTACAATTTGGTGGATCTCCTTTTTGCCCAATGGGTGGAAGAGGATCACCTCGTCGATGCGGTTGAGGAATTCGGGCAAGAAGCGTTCCCGCAGGGCGGCCTGGACGGCTTCGCGCATTTCATCTTCGCTGCCGCCTTGGCGGGAGATTTCCTGGATCAGTTGGCTCCCGATATTCGAGGTCATCACGATAATGGTATTGGTGAAATCGACGGTATGGCCCTGGTGGTCGGTCAGTCGGCCTTCGTCGAGCACCTGCAGGAGGATGTTGAACACATCCCGGTGGGCTTTTTCGATTTCGTCTAGGAGGATGACGGCATAGGGACGGCGGCGGACCGCTTCGGTCAGGCGACCGCCTTCTTCATAGCCCACATAACCGGGCGGAGCGCCGATCAGTCGGCTGACGGTGTGCCGCTCCATGAACTCGCTCATATCCAGGCGGATCATGGCGTTTTCGTCGTCGAACAGGACCTCAGCCAGGGCTTTGCAGAGTTCGGTTTTGCCTACGCCGGTAGGTCCCAGGAAGATGAACGAGCCGATCGGCCGACGGGGGTCTTGCAGGCCGGCCCGGCTTCGGCGAACCGCATTGGCCACCGCCTCGACCGCTTCGTCCTGGTCGACCAGGCGTTGATGAATCCGCTCTTCGAGGACCAGCAGTTTATGGCGTTCGGTTTCGAGCATCCGGCTGACGGGGATGCCGGTCCAGGCGCTAACGACCTCAGCGATTTCTTCCGGGCCGACTTCTTGGCGCAGCAGCCGACGGCCTTCGGTGGCGGCGGATTCGGATCGGCTTTCCAGTTGACGGAGCTGTTCGGTGAGGCGTTTTTTCTCCTGTTCCAGGCGGAGCAGTTGGTTGTATTCATTTTCCACGTCCATGCCGAGGGGTTGTTTTTCTCGGATGGCGGCCCAGAGTTGGTTGGACTGATGTTCAATTTCTCCGAGCCGATTCCGAATCTGATGGACATCGCCCAGGCCGGCTTTTTCCCGCTCCCACTGCTCCCGGAGCGCCGAAAGTTTTTCTCGGAGTTTAGCCATTTCTTCTTCGATTTCGGCCAGGCGCTCGCGGGCATGGGGTTCTTCTTCGCCTTGCAATTGGCGGGCGGCCAACTCCAACTGCGCCAGCCGACGCTGCACCTGGTCGATCTCGGCCGGCACACTTTCCAGTTCCAGGGCCAATCGGCTGGTGGCCTCGTCCATCAGGTCAATGGCTTTGTCCGGCAAATACCGATCGGTAATATAGCGATGGGAAAGCGTGGCCGCGGCCACCAAGGCCGAATCCTTAATTTTGACCCCCTTGTGATGTGCCTCATACCGGGGTTTCAGGCCGCGCAAGATGGCGATGGTATCTTCCACCGAAGGTTCGCCGACATAGACCGGCTGGAAGCGGCGTTCCAGGGCGGGGTCTTTTTCAATGTACTGACGGTATTCGTCCAGGGTCGTAGCGCCGATGCAGCGGAGATCGCCCCGTGCCAGGGCGGGTTTGAGTAGATTGGCGGCGTCATGGCCGCCCTCGGCCCGGCCGGCGCCGACGACGGTATGCAGCTCGTCGATGAACATAATGACATTGCCGGCATCTTGCACTTCGCGGAGCACCGCTTTGAGCCGCTCTTCAAATTCCCCCCGATATTTGGTTCCGGCCACCAGGGCGCCCATGTCCAAGGCAATGACGCGTTTATTTTTGAGGCTTTGGGGCACATCGCCTTCGGCGATCCGTTGGGCCAGACCTTCGACGATGGCGGTTTTGCCGACGCCCGGTTCGCCGATCAGCACCGGATTGTTCTTGGTTCGGCGGGACAAGACCTGCATGACGCGGCGGATTTCCTGATCCCGGCCGATGACCGGATCCAATTTGCCCTGTCGGGCCCGTTCGACCAGGTCGATGCCGAACCGCTCCAGGGCCTGGAACTTATTTTCCGGTTCCGGGTCTTCCACTCGGGCGCTGCCTCGGATGCAGCGAAGGGCCTGGAGGATTTCCTTTTGGCCGATGGCGTTGAGGCGGAGAATCCGTTTTGCCGACGATTCCACCTCCACCAGGGCGAGCATCAGATGGTCCGTGGAGATGTAGGCGTCTTTCATGGCGTCGGCCTGACGTTGGGCGGCTTCCAGGACCTGAAGCAGCTCCCGACTAATCGGAGGCGGACCGCCGCCGGAGACGGTGGGCCGATGCCTCAGTTCGGCCTCGACCATCTGCTCCAATTGGCGGCGGTTAGCGCCGATGCGTTCCAGCAGGGGTTGGACCAGGCCGTCGGTTTCGGCCAACAGGGCGGCCAGAAGATGGAGGGGTTCAATCTCCGGATGCCCTTTTTCGGAGGCGATGGCCTGGGCGCGTTGGAGGGCCTCTTGGGCTTTGACGGTCAGTTTATCCATGCGGAAGGTCATGGGGGTGCTCCTTGGGATGAATGATCATTTGTTCATATTAAAAGCCGAACTCCCATCGGCTCCTGGAGTTCGGCGTGCGAAAAGCCGGATGCAAAAGCAGGGCTGAGGATTAGTCTTTGACCTCGAATTCCGCGTCGATGGCTTCGTCTTTGCCGCCCTCGGCGCGGCCCGCCGAAGCGCCGGCGGTCCGCCCCCGAGCGGCCGACTCGTACAGCGTCCGACTCAAGGCATGCGAGGCCTGCTCCAACTCCCGAATGGCCGACCGGATCGCTTCCGTGTTATCGCCCTTGGCCACTTGACGGGTCTTTTCAATGGCTTTGCGCACCGCCTCTTTGTCGGCCGCATGGAGCTTGGCGTCATGTTCGCGGAGGAGTTTTTCCAGTTGGTAGCACATGGCGTCAGCTTCGTTGCGGGCCTCGGCCAATTGGCGTTTGCGCCGGTCTTCCTCGGCATGGAGTTCCGCCTCGCGCCGGAGCCGTTCGATTTCCTCTTTCGACAAGCCGCCGGATTGTTTGATTTCGATCTCTTTTTCTCGGCCGGTGCCAAGGTCTTTGGCACGGACTTTCAGGATGCCGTTGGCGTCGATGTCAAAAGTAACCTCGATCTGCGGCACACCGCGCGGGGCCGGCGGGATGCCGTCCAGGGTAAACTGACCCAGCAGCCGGTTGCCGGGCGAATCGGCCATTTCGCCTTCGCCCTGATAGACCTTGACTGTTACGGCCGGTTGGTTATCCTCGGCGGTGCTGAAGATTTGTTTCTTCTCCGTGGGGATCGTCGTATTGCGTTCGACGATCTTGGTAATGATGCCGCCCAGGGTCTCAATGCCCAGCGACAGGGGGGTGACATCCAGAAGCAGAACGTCTTGGACTTCGCCGGCCAGCACGGCCCCTTGAATGGCCGCTCCGACGGCCACCACTTCATCGGGGTTGACTTCTTTGTTCGGTTCTTTGCCGAACAGCTCCCGCACGAGGGCCTGGACTTTCGGCACCCGGGTTGAGCCGCCCACCAGGACCACTTCATCGATGTCGCTGGGGCGGAGTTTGGCATCCTTCAGGGCCTGCAGCACCGGGCCTCGGCAGCGCTCGACCAGCGGGTCGATGAGCTCTTCGAATTTGGCCCGGGTGATGGTCATCTGCAGGTGTTTCGGGCCGCTGGCATCGGCGGTGATGAACGGCAGGTTGATGTCGGTCGAGTGGGCCACGCTGAGTTCTTTTTTCGCCTTCTCGCAGGCTTCCACCAGCCGTTGCAGGGCCATCGGGTCTTTGCGCAGGTCGATGCCTTCTTGTTTTTTGAACTCTTCGGCCACGTAGTTGACCAGGGCTTCGTCGAAGTCATCCCCGCCCAGATGGGTATCGCCGTTGGTGCTGATGACGCGGAAGACCCCCTCGGCCACTTCGAGGATGGAGATATCGAAGGTGCCGCCACCTAGGTCGAAGACGGCGATTTTTTGATTTTCTTTTTTATCCAGGCCATAGGCCAAGCTGGCGGCGGTCGGCTCGTTGATGATCCGGACCACCTCCAGACCGGCGATTTCGCCCGCGTCTTTGGTGGCCTGACGCTGGGCGTCGTTAAAGTAGGCCGGCACGGTGATGACGGCCTTATGGACCTTATGGCCCAGATAGGCTTCGGCCGCCTCTTTGAGTTTGCGGAGGATATAGGCGGAAATTTCCGGCGGGGTATATTCCTTATTGCCGATCCGGACTTTAACATAATCCTCAGGCCCCCCGACGACCTCATAGGGGACCATTTTTTCTTCCACGGCCACTTCTTTATGGCGTCGGCCCATGAAGCGTTTGATGGAATACACCGTTCGCCGGGGGTTGATGACCGCCTGGCGTTTGGCCGGTTCGCCTACCAGGATATCCCCTTTATCCGTAAAAGCGACCACACTGGGGGTCAGGCGGTTGCCTTCGGAGTTATGGATGACTTTGACATCCTTGCCTTCCATGACGGCCACGACCGAGTTCGTTGTACCCAGGTCGATCCCGATGATTTTTTCCCCTTTTGCCATCGTAATAACTCCTTGTAAAATATAAGGTTGCGGAAACTGGGGCCGATTAGCCGGCCCGAATCCGCAGAAGTTTCGAGTGGTGCGATACCTGAATTACCCAAACTTCCTAGATTTCCCAAACTCCCAACCTACGAAGGAAGAAACACCCCCTCTGTGGGGGATTTGCAGTTTGGCATATTCCTACTAGACCACGCCAGCAGAGCAAACCATGTGCCGGGTTCGCTTCCAGGGAGCCGAAAATGCCGCAACTAGTAAATTATTCTATAGTTAAGTAAGATTTCCAGGGAAAAAATCCGACGGCCTTTGGGGAGCCGTCCGGGCATTCTGCCATTTTGACACCCCCCATTGTGGAAAGGTGTGCGGGTTACCATGCCTAAGGAGAGTTCCAAACGTGTTTCTGGGTCCCCGGCCAGTTTGGAAGCGAAGATCGATCGGCTGGACCGGGAGATTCTGCGGCTGGTGCAAGAGCGGGCGGAATTGTACGTAGAACTTTACCGGCATCGGCCGGCAGAGCAGGTGCCGCCGACTGTGTTGCCCGAGGCCCAGGATCGGGTGGCCGAGCTTATCCAGGGGGCTTCTTGCCCCCTTTCTGAGGGGGTTCTGCGCTCCATTATGAGGGAGGTTCGGAGCGGCTGCCGGGCTTTGGTCCGCCCCACCCGGGTCGCATTCCTCGGCCCACTTTACACCTACAGCCATCTGGCTGCCCTTCATGCCTTCGGCCAGTCCGTGGAGTTTGTCCCCGTCGGCAGTATCGCTGCTGTGTTTGAGGAGGTCCACCGCCGCCAGGCCGACTATGGCTTGGTGCCCATCGAAAACTCCACCGACGGCCGGATCGCCGATACCCTGGAGATGTTTACCCGCTTGCCGGTACGAATCTGCGGCGATGTGGAGCTGGAAATCCATCATGCCTTGCTGGCCAAGTGCTCCCGACAGGAAATCCAGGAAGTCTATAGTCGGCCCCAAGCCCTCTCGCAGTGTCGCAATTGGTTGGCCAAGCACCTCCCGCAGGCTCGCACCTTTGAGGTTACCAGCACGGCCACGGCGGCCCAATTGGCCCGGGATAAACCCGGTGCCGCTGCCATCGCCAGCGTCCAGGCAGGCATCTATTATGGTTTGGATGTGCTGGCTGAGCAGATCGAAGATAACCCCGGCAATACGACCCGGTTTGCCGTCATCGGCCATAAGTCCAATCCCCGTACCGGCCATGACAAAACCGCTATGCTCTTCCAGACGGAACACCGGCCCGGTGCCCTGGCCGAGGCCCTGAACATCTTCAAACGGCATCGCCTGAACCTCACCTGGATCGAATCCTTCCCCGTGCCGGGCCAAAAACGAACCTATCTCTTTTTCGTCGAATTCGAAGGCCACGAAACCGAGGCCCGGGTCCGCCGGGCTCTTAGCGCCTTGCAACGAAAAACCCTCCGGATGGAAATCCTGGGTTCCTATCCGATGACCCTGCCGGTCCAATAAGACCTCGGCTTTTCGCTGCCGGACGACTGGCAACCGGAAGAACTTCTATGCCGATGAGCCTGCCGGTGGAATAAGCCCGGGCAGAAGGAGGTTCCGGCCGGCTACGGATCGTCGGCAGACTCCTTTTCTCCCAGCCCCACAAAGGGGTTATGTTTTTTCTCTTGCCCTACGGTGGTCGGAGGCCCATGCCCGGGCAGTAACACGGTCTGGTCGGGCAGGGGGAAGAGTTTTTCTCGGATGCCGCTGCGGAGTTGCCGGAAACTGCCGTCGGGGAAGTCGGTCCGGCCAATGCTATCTTGAAAAATCACATCGCCCACAAAGGCCACCCACGGTTCACCCCCCCTCCAGAGGTAAACCACATGCCCTGCCGTGTGGCCGGGGAGGGTCAAAATCTCCAGCTCCAGCCCGGCGGCCGAATAGTGTTGTCCGTCGTCGACCAACACATCCGCCGGTGGGCTAAGGATATCCAACCCAAATGGCCTGGACAGATTCGCCCAAGGGTCTTGCAGTTTGGGGGCGTCGGCTCGGCCGATCACCAAGGGGCAGTCCGGCCAGCGGGTTTTCAAGGCCCGGTTGCCCGCAATATGATCCGCATGGCCGTGGGTATTGAGGATGGCGGCCGGCTGAAGATGCCGATCCTCCAGGGCATGGAGGATTTTTTCCGGCTCCAGGCCGGGGTCGATCACCAGGCAGTCCGATCGGCCCGGCAGCCAGACCAGAAACGTATTTTCCTCAAAAAGCGGGTGGATGACACAGGCGATTTGGAGTTGTGGGTGGGAAAAATGGGGAAAAAGCACAAAATGGTCTCCCTATCCGCCGAGAGTTTGGATAAACTGTGCCGAATCCACGGGCAAGTCCGTCCGGGTGGGACACGCCCCATGGAAAACCCAGATTTCTCAGGGTAAACATTGTAATGCTTTTTAGCCCGAACAGGCGATAACTTCCAGGAGGCATGGAGTAGCTTTTCTCGTGGATGGGCGTCTGCTTTTCCGGAGCCGGGCTGCAGAAGCCTGGCTTTAGCCCGCAGGACGACGGATGCCAAACCAGCTCAGGCCTCTTGGCAACCGATTTTTGGCATGGGATTTGCAATACAGGTTATGCCCCATCCGCTTCTTCCGAAGGCCGATGGGGCAAGTGAGTCCTCTTCGGAATGGGAAAAGGAGCTTCCCGAATGAAACGGTGGCCAATGATCCTTGGGTGGGCGGCGATTGGGGGGATGTGGGGGTGGATGGCGGTCGGGTGGGCCGGGGAGCAGGCATCGGCCGATCCCCCCCATCGGTTGGCCGAACGCCCCACCACTTCGCCCGCCAAACCCCAATCTCTGCTGAAGTCCGATCCGAATGAGCATCCGCTGATGCCCGCCCTCCGATGGGCCTATCAGGGACTGCCCCAAATCGAAAAGATCAAAGACTACTCGGCCACTTTGGTCAAACGGGAACGGGTGGGCGGAAAGCTGGGGGAATATGAACATATATTCCTAAAAATCCGCCACCAACCCTTCAGCGTCTATATGTACTTCCTAGGACCCGAAGACCGACGCGGACAAGAGGTCATCTACGTCCACAACCGAAACGATAACATGATCATCGCCCACGGCACCGGTGTCCAGCGCACCATGTTCGGCACCGTATCGCTCAAACCGACCGGCCCGGTCGCCATGAAAGGTCAGCGCTATCCCATCACCGAGATCGGCATCCTGAACATGGTCCGCCGACTGATTGAAGTCGGCGAAAAGGACCTCCAGTACGGCGAATGCGAAGTGAAGTTTTTCGAAGGCGCCAAGATCAACGACAGGACATGTACTTGTATTCAAGTAGTCCATCCCGTCCCCCGCCGAAACTTCCTCTTCCATGTCGCCCGGATCTTCGTCGATGACGAACTGAATCTGCCCATCCGCTATGAATCCTACGACTGGCCCAAACAGCCCGGCGGAGAACCCGAACTCATCGAAGAATACACCTACCTCAACCTCAAACTCAACAACGGTTTTACCGACCTGGACTTCGACCCGAAAAACCCCAATTACAACTTCCCGTAACCGGCCAACCAGCCGAACCGCCCCCGCCTATTCCTCTTCGCAACTCCAACCGACTAAACCGCTTAACTATCACGGAGCCTTCGTGTCGGAGCAATAGGCGAACAGCCAGAGGCGGTTTTTTGGTATAAGGCTCAAAAAAACAGACAAACCCCCGGACTCCCTCGTCTATTCTCGTAACACTTTAGCCGAATAAAGCCACGGTCTTCCCCCGCAGTAGAAAGAAGGCAGTTGCTGCATTCGGCTGAAGTGCGATTTTTTCCGCCGAAGTTTTTCTCCCGGCCGCATTATACGCCGCAAAGCGAATCCGTCCGCCTTAGCCCTGAAGGCCCCCCACCTTAGCTCTCCCTCTACCAAGACCTCGCTATTCGGCCGGATGCTGCCCAGAGCCTCCCGAAGGAGGCAGAAAAACGGCGGCTTGCTCCGCAGGAAGCCAAAAGCCACGAGCCGAAAGAAAAGATGCTCTTCTGGTGCCCAACGGATGGTCTTCAGTAGATTGGCCCTAGCGAGGCGGGCACTTTGGGCAATCGGGCGACTTCCGGGGGGACCGGTCGCTGCTTGGGCCCAATGGCCACCCCCGCCCACCCATCCTCAATGACAAACTGCGTAATCATCAACTCACGCATTCGTGGATCCGGGCTGATATGTTCCGGCGAGATAGGCAGCGGTTTTTCTTTGTCGAATGCTTTGCCGAAAAGACCGCGCAAGCCGATCTGGCTGCGCATGTCCAACTCGCCGCGGAGCTGGACCACGCCGTCCCGCACCAGCCGGGCATCCGCCCCGTCGATTTCCGGTCGGTAAAAGGCGCACACTTGGAAATTAGCCCATTCATTCTGCCCCTTCCGCAAATACACGATCGAAAGCCGTACGGAAAACCGACCGTTTTGGAACCGTACCACCACCGGATCCTGCTCGGCAAACGTAACTTCCAGATCATCGTGGTCGGTTTGGCGTTGGGCGAACTCCGGCCGATGGAGGCGCTCGGCCACCCACTGGCGTAGCTGGGGCAGGGTGAAGGTCCGGCCTGCCAAATCCAAGCGGTCCAGGAAGTTGTTGATCGCCGATTCATGCACCTGAAAGCTGGCCAGGCTGTCGCTGGGCGCCCAAGGCCGGGGGGTGTGGGCGCCCAAATGATCTGCCCCGCCGATCCGAAGCCGCATCGTGATCCGCTCCGAGTCCGTTTTGGCCTCCACCATTTCCGGTCCCAGGCCCAGACTGGCCATGGGGTCCAGAATCTGCTCCTGCAAATTGCGGGAGACGCTGGTCAGGCGGGCGTCGGCTTCCGCGTCGATCTGGGCCTTGGCCCGCGCCCGCAGTTTCGCCTCCACCTCCCGATCGGCCTCCCAACGTCGGGCCTCGTGCTGGGAACGAGCCACCTCCTGAACAATGGAACCCAACAGCGGGATCGGATCAAAATCCGTCTCCAGGCCCCGCAACCGAGTGGAATTGCGTACCTCGACCTCCGCCGGCCAAAGCCGAATCCCAAACGTCCCCACCTCCAACGGTTTGCGGGCCACATACACCGCATCGCTCCGATTGTAAAAAATGGCCGGCCCCTGAAACGCCGTGGTCATCGAAGAAACCCGTCCCGTAACCTCCAACGCCAGCCGAATCCGCGACGGATCCGGAATCGTCCGCACCGCCACATCGGTAAAGATCAAACTCCGCCCCCGCACCGGCACCCCCAAGACCGTATCCGACACCCACTGGTATTCCGGATCCCGCGGCGGAATCAGCCGATTCAACAAATCCTCCGTCACCACAATCCGCAGATTCGGATTCTGATAATGATAGCGCAGCTTTTCCCCCAAGGCTCGCCGGGCCGGATGGGCAGAAAACAAAAGCCGCTGACAATCGCCCGCCAGCCGCTGCGCATCGCTGGGCTGGGCGGTGGCCTCGTAGGCCTCCACGTGGGCCAACACTTCCAGGGTTTCCGGGGCCGGCTCGGCCGCCCACAGCCGAAGATGCCGTTGCACGGTCCCGGCCGGCCCCGTATTCAAAAAGCGCTGTTGCTCCGGGGCCAAACCGCGTCGGGAAAACCGCTCCAGGATCGCTCGGGCCAACCCACGCCGTTCCGCCGGCGAAAGTTCCTGCCGCCGGGCCACCAATTCCCGCAGCCGGTCCAAAAGCAAATACCGCCGCCAACCCCGTCCTTCCGGCGAATTGGCCGTCAAACGATCTAATTCCTCCACCGCCTCGCTCAATTGCCGCCAATCCGCTTCACTCAGATCACGCAGCCCCCCCAGGTCTTCCTTCGGCGGCGGTTCCTGCAACCAATGGCTCCACAAATCCAACCGCCGATATAAGCCAAATCGAATCTCCCGAAACGTCCGAAAGGTGCGCCGATCAGCAATCAGCGGCTCCAAAGCGTCGCTTTCCCTGCCCAATTGGGTCAGATGGTGCAAGATCATCCCCGCCTCCGGGCCACGACGCTCTAGCAACGGGGTGATCGCCCGCAGGTCCAAAAGCACCTGCCTGGCCCACGGACCGGCCTGCGGATCCTCCACAATGCTCTCCAATTGGGCGATCAAAGCCCGGGGCGTCCAGGCCGGTTCCCTCGGCTCGGCCTCCTTTGCCGGCTGAGCTTCCGAGGCACGGGATTCCGCCACGGCTTCGGAAGCCGGCTCGGAGCCCCTCGGCTCGGAACCCCTGGTTTGGGAAAGACTGGTTTGGGAGATGCTGGTTTGGGCGGCCCCGGTTTCGACGGCTCCGGTATGAGAGGCCCCGGATTCTGATGACCCGGCCGAAGGATTGGCCGAGGCACCAGGTTCGGAGAACTTGGTTTCTCCGGCTCGGGTGTGTCCATCCCAAGTTTTTCCGAGCCCAGGGGAAAAACTGCCCTGGGAGGGCTTGGTTTCGGAAGTCCCCGTAAACCGGCGGGTTTCGGAAAGGCCGGTTTCCGAGGGGCGGTCGGAAGTCGGTCCAGGACTGGCAGAACTCGGTCCAGGGCTGACAGAAGACAATACAGGACCGGCAGAAGACAGTGCATGACCGGCAGAAGACAGTGCCGCACCGGCCCCCTGGCCCATTGCTTCCCCAAAGGCCGGCCCAGGACCGGTACCAGAAGCCGGCTCCCCAACGCTTACAGCGCGGGCCAGCGGCTCAGCAGCAAGGGCTACCAGAGGCTCTCGCAGAGGATTGATCGCCCCGGGCAGGTTTGCCGAGTTCATGGGAGGCTCTTTGGACTCCGCCAAACCGGCTGCAGGCGGCCCTCCCTCGGCCGGTTTCCCTTCTTCGCCCTTTCCCCCAGAATGAGGGGTCATGCGAGGCGCCATGGCAAGCAAGGAAAGAGGTTCCTTTTCGGCCTGTTGGCCACTGCTGGGACTGGTCTGGCTCCCGGAAGGTGCAGACCCGGCTTGAGCCGCTGTGCTGCGGGGAGAGGCAGAAAGGGAGGGTTGCCCTTGGACTCCGGCAGAATCCGGAACGTTTTGTCCCAACGAAGCCGCCGGAGGATTTTGCCTCAACGAAGCAGAAGGAGCGGAAACCGGGGACGTCGGATCAAAAGCCCCCTTCGAGGCGGAACCTTCCGGTGGTCCGGAACCGGCCTGAAGGGGGATAACAGACCGACCCGCCACCGGCCGACGGATTTTCTGCCCCCCCTTCCCTTCAGGCTGCCCGGTGCCATTAGGTTGCCCCGGAGCACCCACCGTCGGCTCCTTCTGATCCCCCACGGTCGGTTGCCCCTGATCCCCCGCCGTCGGTTGCCTCGGCACCATCACCGCCGGCTTCCTCTGAACGGCTACCGGACGACGGACTTTCCGTTCCCAGGACCGGGGGCTCATCACCACCAACACAAATAACCCGGCCAAAATACATAAAACGGGCCAAATGGTCTGCCGTTTTTGCCAACTCATAAAGGTTCGAGCCATTGGGAAAATACGCACCGGGCCCCTACTGCTCGGTCCAACCCGCATGTCCTCCTATATTTGATAAAATCGGCTTGTTCCGAAATCCGGAAGGATTTTTTCAGTCCCCCAGAAGAAAGATGTGCTTCTGAAAAGGCGTGTTGTATAAATAAAAGAAATCAAGCCAGAAGCACAAAATAGGAAAAATGGACAAAATAAAAAGCCCTTCCTTGCTGGGCGCTCCGGACGACAAAAACAATAGGCCCCTTCTACCAAACATCCGGGACCTGAACAACCTCAACCGAGCGGTTTTTCCTATCTGGTGCGGTTTAGCGGCCAGAAGAGACTGTAGATCATTCCCGCACCAGTGACCCCCACCAAAAACGGTAGCTATCTAGACTGCGCTTTCGCGGGAATGACAGTCGTAGAGGCTGTCCCGAAATAGGCAGCCGGGTGGCCCCAAACCGGTTCTCAACCCTTCCGATTTACCAAACTCCCCGTTTTATGCGGGTTTTGGCAGTCTGGGGCGCCCCGGTGGGTGCTCCATCCGGTAAACACGGAATTTCGGGACATGGAGCTATATCCACGGTGGGGGGTCGAGATGCTCCATCCGGCTAAAAACGGAATTTCGGGACAGCCTCTTAGGGCATCCTAAAAACCGAGGGCTTCTGCGTTCGAGCGGAACGGCTGTCTATTTTTCGGCGATTGCGGAAGGGCCAGTGGGGAAAGATTGGGGGGTTTGGACCCGGTAGGTGGCGGTAACCGTGGTGGTGATTCCCCCCCGGGGCCGGAATGCTGCCTCCAGGATCATCCATCGAGGCCCTAGCACAGCTACCAGATCATCCAGAATCCGGTTGGTTACATGTTCATAGAAAATCCCCACATTCCGAAATTGCTGAAGATAGAACTTTAGGCTTTTTAGCTCCACGCAGCGGCGATCCGGCACATATCGGATGGTGAGGGTACCGAAGTCCGGCTGTCCGGTTTTCGGACACAGACTGGTAAACTCAGGGCAGACGATCGTGATGGTATAATCCCGGTCCGGATAGGGGTTTTCAAAGGTTTCGAGGATATCTCGGGTGGGTTCTGGCATGCCGAAAACTCCTCCAAACGGGGGGCCAAAAATTCCCACGGAGGTTGGCCCATACCGGGGCCGTTTCCTGGATTTTATCACCGGCAGCCCACCGAGGGGAAGGGAACACCGAAACTTCAGAAAATGGATAAGATGGGGAATATAGGCAAAGGAATGCCAGTCTCTAAATCCATGAGAAAGCCTGGTTCTATTTTAGGAAGCGGCTGAATCTTTTAGGAACCAAAACCGGCCGTGGCCTGAGGCCTCGGCTGCCAACTGGTGTGGAGAATTGGGGGAAAAGAGGGGAAAGGGCTGGGAGGGAATTTGGGGAAAATGCGCAACATGGTTAAACAGCCATCCCCGGCTCCAGGTTCCTCCCGTAACAGAGTATAATTAAAGACCTTCAGAAAAGCGGAGCGGCACTTGGGAACCCTCTCTGGCAGACGCGGCAGGAGGCCGACGGGCCGGCGGGGCTTACCGGCCCGCTCCGCCAGCCGCCTGCCCGGTCTCCGGAGGCATGGGCTTCCTCATAGGACTGTATCCAGCCAGTCTCCGCCCATTGCCAGGAGGCAAAACTCGGTGCAAACTCCACCGATTGTGGTCATGGCATCCCGGTGAATACACTCCCACATAAGGAATACCGGACGGAAAAGGACCTGTATCGATGAGCCAGCCGCAGCTATTGGTTACTAGCGCCCTACCGTATGCGAACGGGCATATTCATTTGGGGCATTTGGTCGAGTATATCCAGACGGATATCTGGGTGCGGTTTCAGAAATTACGGGGGCGGCGGTGCATATACATTTGTGCCGACGACACCCATGGCA
>Ga0209809_1001393_pt1 | contig 19513 bp, 9 predicted proteins | sample YNPMSTMetaG_FD_186172 | JGI IMG/M metagenome (GOLD analysis project Ga0209809, IMG submission 186172) | Anoxygenic and chlorotrophic microbial mat microbial communities from Yellowstone National Park, USA - YNP MS-T MetaG (SPAdes) (version 2) ...
GGCAGGGGGCCGATGGGGCCGACAAGACCAACGCCGCCGCAACAAAGCACAAAAACACCCCCGACGGTTGGCCGGTTGTCAAACCCCACCGGCCCCGCCGCCGCCGAAGCCAACTACCGAACCGAAGCCGGGTTAGCCGATTGGACCGCTTGGGCCGTTTCCTGTTGGCCTTTGGCCTGCTGTTGGAGCCATTGGCGGATGGAATCGACGGGATACAAAATGGAACCCCCAACCCGGACGTGGGGGATCACGCCCGCCTTGGTCAACGCCCACACGCTCCGGACGCTCAAGTTCAACGCCTTAGCCAACTCCCGCATTCGCAAAGCCAACCGATCACCCGACAGACAAACGTCCGTTCGCATAAAGCAACTCCTTTTGAAACGGGGGAAATCTTTCGGGGCTGCCCCATGCGGCCCCTTTACCCCATAATCCCCCGCTGGAAAGCAAAAATGGAAAGTTTCCAAAAAGAAAAAAGCCGTAACCCTTGGCGAATTACGGCTTTAGGATTTTTCTAATTTTTCGGGGGTGGAAAGTGGGTGGAAAGTTAATCTGGGTTACCACCCTGCAATTCTCTTTGGGTGGTGGTCTTGCCCCGTTCCCGGAGTCGGTCTTCTCGTTCGGCTATTCTTCGGTCTTTTTCTCCACGCCGATTTTTCTTCCACCAATCGGTATCCTGTATCGCCGCATGGGTAACACCGAAAATCTCCGCCCACACCCTGGAACTAAAGTTTGCTGTCAAAGGGAAAAGCTCCACGATCTTTTGAAGTTTTTCATTAAGGCGTAGATTCCCGGCTATTAAATGGGCCGCCTGATCAACGTCTTTTACCCGTTTGCCGCTCAAGTTTTTGGCTATGGCATTCAAAAACCGTTCACGGGCTTTGTCGGTTTCCGCTTTCGCTGGCCCCTTTGCGGTTTTCTGCTTCGGGGAATCGGTTTCCTGGGCTGCTGGGTTGCTAGCTGCCGGGGCTGCTTTTTCTTGCTTTAGGGGCGTATTTTCCGCCTGCTTCGGTCGTTCTAAAGAACCGCCGCCCGGTGCCGCCGGGGCCTGGGCCGCTTTGGACGGTCCAAAAATCTCTGCTTTCAACTTCGCAATTTCTCTCTCTTTCTGAACAACATCCGGGGGCGGTGATAAGTGTTGTGATAGGCATTGTAATAGATGTACAGTAGGTTGTATGAACTGGTTTAGCGATCTCTTCATTGCCACAATTGGGCGGATAGCTTCCAACCCTACTTTTCGTATTTCCTGGGCCGCAAGAACGCCATCCCACAAACCACCCTTCTTTGTGTGTTCAGACACGTGCTCTACCCTTGTACGTGCTCAAGGAAGCTACCCCAAAAAAGAGAAAAAGGGGCGGGCAACCGCTGGGTAGCAAGCGGGTTCGGCCCCGGAAGCCTAGCCCGCCCCTGTCAATTATTTTGGGGTGTTCGGGTTTTGTCAATTAGTTTCGTTGGCCCAGGTAGATTTTGCCAAGCCATATCAGCATTCGGACACTGCCCCGTTTGGCCGCCCGCCATTGGAGTCTCCGAAGTGATAACTGCATACGACTACGGCCCCAATCCAAAGCATTTCGACAACGATAGCGGAGAGTCCGCTCAGAACATCCGCATATATAGGCAATTTCCCTGTCCGTAAACCCTAGCCGGGCCAATTGGCCCACCATCTTTAGGTTCAAAGAAAGTCTAGGTCTAGCCATTGGGAGTATCCTTTCCCCCTTTGGGTTTTTGCCGCCTTTCCCTTACTTTTTTTCTCGTTCGATACTCGGTCCCCTATGGGGGCTGGGGTAGCCCGAAGGCACCTTATCAATATCAGGTTGTTCGACCGTTCCGTCGTTCCACACTGTTCCAAAAGGGGATGGAACGGTCCAAGTCCTTATTTTACAAGGACTTACGTCCATCGTTCCATGGTTCCACGAAAATCCAGAAAAGTGTTTTTCAGATTGCCCCCCTTCTTTGGGGGCGGGCAACTGGGGGCCTGGGCTGGATCGTCTAAGGTCGTCTTCCTGGGCGGGAAGCTTTTCCCTACCAATGGGGGGTAGTTTGGGGTACGTTGGGTACGTTCCCGGAAGGTGGTAGGATTCCCCTTTGATCTGTTAGCCGATCCGGAGTCTTGCTGTTCTTTCCGCCGATCCCCCAAGGGTTTTACTCCCCCTGTTGGCCATTCACGAAACGCCGAAAGGCTTCCTTCTGTTGGGGGGAGAGAGAATCCCAGACTTCCAGAATCTCCCCCAGTTCTGGGGGCATGGTAACCCCACCGTCTTTGAGTGCGCTGTATTTTGCGCTGTGGTTTTCAGAAATCCCAGAAAAATCCGGGTTTTTTTGGGGGGGTTCAAATCCTGTCCCCGCCACTTTATAAATGTTTACCTGCCGGGGCTAGGGGGTTTTGTGGGACAGTAGGGGGAAGTCTATCCTGCCCCTCTCGAGAGCTTCTCCTCTTCGCAATATTTTATTTTGCCTGTATCCCCCCAACCAGCCCCCTCCAACTTGTAGGGGGTAAAAATCGGCTCGAACTCTGCATATTTTGTGGGAACCTCTGAATAATTCAACGTGGACAAAAGATACGTATTTCAGGAGATTTGTCGGAAAACCCTGTATATTGGGCAGCTTGCAATGCTAGCACCCCATAAGTTGTAGCTCTCCTCGGCAACCTTCGAGACCAAAAACATATTCAAAAGTCCATATAGTTCACTATATTTTATTTTCAGGATGTTTCAGAGGTTCCTTGACTGTATCCACCCGGCCAGGCCCCTCCGACTTCTAGGGGGTAAAAATCGGCACGAACCCCACAGATTGTGGCAATTACTTCCGGGGGATACAGTGAACTTAGCGCCTATCCCAAAATCAGGCGGGTGCAAGCTGGATTGAATTTATCTGGCCCCTGAAACCTACCTCCATGGGAGGATCGCACAAGGGGACCGGCATTTTGGGATAGGCTCTAATTGGTCTTCGCAAAACCAAGGGACACCGACCTAGCCAAAAACCAGGGAATTTCGTGTGGTTCAATGATTTGCGAAGCTCAATAGCCCGAGTTTTGCCATTTTGGGGGCCGCCATCTGGGCAGTACCCTGACTTTCTGTAACTCTTGGCATTAGGGGAATGGCAACTTTTTAGTTTGACTGTATCCACCGGGACTCACTCCCCCAATCTATGGTATTCGAGCCAATTCTTAGCCCCTACCAATGGCAGGGGTCTGACCGGGGGGATACAGTCAAATTAGCTGAATGAAGTAGTGACAATTTTGCTAGAACCGCCATCCAGTGTCCCTGCTGCGCAAGCGGGAACCCAGGCTTTCTGGATTCCTGCTTCCGCAGGAATGACAAGGAGGGGGGACAAAGAGGACCTCGCCCGCTGCTTACGCAGCAGTGAGACACATCGGCCTCTTTCATTCGGCTAAACTGAGAGGGTGTCCCGAAATTGGCCACCCGGCGGCCACTGACCGTTTGGGGAACACTTCCGATTTCCCAAAACGCCCGTTTTATGGGGGTTTTGGCAGTTTGGAGGCCGCCTGCGGGTCCTAAGGTCCGGCTAAAAACGGAATTTCGGGACAGCCTCTAAGAAGTGTCCTGCTTGTCCTTTAAGGAGTGCCCTGTTTCTCGGTAGGAGACCAGCAAATCTCTCCCAGCAGAACCCCAGGGCTTGGAGGCCGGAACTAGAGATCTTTTAAACACCATATCCATTTTAATACATCACCATCCTGGGCTGCTAGCACTGCTAGCATACAAAATACTGAGAAACTCTTCTCAAAGAAATTTCCGCTCGGTAAATTTCCCGCATTTCCGGTTTCGTCCTCTTTCGGCCGAACGGAGGAATCTGGCCTGTTTCCTAAAGCGTTTCATCCGGCCAAAGAAGGATCTTTGGATGAACAAGTGGACGAAGCTGTCTGGACGGCCGCCTTGGGGAGAGAATCCTCAAGCCCTCTCTCCCCAGAATACGAATATTCTTGCGTCGGCCGAAGGAGGACTGGGTTCTAAGAAGCGGTCCCGAAATGGGGATGTGGGCGGCGGCTCCCCTGCCTTTTCAAACCGTTTTGCTTTACCCAGAGCCCACTTTGGTAGGGTTTTGGGAAAGTGGAGGGGTTGCCCTTTGGGGGTCCCATCCCCACCAAAACGCCCTTTTGGGACAGCCTCTCCGACTCATCTTATGGGGCCTCGCAAAACCAAGGAACACCGACCTGGCCAAAGCGCAGGGGATTTGGTGTTTCTACGATTTGGGAAGCTCAATAGTTTCCAGGACGGGTACGTGGCTTTTCCTGAGGAGTCTTTTTGGCAAGGAGGACTAGCCGAACCGGGATCGATTCCCCACTCTGGGCTGGCAGGGCGGCACCGTCCTACCGGGCCTTCGGAAGGATTCGTTTGCTTGCATGCTGGCTGAAGATTTCCCAAGGCGCTAAGGCTGACGGGCGTCTGCTTGTCTGGACCATCGGGAATGGATGCCGGTAAGCGTTTTCTGTTCGGTCCTGTGGTTTTTCGTTTCTTTTCTTTTTTGCCAACATGAAGGAGGGCAATGCATGGCCGTAAAACCACTGATCGGGTTGAACGCGGACTATCGTACTGCTAAGGACGGGGCGTCTGCGTACAGTTGGCTAGGTGCAGGCTACTATGACTGCCTGAGCAAAGCAGGGGCGGTGCCGATCATCCTGCCGCCGCTGACGGATCGAACGGACATGAACCGAGTGTTGGACCTTCTGGATGGGATGGTCTTTATCGGCGGGGCTGATTTGGACCCCCGACGGGATGGATGGATGATGCATTCCAGCGTCCGCACGATGGATCGCCGACGGGAGGAGTTCGACCGGACATTAATGAAGCTGGTGGCGAGCCGAAGGATGCCTGTCTATGGCATCGGGGTGGGCATGCAACTGCTCAACGTTACGATGGGCGGCAATCTGTTGTTGCACATTCCGGAAGATCTGCCCAAAGCCCTGCCGCACTATGACCCGACGGATCCGTACCATCGGCATCCGCTGGTGGTCAAACGCGGTTCGCTGATGGATCGTGTCTATGGCGAAGGGGAAATCCGGGTCAACAGCATGCATCACATGGCCATCGACGAGGTAGCCCCCGGATTTGCGGTTACCGCCCGCTGCCCGGACGGCGTGGTCGAAGCGATCGAAAGCACCCGGGAGGATTGGTTCGCCATCGGCACCCAGTTCCATCCGGAAGCACCCTCGGCCACGGCATTGGACTTTCGTATCTTTGAAGAATTCGTCGAAGGGGTTGTCCGCTTTAAGGCCGAAACCATGCGCATGGTGGCCTAACGGCGGGAGACTCGGCAAGGCGAGACCGAATCCTCCACGGCTTCGGCTTTCCGAGGGCCAATACGCCCGAAAGGCACGCAGACCCGAAGGCAGGAAGCCGAAACTGCTTTCGAGGCGTCCCGAAAATCCATTGGGAGCCGGAATGGGTGTCCAACGGTTAGCCCCCAGATTGGCAAAAGCCTGATCAAACGGCATTTTGGTTGGTCCAAGGGTTTGGAAAGGGTCTGGGACCGCCCGCTGAAGAGGCCATTTCTGGGGCAGCCGCTAGAGAGGCCATTTTGGGGGGCAGCCTCTTGGGACCGGTTACGGCAATTGATATTTCGGTTTGCCCAGGAGGGTATAGACCGGGGCGTAGATCGGCAGGTGCCGATAATACACTTCCATCATGAAGATACACAGGCAGGTAACATAGAGCCGGCCGCCGTGGGGTTCAAAGGGATCCTGAAAATCTGGATCCCAACTGCCCATTTCGGGGCCTTTTTTCACCTGGGCCCTTGGGATAGCCTCCCGCATGACGGCATTCCAGGTCTTCCAATATTTACTATCCCGGTCCATATGGTGGCAGACCTGGGTGGCATAATACCAGTAATAGAGATTGCGTTTACCAGGTGAAAAATCAATCAGATTTTCCTTTTGGGTGATCCACTCGAGGGCTTCGATCAGGCGGGGTTCGTCTTTGGGCCAACCGAGATATTGTCGGCACAGGAGGGCCTCGGCGGTCATGGCCAGAGAGGGTGCACTGCCTTTTTGATAGCCGTAGCGAAATCCGTCCTTGGCCGCCACCCGGTCCAAAAAGCGTTCCACCCGGCGGAAATGGTCCGGGGGGATTTCCATGCCGGCCATTCGGGCGCTTTGTAAAGCCATGACCACCCAGCCGGTTACCGAGACATCACTGTCCACCCCGGGCTGATACCTCCAACCGCCTTCTGGGGCCTGAGAGGCCAAACAATATTGCACGGCCCGTTGGGCCGGTTCTCGGAACTTTTCATCCTTGGTCATGGCATAAAGTTCACACAGGGCAATAGTACAAATGCCCTGGGTATAGAAGGGATGGTTGTGGGCGCCTTCATGGAAAAAATTGCCGGACTGGTCTTGCTGTTTGAGAAGCCAGGCGATGCCATTCTGAACATTTTTGCTGTATTGGCCTTTCAGGTGGGTATGGCCATCGCCCAGAAAAGCCAAAAGGGCTAGCCCCGTAGCCGCCTCCGGATTGTCTTCCTGGGTGGCGCCATCCCGGTAGGGGCCTTTCAGACTCCAGGAGCCGTCTTTGCGCTGCTGCCGAGCCAACCAGGCCAGGCCTAATTCCACGGCCTTTTGCGTGAGTCGATTACCGCCATAAAGCCCCACCAGGGCATTTTTCCTCCCGACTTCCCGGCCCTGCAAGGCCAGGCCGATATGATCGACTTTTTCGTCGTTGCTGGCGATCCGGCCATCCGGATAAAGCACGTCCCACTTGCTGGGGGCAGCAAACGGGTCTTCCACCTCCGGGAGATTATCCGGGGTAAGCACCGGTTGTTCTTTGGTTTCTACGTTTTCCACCCCCAGGGGCGTATCAAATTCCAACTGCTCGCCCAGCTTCTCGGCCCATATCTCCCGAGGGACCAAAATGGACAGAATCTTTCGCGGCGGCAAGGGCAACAACCAAAGAGCCAGGATGATCATCAGGGCCATGTGCACCAAAAGGCTCACCAGCCAACTGGGGGCGTTTCGCAGGGCCACCTCCAAGACTTCTTCTTCCGACTCTTCCGGAGCCTGGGCATCCTTTTGGGAGGTGGCCGGAGAAGGACGGCCAGGAGCCGGCTTGGAGGGCACCCGACCGGCCGGGCCCGCTGTGGGGGCCGCTCGGGCTGCAGAGGGTACCGCACCGGCCGGCCTCGGTTGAGCGGGAAGGATTCGGGCAGGAATCGGCTGGGCTTGGGGCAGGCCGGAGCCAACAACAGGCTGGGCTTGGGGCAACCCCGAAGGAACAGGCTGCGCTTGGGGCAACCCGGAGGGAGTCCGCCCGACTTGGGGATGGGCCGGAAGGATCGGTTGGGCCTGCGGATAGAAGGGCTGGCTGGCGCCGGGAGTGGTGAGCGGGATTGCTTGGGGGATTGGCATCCCCCCCGAAGTGGTCGGTGGAACTTGCCCTACGGGAACAGCGCAGGCCGCCGGTACCCCCTGTAATGGGGGCTGATTCCCACTCATTGGTGGTCCAGTTGGCACACCCCCTGGGGATGGATTCGGAGGAATCCCTTGGGGACCCTGAGGTGGTCGCTGCGGTGGCTTACCCATAACACCCTGCCTCCTGGCATTCGGCCCTGACCGACCGAGGAAAAACCCCTGTAAAAAAAGAGGAAAAATCCCTGCAAAAAGGGAAAAGGATGATCCGCTAGGGCTTCCTGAACCGGGTTTTTATAATGAAAAGCACCTCCTAGGGATTCTATCACAGGCTGGCCCGGCCTACAATGAAAATTATCTCCGAGTGTCTAACATATTATTCCATAAGTTATTGAAGAAAAAAAGCACTCCAAAGTGGCTCTTGCATCTCTTTGGGGGGCACCCCCCCCAAAAAAAGGGTGTTGTTCTCCGGCGAAGAAAGCCCGATTGGCGGTTCCACCTTGTTATTTAGAGATTTTCGGGTAAACTAAAAGTTTTGGGAACATTTGGGGAATATTTCCAGAAAGGAAATATTCGCCCTACCATTTTAGCCGAATGAAAAAACCCTTGGAGGGAGTTGCTTCGGAAGTCCGGCAGGCACGACGGGCGTGCCCTTCCATGTTGGAACTGTTTTACGGGCCTGCCAAGCAGCCCTTCCACTGGACTCAAATGTGACCTTTAGCCCAATGGCAGGGGGATAGGTCTCCCTGCTACGGAACCAACAGGCCAGGACCTCTTGGCCCCACCTCCTTGTGATTTCTCCGGAAGCAGGAATCCAGAAATCCTGGGTTCCCGGTTCCGCGGGAAGGGCATGTGAGGGAGGCTCTAAGAGGCTGTCCCAAAATTGGCCCCTGGCTGCCTCTGACCGTTTGGAAACCCTTCCGATTTCCCAAAATGCCCGTTTATGGGGGTTTTGGCAGTTTGGAGGCCGCCTGTGGGTGGTAAGCTCCGGCTAAAAACGGAATTTCGGAACAGTCTCTAAGGAAAGACAGCCTCTAAGGAAAATGGCCAAGGCTTCATTCGGCTGAATAGGACGCAGAAAGCAGAGTGACCAAACAGAGCGGTTTGGAAAGGGATCGGGGCCGCCGGTGCGTGGTCAATTTTGGGACAGCCTCTTGAGACCCCCTTGTGCCAGCGTAGCTTCAATTGGCAGAGCACCGCACTCGTAATGCGGGGGTTGTGGGTTCGAGTCCCACCGCTGGCTTTTGGACCCCTCGACCACCAACCCGAAAAACCTTGCCCAAGACCAGAGGCCCATCCGGTGCCCCCATGAGGGCCAATCCCCCATGAGAGCAAATCCTAGATGCTGCTGGTTGGTTTGGGACGGGAGAGGGTAGAGTTAACGTTTGCCATTGGCCGTAACTCTTTGTGTCCGGTGGGCTGGATCCACTGGAATTCCCACCCCACCGGGGGGTTCGGAGCCGATTGCGCCCCCTCCATCCTGTAGGGGTCTGGCCGGGTGAATCCAGTCTGATGGTGAATCCAATCCCATGATTCTGCACGGCACGGTTCCTTTCCGTGGCCGGTGCGAGGTTGGCCGGGCAGCAAGACCCGGCCCATCGGTCCATTCTGCCCAAAGATCGACCATTCTGCATCAAAGGAGGAATCCCGCGGATGGCACAGAGCATTACCGTTCCCGAATCTGCTGTGGACATTAAACAGATGGTGTTAATGGATAGTGTGTTTGGGCCGAAGCAGGTCCAATTGATTAGCGACGCCATCGCCACGGACTTTAACCAATACCGGCTTTTACGGGAAGCCGTGGGAGAACTGGAGCAGAAGGAAGAGTTGAGTCCTGCCGGTAGGGTTCGGCTCGGCACGTGTCAATATTTGTTGGGTCGGTATCGACGGGCTGTCGAGTCGTTGCAAAACGGCGATGGGGGAGCGCTAGCCCATTATTATTTAGCTAAATCCTGGGTGGCGTTGCAGGAGTACCAACGGGCCTTGGACAGTTACGCAGCAGCTCAGAAAGCGGGTTATGATGCGGATTGGTGCGCTTTAGGCCGGGCCGAAGCCCTCCGCCTCATGGGCAAACCCACCGAAGCCCTGGAAGTCCTGGACCGACTTTCCGGCGCGATCGAAGAGACGGCCGAATATCTCTACCAACGGGCATGCACCATCGCCGCCTTGGGGGTCAACCCAGCCGAAGCAATTGCCTTATATGAACGGGCGGTGGAAGTGGATCCGAACCATCCTGGGGCGCTTTTCGGCTTGGCGTTGGAAAATGATCGCCAGGGCAATGACGAAGAAGCCATTGAGCTGTACCAACGTTCTGCTGCCCGTTTTCCTCCCCATTTGGGGGCTTTGCTCAATCTGGGGATTTTGTACGAAGATCATGGCCAATATGAATTGGCCGTCCAATGTTATCAGCGCATTCTGGATGCCTATCCGGATCATCAGCGGGCTTGGTTGTTTTTGCGAGATGCCCAGGCCTCCAGCAGCATGTTCCTGGACGAAGATCTGCAGAGGAAACGGGATCGCCTCAGTCAAATATTGAACATCCCGGTTACCGATTTCGAACTGTCCCAACGGAGCCGAAATTGCCTGCAAAAAATGGGTATCCGTACCCTCGGCGATCTGTGCCGAACCACCGAACAACAATTGCTGGCCAGTAAGAATTTTGGCGAAACCAGCCTGCAGGAAATCCGGGAAATTCTGGCGTCCAAGGGATTGTCGTTGGGGATGTTTGCTTCGGAAAAACGGCCCGCCGAACCCTTCGAGCCGGAGGAACTTACCCCCGACCAACAGGCCCTGCTCAATCGGCCGGTCACCGATTTGAATCTCTCGGTCCGGGCCCGAAAATGCATGGCCCGAAAAGGAATCAATACCCTTGGCGATCTGATTCGCTTTACCGCGGACGAATTACTGGAGTGTAAAAATTTCGGGGTAACCAGTCTCAACGAAGTCCGCGAAAAACTCCGGCAGTTTGGACTGAAGCTGCGGGGGGAATAGGTGGGCGGGTTTGGCCAGCACGCTTGGACCAGACAGCCGCATAAAGGAGGGGTACTGCCGGTCGTCGGGAAAGGCCCTTGTCTCCATTCCGGCCAGGGAAGTGTGGATCTGGTTTGGGGAACTGCCCGAAACAGGGCCGCCCAAGCGGGTAGTCCAGGCGGACTGTTTTTTTGAACGGCAGGCTCGCCTTCCGACAGAAGCTACGAAGATTCTCCAGGGCGAAACTGGTGGAAGCCTTCCGCGTTTTCCTTCTCCCTCCGAAGGAAGGCTACCGTTTCCATCATGTCCATTGATCCACGAGGAGGGCTTTGGGGGCGGATGGGTTAAATGGCGGATCGTGCCTTTTTATTTCAGGTCCATCATGTGGATGCCCGCTGCAGGGCCAGGCGAAGTACTTTGCAGACGCCGCATGGACCGGTGCAGATGCCTACTTTTATGCCGGTCGGCACTCAGGGAACGGTCAAAGGGATTGAACTGAGTCTGCTTCGGGCTACCGGTACGCAGATGATCCTGGCCAATGCCTATCATCTGATGCTCCGTCCGGGGGTGGAGGTGGTCCAAGCGTTGGGGGGGTTGCATCGGTTTTGTGGGTGGTCGGGGCCGATTTTAACCGATAGCGGTGGCTTTCAGATTTACAGTCTTGCCCAGATGACCCAGATTACCGAGCAGGGAGCCCGGTTTCGCTCCCATATCGACGGACGGCTCTGGGAGCTCTCTCCCGAACAGGCTGTCTCTATTCAAGAGGCCCTCGGCTCGGACATAGCGATGGTATTAGATCATGTGGTGGGGTTACCAAGCCCGCCGGAAGTGGTCCGAGAGGCAGCCTTCCGAACGGTACGCTGGGCACGGCGATGTAAACAGGCCGCAAGCCGACCGGATCAAGCCCTGTTTGCCATTGTCCAGGGCGGTCTGGATGTGGATGTTCGTCTGGAGTGCCTGGCCCGGCTGGTGGAGATGGATTTTCCCGGCTATGCGATCGGCGGGCTGAGCGTCGGCGAAACGCCCGAGCAAATGCGCCAGGTCCTGCAAGCCGTGGTTCCTGCCATGCCTCCGGATAAACCCAGGTATCTGATGGGCGTTGGCCGCCCCGAAGACCTTCTGGACGCTATTGCCCTGGGGGTGGATATGTTTGATTGTGTTTTGCCCACGCGGAACGGGCGCAATGGCTGGGCGTTTACCGATCAGGGCATCATCCGCATCCGAAACCAGCGCTATGAACGGGATGACCGGCCTCTGGAAGACGGCTGCGGTTGCCCTGCCTGCCAACGCAGCCGAGGATACTTACGGCATCTATTTTTGTCTGGAGAAATGCTTGGACCGGTATTACTTTCGCTGCACAATATTTGGTATTATCAGCGACTGATGGCCGAGGCCCGTCAGGCTATTGAAAAGGATCGTTTTGAAGAGTTTCGTCTGGAAAAACAGCGATTATGGGCAAAATGGGTAAGTGAGGAAAACCAGGACAATGAAAGCCCGAACGCCTGACCCCGCCTGGCCAAAACCCTCCGGCTTGGGAAGGCCAAGCTCTTCCGCCACCGACTTTCCGGACAGCCCTCTTGTAGGCAGGGCAGGAGAGGTTTAAGATACCCGGCTATGGCGGGGGGAGCTATGCGGGCGGAGTTGCCCGCATCCAGCCGATCGGTGGACCCGCTGGCCCCTTCCAACTGCCCATGCCGGGCTATGCCGGGGGGAGATTGCCAGGCAGCAGGGGATACCGGCAGGCAAGCTGCACCGTTCCGGGAAAGCGGCGTTTCGGGAAACGGGCGGTCCAACAGTCTTTCTTTTTCCGGTTCTTCCGAACCCAATCCGAACCAAAGGAGCATGGTTCCGTGAGCGTTTATTTTTGTTCTGGGGGGCCAATGCTTTTGGCCCAGCAAGAGGGGGCCAGCATCTGGGCCATGCTGATTCCCATGGTGGCCATTATGTTTTTGTTTTATTTTTTGCTCATTGTGCCCCAGCGCAAAGAGCAGCGCAAACGCCAGGAAATGCTGGCCGCCTTGAAGAAAAACGATCGGGTCATTACCATCGGAGGAATTTACGGAGTGGTAACCAACGTGCATCGAGAGGCGGATGAGGTAACTTTGAAAGTGGATGAGGCCACCAATACCAAAATCCGGGTCACTCTCAGCGCCATTGCCCGGGTGTTAGGAGAGGGACCTTCGGAAGAAACGAAATGAAAGGAGTTTGGCCGGTCCGGGACCTCGAGTTTTGCCATTTTGGAGCAGCCGTCCATGGGCGAATACCCTAACTCTTTGTAAATCTTGGGGTTAGGGAAACACATCTCCAACAAGACACACCTCCAACAAGACATATCTCCCAAGAGACACCTCTCCAAGCAGACACATCTTCAAAGGAGGTGGTTGATAAACCAAACAGGTACGGAAAATCACAAAGCTCGACGGTAGAAATCGTGCGGGAAAAAACCGAGTGCGGAAAAAATAACGTGGGAAAGTGCCGGAAGTCATAGCTTCCGCTGTCAGGAACCATAGGCATTAGGAAAAGAAGCGATGTCGCCGTTAACGAGAGACTTTTTGGCCGCTTTGGGGATTTTGATCATTTCGTGGATTGTCGGGAGTTATCTGGCCCGGCGGTTCCGAATGCCCGATTATGGGTGGAAATTTGCGGTGATTTTATTTTCGATTTTGACGGCCGGGGCGATTTTGCTGACCCGGTGGCCGCCCGGTCTGGGGATCGATCTTCGCGGCGGGGTCATTCTGGTTTATGAAGTCGATCCGACCAAACACGACCCGTCGCAGCGGGTAGATATGGATCAGTTGGTGGCAGCGGTGATGCGGCGTGTAAACCCCGGCGGCCAACGGGAAGTCACCGTCCGCCAATACGGCGAAAATCAAATCGAAGTGATCATCCCTCAGGCCGAACAGGCCGAACTGGAACGGATCAAACGCATCATCAGCCAGACCGGCAGCCTCGAATTCCGTATCCTCTGCAACGAGCGGGATCATCCCCACATCATCGAACTGGCCGACAAAAATCCCCAAGCCCGGGAAATCCTCGATTCCCAAGGAAACCGCTTAGCCTGGTGGGTGCCCGTGGAAAAGGGCCAGGAACACGATTTCGCGGGCCGAGGCTGGCAAACGGTCGAATCCGGCAAAGGCGACGGCGAAATCCGTTGGCGCACCCAGACCGACCAAAGCGGCAACAAAACCCTGGAGGTCTTGGTCTTTCAGGATGTCTATCATGTCAAGGGGGACTATTTGGTCGATGTGCGGCCAGGGTTTGATCGGCGGGGTCGGCCTTGTGTGGAGTTTGCGTTCAATTCGACCGGTGCCCAACTGTTTGGTCGGCTCACGGGCGACAATGTGCCGGATGAAACCTCCGGGTTCCGCCGCCGGTTGGGCATCATCCTGAACGGAGCGCTCTATTCGGCGCCGAATATCGAAAGCACCATCTACGACCGAGGCGAAATCACCGGCAATTTCACCCGAAACGATGTGGAAGATTTGGTTCGGGTGTTGAAGGCCGGGCAGTTACCCGCCGCTTTAACCGAACGGCCTATCAGCGAACTGGTTACCGGTCCCACCTTGGGCGAAGACCTCATCCGCCGTGGCACCATCGCGACGATTTTGTCCATCCTGTTTGTTTTTGGGTTCATGGCCATTTATTACCGGGTGGCCGGTCTGGTGGCCTGCACGGCCATGTTGATGAACCTGGCGATGGTCTTGGCCCTGATGATCACGATCAATGCCGAGCTCACGCTTTCGGGCTTTGCGGGCCTGGTGCTGGGCGTCGGTATGGCGGTGGATGCGAACGTGCTGATCTATGAACGGATGCGAGAAGAACTAGAACGGGAAGCCACGCTTCGGATGGCCATCCGCAACGGCTTCCACCGTGCTATGTCCGCCATCATCGACTCCAACCTCACTACGTTGATCACTGCGGTGGTGCTTTATGTGGTCGGCACGGACCAAATCAAAGGATTTGCTATTACCCTGTTGTTGGGCGTCTTGCTCAGCTTATATACCGGCGTCTTCTGCTCCCGGGTGGCTTTTGATGTGATGGAGCGGCAAGGCTGGATCAGCCGACTCCGAATGCTCAAAATGCTCGGCCGGACGAACATCGATTTCCTGGGCGTTAAATATATTGCGGTAGGCATTTCCGGCGCCCTGATCCTGATCGGTCTGATCGGCGCCTGGGCCAGGGGCCAAGGACTGTTCAATATCGACTTTACCGGCGGGGTGTCCGTGGAAGTGGTGTTCAAACAGCCCCAGGATATCGCCGAAATCCGCCGGGTCTTGTCGAACTCTTTGCCGGACCTGGCCGTCAGCGATGTGCGGCTGCTGGACGAACCCAAAGGCCTTCGGTTTGTGATCAATACCTCCCTCCAGCCGCCCACCGATCCGCAGACCGGCCAGGGTCTGATCAATCCCAAAACCGGCCAACCTTACACGGCTGTCCAGTGGGTGGAAGAGATTTTGATCAAGGAATTCGGCGACAAACTGGCCACCAATAGCCTTTCCATCCAATCCCTGGAACCCATTCAGGCCCCCAAACCCGGCCCGGCTCCTTCCCCGGCCAGACCGGAACCAAAGCCTTCCGAAGCGGCCAAACCGGAAGGCAAACCTTCGGAACCGGCCAAACCGGAAACCCAACCCTCCGAACTAGCCCCCTCGGAACCGGCCCCCAAAGCCGAACCTCCAGAAAGCCCTGGTTCCGTTCCTGGACCGGCCAAACCGGAACCAAAACCTTCGGAAGTTAAACCGGAACCAAAACCCGCCGAACCGAAACCGGAAGGGAAACTTCCCGAACCAAAACCCTCTGAACCCAAACCGGAGCCGAAACCTTCGGAAGCGAAACCTTCCGAACCGGCCAAACCAGAACCGAAACCGTCCGAATCACCTAAATCCGAATCACCTAAATCGGAACCTAAATCTTCCGAAGGAGCCAAACCGGAAGGGAAACCTTCGGAGCCCAAACCGGAACCTAAACTCTCCGAACCGGCCGAAAAGCCTCCCTCGGCACCGCCGCCGGCACCATCGGCTTCTGAGAAAAAGGAAAAATCCACCGAACAGCCCGGCGAAAAGACCTCTCTGGAATCCGGAGAGTGGCTGGGGGTGATGTTTACTGGAAGGCCGGTGATGTTAACCGCTCTGAGCGGCCAAAGCTCGGAATCGGTTTTCCCCGCCCAGGCGGTAACCGGCCAGGAGGGATGGGCCGTTTCGGCAGGAGAGCAAAACCTTTTGCTGAGCATGGCCGAGCAGCCGGCAGGCCATCCAGCGGGCAGTCCCCCGGCCCATTCCGAGCCTGCCCCGACCGGAAAACCCCAGCAGGCCGAAACTCCCCAGTCGGCTGAAAAGCCTCAGCCGACCGGAAAAGGCCAGGCATCCGAAAAACCCCAAGCATCGGAAAAGCTTCCGGGCCCCCCCCTGCCATCCGAAAAACCTGAGCCGGCCGAAAAACCCCAGCAGGCTGCCCCCTCCCAGTCGGCTGAAAAACCCCTTCCGGCTAAACCCCCTGCCGAACCGGCGGGGAAAGCCTCTCCGGAACCGGCGGCCCAACCTTCAGCGTCACCGGCGGCTAAACCCACTGGGCAGGCCAAATCAGAGGCTTTTGCCGTCGGCACCAAGGCCCGCTTGAGGTTTACTCATCGGATCGAGTACGACCGGCTGAAGACTCTGCTCCAAGAGGCCCTCCAACAACTCCAAACCGCCGGAGTGGCTTTCGAGCTAAGCCATCCGGAATATGTGCCGGGCATTTCCACAGCGTTTACCGACTGGGAAGTCCACCTGGCCCTGCCGACCGAAGAGGCCAAGCGGGTGTTGGAAAAGGTAAACTTCCGACTGCAGGAGGCCCCGTATTTTCCGTCGTCCAATGAGATCGGCGGCAAAGTGGCTGGCGCCACCCGGCGGCAGGCTGTGGTGGCCTTGCTGGCCAGCCTGTTTTTCGTCATCCTCTACATCTGGGTCCGATTCCAGCGCTTGGTCTATGGACTGGCCGCGGTGGTGGCTCTGATCCACGACGTGGCCATTACGTTGGGTGCGGTGGCCCTGACGTATTGGTTGGCCCCGGTGTTGGGATTCCTGTTGATCGACGAGATGAAGATCGGTCTGGACGTGCTGGCTGCCTTTTTGACGTTGATCGGCTATTCGCTCAACGACACGATCGTCATCTTCGACCGCATCCGAGAGGTCAAAGGCAAAGCGCCCTGGATTACCCAAGAGATGATCAATCGGAGCGTCAACGACACCTTGGCCCGCACGATCATCACCGGCGGCGGCGTGATCATGGGCCTGCTGATCCTGTATGTGTTGGGCGGCGAGGGCATCCATGCCTTTGCCTTCACCATGCTCTTTGGCGTGGTGACCGGAACTTTTAGCTCCATCTATATTGCTTCGCCGATTTTGCTGTGGTTGGCCAAGTTTTCCGGCGAAACTAAACCAGAATCCCCCAGCAGCTGATTCCCTTGCCGGGGCGGTCATCTCGTCCATAGAACCCATCCAAGAGAGAAAATGGATTCCTGTGTTCGACAAGCACTTCCTGGCCGGCTATGGCCAGGCAAGAACCCGATAGGGGGAGCGTTAAGCCTGCGCTTTTGCAACAACCGCTCAGGGTGACCCGAAGAGAGCATCATCTCGGACCACCTTATAAAGTTGCCGGTGCCACAAATATAGAGTTCCGGAAAGAGGTTGGGGAGGATGGACTGTATTTTGTGGGTGGTAGGCGGTTGGTGGGCAATCTGTCAGGTCCTGGGGGCGGCGGGAGCACCGGCCGGGGGCAGCCCTCCGGCGGAGTCCTTGTCCCAACCCAATCCCAATCCTCCCGCCTCTTCGCCTGCCTCCTCCCCGGTCCAGCAAAGTAAACCGGGCTTGCCCGTTGCCGATGCCCCGCCCAAGGCAAAACCCTCTGAAGCCTCCGGGCAAAAAACACCTTCGGACCCCCAGCAGGAACGGATTCGCACGCTCATCCAGCAGCTTGGGCATCCGGACTATTTTGTCCGGCAGCGTGCCCAGCAGGAACTTGCTCAAATGGGCTTCGATGCCTTTGAAGCCCTTTCGGAGGCCGAACATCATGAGGATTTAGAGATAGCGGCCCGGGCCAGGTATTTGCTCCGGTTGCTCCGGGTCCAGTGGGTGCAACCGACGGATCCGCCGGAGGTACGAACGCTTTTAGCCGACTACGAATCCCTCTCCCCCCAGCAGCGAGCCGAGCGGATTCAAGCCCTGGCCAGTCTGCCGGAAGCCAAGGGCACAGACGCCCTGTGTCGGATAGTGCGGTTTGAGCGGTTTTCCGCCATTTCCAAGTTGGCCGCAGTAGCATTGATCAGCCGGTTTGGCCCCAGCGAAATGCCGCCGAAGGTATTTTTCGCTCAGGTCCAAAAGCATCTGGGCCGAAGCCGACGAGTGGGCCTCCAGTGGCTAGAAACCTTCGTACAATTTTGGGAGACTCCCCAGGAGGCGTTGGCCGCATGGAACCGCCATGTGGAAACGGAACTGGAGGTGTTTCGTCGGAGCCCGGAGGAGTCTTCGCTTGGGGTGGCCGGGGGCCTGCTCCGGGTCCAGAGCCATTGGCTGGCTAAATTGGGCCGAAAAAAGGAGGCGGCCGATGCCCTCCGGCGTCTGGTGGACCTCGACCAGAAAGGGGATCCGGAGACCTTGCAGCAACTGGCCGATTGGCTTTGGGAAGAGAAGGCCTACGTGCAGATTGAGCAATTGGCCGAGCGGTTTCGGGAGATTTTTGCGCAGGAACCTATTCTTTTGTACACATTAGCCCAGGCCCAACACGCCCAAGGCCGCCTGCAAGAGGCGGAGCAAACCGCGCAAAAGGCCCTTGGGCTAAACCCTGGCCCGCAGGCAGAACAAATCCTCCGCCACCTCATGGCCGCCCTGGCGCTTCGGCGAAAAGGATTTCTCCCATGGGCGGAACAGGAGTTTCGATATGTGCTCCGGATTTCCCCCATGGGACATCGGTTGTACAGCCTGGCTGCGGTGCAACTTGCCGAAATGCTCCACGATCAAGGCCGGCACCTTCCGGCCGCCGAAGCCCTAGAGCCATTGGTGCGGTGGGCCAATCGACCGGATGCCATGCCCGACGCCTTGGAAGACCTTACTCCCTTAAGCCTGCGTGCCCGCATGCACTATTTTTACGCCTGCCATTGGGAAGAGCAAAAAGATCGCCCCAAACAAAAGCAGGCCCTCCAAGAGGCCCTCCAAGCCGATCCCACCGATGTCGATACCCTGATCGCCTGTTACCGATTGCCCGACCAACCCCCGGAGTGGAAAACCCACATCCAATCGCTCATCCAAAAGGCGGTGGACGTGTTCCGAGAAAAAATCCACCAGGACCCGGAAGAGGCCACCTATTACAATCATCTGGCCTGGCTGATAGGGAACACGGAAGGCGATCTGGACGAGGCCCTCCGGTGTGCCCAGAAAGCCGTCGAACTTTCCCCGGATGCCGGTGCCTACTACGACACCCTGGCCAGGGTGTATTTTGCCCGCAAGGACCTAGCCAACGCCCTCAAATACCAATCCAAAGCCGTCCAATTGGACCCCCACAGCCAGCAAATCCGCCGGCAATTCGAGCAGTTCCAAAAGGCGGCCCAACCCCAAAAGACACCAAACTAGGCTCGTCCAGGGCACGCCGGAACCCCATGGAGCTGTTCCCAAAGGCGGCCGAGCTGGAACAAACTTCCCCGGAGCAGAAGACGCCTCCCTAGCCAAGGAGGGCCCTCAGGGTATTTCAAAAGGTTGCCCAGCACCAGAAGCTCCTAAACTCCACAACCCCTTCGTCCTCCGAGCACAAAAGCCGGTGGCTGCCTTTAAAAACCGGTACCTATTTAGCCGAATGGAGCAACCCGCCTCTCCCCTAGCCGTTGAGACGCCGGCGCTGCCTTCGGCACCGCCGCGTGAGAAGGAAAAGACTGGATTCCTGCTTACGCAGGAAGGACAGACACAGTGTGGTCCTCCATTCGGCTAAAATGTTACGAAAACTGACTTCTCCCAGGCCGCTCGGTAGAAAGGATGGCCCGTACCTCCCAGCCGGTTGGGGTGCAAGCTATTTTCTGTTCGCCCGGCAATCCAGAGGGGGGCTGTTGAAAAACGCCTCCTCCCGCTATAATACCACTCAACTCCACCGGGCCGAACTACCTTAGAAAAAAGGCATCCGCCGGGCTGTTCCGGCAGAGAACAGGTAACGGACCTCGTCGGGATC
>Ga0209809_1001400_pt1 | contig 19419 bp, 23 predicted proteins | sample YNPMSTMetaG_FD_186172 | JGI IMG/M metagenome (GOLD analysis project Ga0209809, IMG submission 186172) | Anoxygenic and chlorotrophic microbial mat microbial communities from Yellowstone National Park, USA - YNP MS-T MetaG (SPAdes) (version 2) ...
TTTGGGGCAATTGCTGCGATTGAAGCAGAAAAATGGCTAAAAAATTATCAATAAAAAATTCAAAAAAAGAATTAATCCTTCTCCATTCTTGCTGCGCTATTTGTGCTCTTCCATTTATTGATTTTTTTTTAAAACAAAAACAATCCCTAGTGCTTTATTTTGATAATCCAAATATTTATCCAAAAAAAGAATATTTAAAAAGATTATCTAATTTAAAAAAAGTGGCTAAATTATACAATCTATCTCTTAAAAAGACTTCTTATGATCACAAGAACTGGTTAAATTACTTAAGAAAGAATTTACCCCTAAAACCAGAAAATTATAAGGAAAATACCATTCGTTGCCAAAAATGTTTTGAATTTAGAATATTAAAAACTATTAATTTTTGCTTAAAAAATAATTATAGCAAATGGACAACAACTTTATCCGTTAGTCGTTTTAAAGATGTTAATTATATCAATAATTTTTCTTTAAACCAATCTTTAGCTAATAATTTAAAATATATAAAATTAAATTTAGACCCTTTCTTAAGTTATCAACAAGCAAAAGAATTATCAGAAAAATATAATCTTTATCGACAAAAATACTGTGGTTGTGAATTTTCTTTAAAAAAGAAATACAAATAAAAAAACATGAAAAGAAATAAGAAAAAAATAAAAATTAAACTTCTAAAGAAGGAAACCTTTTTAAAAATGCTTTTAAATTCTTGTGGAGCGTCAATCTGGAAAAATAATTACGCAATCATTCATGGGAAAAAAGTAGATCTGGTTCAAAATGGAAATTTATCTTGCGCTTTTTATGTTTCCTCAATATTAAAGCTTTTTAATTTAATTAATGAAATTCATTTAACAGTAAAATCAACGGAAAAAGATTTAATTAAAAACAATTTTAAAAGAATTTCTTTAACTAAAAATATTCCTCAAGGAAGTATTTTAATTTGGGAAAATAAAAGAGAATATAATCCCTACACCAAAAAAATAGAGTCCCATTTACATATCGGATTTTATCTGGGTAACAAAAAAGCCATTAGCATGAGCTCGGAAAATGGTTTTCCCGTGATTCATCATTATCTTTATTACGGAAAAAGAAAAATCATTAAAGCTTATTATAAGGAATTTAAATAAAAACCTATGAATATCTTAAAAAGAAAATATCCTTTTCTTAGTATTCTCATCTTTTTTATTTTTTTTCTTTTTTTAATTTTTAATTTTAGTAAAAGCGAAGAAAATAAAAATGATTTGGAAAATTATTTAGAAATTTCAATTGATAATCCAGTTTCCAAAAAAGAAATAGAAACTGAAAAAATTTTTTTAAATATTGATCCTTTATTTATTAAAGTTATTAGTTTAAATGATTATCCAAAAGCTTCTTTTATCATAGAAAATTCCTCAAAAAAAACATTACCTCTTTTTGAAAAAAATATTAAAAAAGGCGAGAATGTTTACTCTTTGGATTTTTCCTTGGAACCAGACATTTATACTCTTAAATTAGAAATAAACGGAAATATTTATTCAAAAAAATTTATAATAAAAAATTCCTTTTTAAAATATCAAATTCTTTATCCTTTTGTCTTAAAATTTTATTATCCAAATTGGCAAATACTAGATCATGAAATAGTAGAAAAAATCTATACAAATTTTTTAAAAAATAGTGTAAACGAAAAAGTTAATGGTTTTAAGGTTATGCTTGTCGTTAAAAATCAAAATGGTGCTCAGTTTGCTGTTTTTTCAAGAGAAATTAAAGAGAAAAAAGAAAACAGTTTTAATTTTATAGATTACATCAATGATTTAGAAAAAAAAGAGAAAGAAATTATTTTTAATGTTGATTTTGTTCAAGATTATAAAATTTTTAAAAAAGAAATCAAAAATAACGAAGCTAATTATCAAATAGAAACGTTATCTAATGGTATTAATTATTTAATAGTTTCTAAATCTATTTTAATAGAAAATTTTTTAAAACAAAAATATTTAATTACTTTTAATTTTACTTTTCCTAATAAATATTTTTCTTATTATAAAAATTTTGTTGATTTTATTTTCGAGAATGTTGATTATTAATTTTTAAATCCTCGACTGATCTTGAGATAACTTTATAAACTAATTTTTTTACTGGTAAAAATTTTTTAATTAATCTTATTACTCTATTCTCGTCAAAATTTTTACAAGAATAAATATCATAAGCAATATAATTTTCTTCTGGCCAACTATGACAAGAAAGGTGAGATTCCTCTAAAATACAAAAAGCGGTAATGCCTCCTTTCTTCTTCTTGTCTTTCAATAAAGAGGGGAATTGATATAAAACAATAGGCAAAACCGCTTTCATTTCAATTTCTTTAATAACTGTTTTAAATAAACCTCGAGTAAATTTTTTATCAGTTAATTTATCTGAATTTTTAGTTAAAACATCAATTACAAGATGTTTACCTCTTTCCATATTTTTTTAAATTTGTTAATAAAAAGAATTGAAAATCATATTTTTTTCTAAAAAGATATTATAGATGAAAATTTATTTTTGTCAATAAAAAAGGGGTGACTGAGTCACCCCTTGAATAACTTTATCGGTATCTCTTTTTTTGTTTTCTTATTTTTAATCACAAACTGATATCTATTAGAGATTTTTTTCAAAAACAACTCTCTTCGGATTGCTTTCTTCAATTCCTTTTCTACTATTTTCATTAATTCCAAATCAAAATTATTATTCTCATCAGTTATGGCTCTCAAAAAATCACTATTAACATTTAAGGTCAATTCGAGAAGATCAAATAGAAAATCTTTATCTTTGATTTTTATTAGAAAAGGTGGGGAAGGAACGTGACCAAATAAGATATGAACTATAAAAATATTAAATTTTTCTTCTAGTTTCTTTAACAAACACTTTATTGCATTTTTCTCTTCTTTTAACTTTTTTATCATAAAAAATCCCTCCCTTTCAAAGATCTAAAAAAATCATAACACAAAATTAGAGATTTAACAATATAAAATACTTTTAGATTGTTTTTTAAAATGATATAATTAAAAAAATGGCAAAAACTAATTTTTATAAAAACCCCAAAAAAGATTTTATCCAATGCTTAGCATGCTATAATTTTTGCTTAATAAAAAATCAAGAAAGGGGATTATGTGGCGTAAGAAAAAATAGTAATGGCAAACTAAAATTATTGGTAAAAAATAAACCAATAGCTATAAATATTGACCCCATCGAGAAAAAACCTCTTTTTCATTTTCTTCCGGGAGAGAAAGCATTTTCCTTAGGAACTTTGGGCTGTAATTTTTCTTGCCAGTTTTGCCAAAATTGGGATATTTCTCAATTACCTAAAAACCAAACAGAGAAAAATATTTATTGGGGAGATAATTGGTCCCCCTCGAAAATTATTAATTATTGTTTAAAAAATAATCTTAGGATTATTGCCTATACTTATAATGAACCAACTATCTGGGTTGAATATGCCTTAGAAATAATGAAACAGGCAAAAAAGAAGGGAATAAAAAATATTTGGGTTTCAAACGGCTTTATGAGTGAATATACCTTAAAAGCAGTTGCTCCTTACCTTGATGCTATTAATATAGACCTTAAAAGTTTTTCTGAAGATTTTTACCAAAATATCTGCCAAGGAAAACTTTTGCCGGTCAAAGAAAACATTAAAAAGGTTTTTCAATTAGGAATATGGGAAGAAATCACTACCTTAATTATTCCTAATTTAAATGATACTGAAGAGGAGCTAGAAGCAATTGCTAACTTTTTAAAAGATATTTCTCCTGATATTGTTTGGCATATCTCTGCCTTTTATCCAGCTTATCAAATGTTTGATAAAAAACCGACTTCTTTAGAAAACCTTTTAAAAGCATATAATATCGGCAAAAAAGTTGGCCTTCGTTATGTTTATACAGGTAATATTTTAAATTTAGAAACAGAAAGCACCTTTTGCCCAAAATGTGGCAATTTAGTTATCCAAAGATTGGGAATCCAATTAATAGAAAATAAACTCATAAAAAATAAATGCCCTCATTGCGGCTATCAAATTCCTGGAATTTTTGACTTATCTTTAAAATAATAAAAAAATGATTAGAAGCCATTATGTGAGTGGCATTTTTTATCCTGAGGACCCTATTCTTTTAAAAAAAGAAATTGATTTTTATTTTTCCAAAATAAATTATTCTAATAATCGAATTAATAATCAAAATATTCAAGCCCTAATAGTCCCTCATGCTGGTTATCAATATAGCGGGGAAGTGGCAAGCTATGGCTTTAAGCTTATCGCTTCAAAAAAAAACGAAAAAGTAATATTGATAGGCCCGGGCCATCATTTTAATTTTTCAAAGTTATGTTTTAGTCCTTTTTCTTATTTTCAAACTCCTTTAGGCAAAATTCCATCTTTAACATTAGAAGATATAAATAAATTAAATATCAATTTAAATAACATTGCTTTTGAATCAAGTGAAATCCATCAAATTGAACATTGTTTAGAGGTAGAGTTACCTTTTTTACAAAGAGTAATTAAAAATCCTTTTAAAATCATTCCTATTTTAGTATCTGAAATCAATATCAAGTTTCTCGAAGAATATGTAAATTTATTAGATAAACTACTCCAAGAAAAAACCATCTTAATAGTTAGCACTGATTTATCTCATTATCATCCTTACGAGAAAGCTGTCTTCTATGACCAAAGAACGATTTCCTTGATTTTAGAAAAAGATGAAGAGAAATTACTAAAAGAAGGAGAAGCTTGTGGTTTAAATGCTCTTTATTTATTTTTAAAATTAGCTAAAAAAAGGATGTTAAAAACCTGCCTTCTAAAATATCTCAATTCAGGCGATGTTACTAAAGATTTTTCTAGGGTAGTTGGATACGCTAGTATTGCTTTTTATTAATTTTATAAAATATGACTGAAAAAAATAAAAAATACCTCTTATCTTTAGCCAGAAGAACCCTTGAAAAATATCTTTTAGAAAGACAAGTTATTGAAATTGACGAAGAATTTTTAGATGAAGAATTAAAAGAAAAAAGAGGAGTCTTTGTTACTTTAACGGAAGATAATCAATTAAGAGGATGTATTGGTAATCTTTTTCCTCTTAAACCTCTTTATCAGGCAGTCATCGATAACGCTCTCTCGAGCGCCTTTTTAGATAATCGCTTTTTGCCACTTACCTTAGAAGAATTAGATAAAATTAAAATTGAAATCTCAGTTTTATCTCCTTTAAAAGAATTACCGTCTTTTTCTTCAAAAGAAGATTTTTTAATTTATCTTCAAAATAAAAAACCAGGGCTTTATTTTATAAGAAATGGCTTTCAAGCTACTTTTTTGCCGCAAGTTTGGGAAGAAATTGAAAACCCTCAAGAATTTCTTTCTCATCTTTTTTTAAAAGGAGATTTAGAGAAAGATTATTGGGAAAAAGAAAAAATCTGGGAAAATAAAAGTATTAAACTCTATGAGTATTCGGTCGAAAGTTTTAAAGAAAAATAAAATAAATAAAAAAAGAAAGAAAAATATTTTAATCTTTTAAAGATAAACGAGAAGGGGAGAGGGGAGAGATTTTTCTAAGATAAAGGACACTTTCTTTTAGAGCCTTCAAAAAAACATCAATTTCTTTTTCAGTAGTGAATCTTCCAAAACTTACCCTTAAAGATGAGTGAGCTTGATAAGGCAAATAGCCACAAGCTAATAAGACATGAGATGGTTCCAACTTTAAAGAAGCGCAAGCTGAACCAGTAGAAACAGCTATCCCTTTTTCGTCTAAAAGCATCATTAAAGCTTCTCCTTCTATCCCCTCAAACCAAAAACTCAAAATATTATTTAATCGATGTTTTTTGCTGCCAGTTAAATGAACTCCCTTTATTTCTTTTTGAATAAATTTTTCTATTTTTTTTCTAAAAAAAGAAAATTTTTTCAATTCTTCTTTCTGTTTTAATAAGCTAATTTCAAAGGCTTTTTTAAAACCTACAATTAAAGGAACATTCACAGTTGAAGCTCTTAAACCAAATTCATGATCTCCTCCTAAAAGTAAAGGTTTAATTTTAATATCCTTTTTAATATATAAAAGCCCTACTCCTTTGGGACCATAAATTTTATGCGAAGAAGCGGTTAAAAGATCTATTTTTAAATTTTTTACATTAATAGGAATTTTTCCAAAAGCCTGAGCAGCATCAGTATGAAAAAAGACTTTCTCTCTTTGGCAAATTTCTCCAATTTTTTTAATTGGTTGAATAGTGCCAATTTCATTATTAGCATAATTAATAGAAACTAAAATAGTGTCTTTTCTTATTTTTCTTTCCAAATCCTTTAAATCTACTACCCCTTCCCGGTTAACAGATAAAAATTCAACTTCAAAACCATCTTGTTTTAAATCTAAAACTGGTTTTAAGACTGAACTATGTTCAATGGGAGATATTAAAATGTGTTTTCCTTTTTTTATGGAGCTATAGGCTATACCTTTTAGAACTAAATTATTACTTTCCGTAGCTGAACTAGTAAAAATTATCTCTTCTGGAAATTGAGCTTTAAGCTTATTAACAAAAAAACTTCTTGCCTCTTCCAAGTCTTTTTTTGCCTTTCTTCCTTCATAATGTAAGGAGGCACTATTGCCAAAATTTTCTTTAAAATAGGGGAAAATGGCTTTAATTACTAAAGGATCTAAAGGGGTAGTAGCAGCATAATCAAGATAGACTCTTTTCATAAATTTCCTCCAGTATAACAAAAAAATATTTTTAGAGCAAAAGCAAAAGCTTCTTTAATTAAAAAGTTAATTGTGGTATAATCTTAATGATTAAGCCAGTGTAGCTCAGTGGAAGAGCAGTCCCTTCGTAAGGGAAAGGTCGAGGGTTCGAATCCCTCCGCTGGCTCTTTTAAGTTTTCAATTTTCTGCCACTATGAAACTTTTTGTGAATCTCTAAAAGTTTTTTATTTGTTATATGGGTATAAATTTGGGTAGCGGCAATATGTTTATGACCCAAAAATTCCTGAACAACCCTTAAATCCACTCCTTGAGAAAGTAAATCAGTAGCAAAAGAATGCCTTAAAGAATGAGGGGTAATATTTAAAGGCAAACCAGCTAAAACAATATATTTTTTTAAAGCTTTTTCTATCATTCGAGGAGTAATTCTTTTGTTTTTGTTTAAACTTTTAATTTTATGGTTGATAAATAAAGCTGGGTCATTATCATTTCGCGCTTTTAAATATTTATTTAACCAAAACAAGGCCCTCTCTGAAAGATAAACTGTCCTAATTCTTCCGCCTTTTCCAATTATTGTTAATTCTTGTTCTTTCAGATCTGGCTTAATTTGATTTCTATTTAAAGAAATTACTTCTGAAATTCTCATTCCTGTCGAAAAAAAAGTTTCAAAAATAGCTCGATCTCTTAATCCTTGAATTTTAGAGGTATCAATTACTGAGAATAATCTTTCTAATTGCTCCAGGGTTAAAAATCTAATTGGTCGATCGCTTTTATCTCTTAATAAATTTATTTTTTCTGGTGGTAAGGTTTGAATATTTTTCTCTATTAAATAATTCAAAAATATTCTTAAAGCAATTAAATAATAATTCTGAGTAGTCTTTTTTAATGGTTGCTTCTTTTTATTTTGACATTTCCTAGAAAGAAAAAGCCGATACTCAAAAATATGCTCGGGTGTTAATTCGTGGGGTTTTAAATTTTTTAGATTTTTAATTTTTAACCAATTAAAAAATTTACTTAAAAATCGGGAATAATTCTCTTGGGTTTTAGAGGAAAGTCCTTTTTCGATATCCAAATAATCTAAAAAATCATTAAGATAGTGGGTAAGAGGTTTATTAGAGATTTCCATAATTTTTGAAGGTTTAATTTCGCTTAAGTTAAATTATGCGAACTTTTATTAAAAGTTTATCAGAATAAAAAACATAAGTCAAATCCTCCCCCTTTTCTTTGCCTTTAAAGTTTTTCTTTTTTCTGATATATTAAAAAATAAATAATCAATAAGTGGTTAAAAATATTTTTCCTCTCAAAAATAAAAAAGTTTTACTAGTGGGGCTTGGATTATTAGGCGGAGGTCTTTCTACTTGCCATTGGCTTTTAAAGCAAAAAGTCAAATTAACAATTACTGATTTAAAGCCCCAAAAAGAGCTCTCGTCCTCTCTTTATCAATTAAAAAAATATAAAAGAAAAATAAAATTAGTTTTAAACCAGCACAAAAAAGAAGATTTCTTAAAAAATGAAATTATAGTTCTTAATCCCGCTGTTAAAACTTTTTATAATCCTTATCTTTATTTACCTAAAAAAAAGAATATTCCAATAGAAAATGAATTAACGCTATTTATAAAATACCTCGCCTTCAAAAAACCTGGCGTTCTCAAAAATATTGTTGCTATTACGGGAACAAGAGGAAAAACTACTACTTCCTATTGGCTTTCCCACTTTCTTTCAATAAAATATCGACCAATTTTAGCCTTAAATAACCCTCGCTTTCCCCTTTTATTTCAAATTAAAAATATAGATAAAAATATAGAAAAATCAAATGATCCTCTTATTTTAGAAATTCCCTCGTATCATTTAGAATTAGTCAAAAATTTTTCTCCAAAAATTGCTATTATTACTAATATCTACCCTGATCATTTAAACCGATATAAAAATATTAAAAGATATATAAGAGTTAAAGCCAATATCTTCCTCTATCAGAAAAAAGACGATTATTTAATCTTAAATAAAGACAACTCTTGGACAAAATATTTTCTTTCTTTAAAAACCAAAGCTCAAATTTATTTCATTAGTAAGAAGCCCCTCTCTTTAAAAGAAAAAGGATTATTTGTTGATAAAAATTATCTTTATTTTCAATTAAATAATAAAAAAGAGAGGCTTTTTTCTGTTAAAAATTTTTCTAAATTGTGGGGCCCTCATAGCTTAGAAAACCTTATGAACTCTTTATTAGCTAGCTATCTATTAAAAATAGACTTCCAAAAAATGATTTCTAAAATTTCTACATTACCCCAGATAAAATTTCGGCAGGAAGAGATATTTTCTAATAAATATGTTAAAATTATAAATGACAGCGCCTCTACTATTCCAGAAGCAACTATTTCTGCTATTAAAAGATTTAGTCATCGATCTCTTTTAATTTTAATCACTGGTGGGACAGATGATAATTTAAATTTTAAGAATCTTGCCCAGACAATAAAACACACAGTTCAGGTAGAAAATCTTATTTTATTAAATGATTCAGCCACAAAAAAATTAATAAATGAGCTCCAAATAATTGGTTTTAAAAAATTCTTTTTCTTTGAAACCCTAAAAGAGTGTTTAATTAGAGCCAAAGAATTAGTTCGACAAAATCAAAATAAAAAAAATAAAAAAATTATCGTTCTTTTTTCTCCGGGAGCTAAAAGTTTTAATAAATTTTTAAACGAATATCACCGAGGGGAAATATTTAATAAAACACTAAAAGAAATTTTTAAAATAAAAATATGAAAGAAAAACTAGCAAGAAATTTATGGATTTTAACCTTTATCTTTATAATCCTAGGGCTAGGGGCTTTAATAAGCGCTTCAAGTATTATTGCTCAAGAAAAGTACAACGATACATTTTATTTTGTAAAAAAACAAATAATCCAAGGGGTTTTTTTAGGATTATTATTAGCTTATCTATTTTCAAAAATTAATTTAGAGTTTTTACGAAAAATTAGCCTTTTCTTATTAATTTTTAACATCATTCTTCTTCTTTTATGTTTTTCTTCGCCCTTTTCTTATAATTTGGAAAAATCTTCAGCTAAAAGATGGCTAAAAATTGGTCCTTTAGTTTTTCAACCGTCAGAGCTCTTGAAAATTACCTATCCCCTATTTTTAAGCAATCTTTTAGCTTCATACCCCTTAAAGAAAAGAAGAAAAATTTTAGGAGCACCTTTTCTTGGTTTCTTATTTTCTTTAGGAATTATTGGCTTACTTATTTTAAAACAGCCTGCCACTGGAACTTTATTAATTATTAGCCTCTCTAGCCTTATTATGTATTTCACAGCTTCTCTTTCTTTTTTCCAATTTTTATGTTTTTTAATTGCAGGAGGAGGGGTTCTTTTATATTTTATTAAAAAAAGCCCCTACCGTTTTAATCGAATCCTATCTTTTCTTTCGGCAGAGAAAGACCCTTTGGGAAGTGGATATCAAATAATTCAATCATTAACAGGTATTGGTCTTGGAGGTCTTTTTGGGGTTGGTTTTGGCCGTTCTATTCAAAGATTTCACTATTTACCCCAAGTCCACACAGATGCGATTTTTTCTATCATAGCTGAAGAATTTGGTTTTATGGGTTCTCTTTTAATCTTGACTCTCTTTATTATTTTTGCCTGGTTTGGAATAACTATTAGTAAAAACGCAAAAAATAAATATTACAAATACTTATCTTTGGGGCTTTCTTTTAATATTGTTTTACAGGCTTTTGTGAATATTGCTTCTATGTGTCGATTTTTACCCATTACTGGTATTCCTCTACCCTTTTTCAGTTACGGAGGGTCAGCAATGGTTATTAATTTAATAATTGTTGGCCTTTTAATTAATATTATTAAAAATGAATCGTAATTTAAAAATTGTTTTTTTAATTATCTTTTTTTTGATTGGAGCGATTATCTATTTAAATTATCATAAAGAAAGATCTTCTTATTTTTTTACTTATTTTTTAAATATTAAAAATTTTTTTCAAAAAAACCCCTCTTTGTCTAAAAAAATTGAAATCAAATCAAAAAATAATTCCTTAAAAATAATCAAAGAAAATATTTTAAACGACTCAGAAATTGACAATTTTTATGTTTCAAAAAATAAAAATCTTTTAATTTTAACTTCAAAAAATAAAATTTTCATTTTTAACAGAAAAGAAAATATAAAAGAGGAAATCTATGAATTTAAAAATCCTTTTGAAGAAATCATTTTACCTCCCTTTAAAAATATCCAAGATATCTTAGTTAAAACTAATAAAGAATATAACCTGCTTTTCCTTTCGCCATCTATTGAAAAGACCATTTCTTTAAATAATTTCTTTTTAAGAGCTTTGAAAAATTCCAATTTTAAAAGCCTAGAAAAAGACCCTCAAATCTTAAAAATTGCTTATCATCCTTTTTTAGAATACGTTTATTTAATCAAAACCAATTTGGGTATTTATTCTTATAATCTTTTAAATAACCAAATAGAACTTATCTATTTTGGTTCTAGTTCTAATTTATTTGTGAAAGATGAATATCTTTACTTTATCAAAGAAAACGGCATCATAAGCGTTTATTCATTAAAAGAAAAAAAAGAAATAAAAACTTCTTTTTATTCTTTTTATAATCAAAATTATTCAAAAATTAATCTTTTCTTCAACCAGAAAATAGACTCAAATGATCTCATAGTAATTGATGCTGACCAAAATGCTTATTATTTTAAAGATATAGAGGATCCATCCCCTATTTTTGTTGATTCTGGAGTTGAAAAAGCATTTTTAAATGGAAACAATATTTTTGTTATTCTTAAGAACAACAAAGAAAAAAATTTTTTAGTTAAATCATTTAACCCAGAAAATAAAACATCTTCTTTCTTAGATTTACCAATAGACTCTTCTTTAATTGATTTTATTAACCAAAATTACTTCGTTTTTCTAAAAGATAAAAAAATTAACCTTTTCAGCCTCTTGGAAAATAAACCCCAAACTATAGCTGACGATTTAATTAAAAACAACAACTTCTTTTTTGACCCTTCTTTAAACTATCTTTATTATTTAACCCAAACAGGCCTTCAAAGGCTCATTTTAAACTTTTAAAATGTAGTTTATCTTTTTTGCCACTGAGGCGCTCGTCGAGCCTTCTTTAAACCAAACTTTTTCCTTTCGACTACTCGAGCATCTCTGGTTAAGAACCCAGCTTCTCTTAGAGGCTTTTTAAAATTTTCATCAAGTTTTAATAAACATCGACTAATGCCTAAACGAATAGCCTCTGCTTGACCAGTGAATCCACCTCCTCTTACTTTTATCTTAATAAGATATTTATTTTCCATGTTGGTTAACTTCAAGGGGGCTAATACTTTTTCTTGATTTTCTCTAATAGGAAAATAAACCTCTAAAGGCACTTCGTTTATTAAAATATTAGGCTGATCAAAATAAAACCTCACTCTTGCCACTGCTTCTTTTCTTCGACCAATAGCTTCTATATATTTTTGATTTTTTTCTTCTGGCATATTAAAGATTAATAATTAAATTTTTTAATCTTTTGTCTCTAAGTTTATTTTTAGGCAACATTCCTCTTACTATCATTTTTAAAACCCTTTTTGGATCTTTCTCCCAAAGTTCTTTTAATTTAATTTGCTTTAAATGACCTAGATAACCTGTATGGCGATAATAAATTTTATTTTCCAGTTTCTTTTTCGAAATTTTGGCTTTTAATAAATTATCCACTATAACCTTATTTTTAGACAATAAATGAGGTTGATAAGAAGGCAAATGCTTCCCTTGAAGATAAAAAGATATCTTTGAACCTAAATACCCTAAACTCTTTCCAGTAGCGTCAATTTTTATAATATCATTTTGAATTATCCTTTCTCCCATTTTTTAAAATTATTTTTATTTAATTAACTCCAAAATAACCATCTCTGCCCCATCTCCTTTTCTAAACAACATTGTTTTTATAATCCTTGTATATCCTCCGCTTCTTTTTAAATACCTTGGGGCTAATTCATAATAAAGTTTATTTAAAGATTTTTCTGGCAATTCTTTTTTAATCCGTCGATAAGCGGCTAAATTTTGTTTTTTAGCAATAGTAATTAATCTTTCGATTTTTTTTTGAGCTTCTTTGGCTTTAGCGAAAGTAGTTTTAATTTTCTCTTTTAATATTAAATTATGAACTAAACTTTTTATTAAAGCTCTTCTTTCATCTCTTTTTCTATGTAGCTTTCTGCCTTTTTTTAAATGTTTCATAGTTCTATTTAATGACGTATTCTAAATTTTTAAGAACTTTTTTAATTTCTTCTAAAGATTTCTCTCCCATTCCCTCAAGCTTTTTAAGAGATTCTTCTTTATATCTTAAAAGACCGGCTAAGGTTTTAATGCCATTTTTTAAAAGAACATTTTTAGTTCGAGCGCTTAACTCCAATTCTTCAATTAAAATGTCTTTTGGCTCTTTTTTAAATTCTTTAAAGGCTGGGCTACTTTCTAACCCCATTTCCTTTTCTTCTCCTTTGATGTTTTGTTCAATAATATTAAGATGACCTTTTAATATTTCTACTGCCTTTAATAAAGCTTCTTTCGGAGTAATTGAGCCATCGGTTTCTATATCTAATATTAAACGATTATAATTCGTTTTTTCTCCAACACGCATATCTTCAACCTGAAAATTTACTCTTTCTACTGGACTAAAAATAGCATCCATCAAAATTGTCCCTATAGGAGTTTTTCCTTTCTTTCTTTCTTCTGCCAAGGAATAACCTAACCCCTTTTCCACTGTTGCCTCTAACTCCAAACTAGCTTTTTTGTCAGTTAAAGTTGCTATTAAATGATCAGGATTCATAATTTCTACCATTGGATTAGGTTCAAAATCTCTTCCATAAACTTCCCTTCCCCCACTTACTTTTAATTTAATTGTTTGAGGCTCGTCTGAATAAAGCTTCACATGAATCTCTTTTAAGTTGAGCATTATATCTATTACTGACTGATAAACATAAGGAATAGTAGAAAACTCATGTTGAACATCTTTGATTTTAAAAGAAGTAATAGCTGCTCCTTCAATCGAAGAAATTAAAATCCTTCGAAGAGCATTTCCCAAAGTAATACCATATCCCGGATAAAGGCCCTCAATAATAAACCTGCCACTATTTTTATTTTCTTTAGATTTTTCTTCAAATATTTTTAAATCTTTTAAAAAAATATCCATAATTTTAAAAAATTTATTTTATTCTTTCTTATTTCTTTTTTATTTTTTGCTATAAAATTCAACAATTAACGGAAAATCAAAAGGTAACTGTAATTCTGTTAAATTCGGTAAAGAAACTACTTTTCCTTCTAATTTTTCTTTATCCAACGAAAGAAAACTGGGTGGCTGATAATTTTTCAATTTTTCTTTTAAATTCTTAAAAAAAGTTTTTTCTAAACTCTGGGGTCTTATTTGGACAATATCATCTACTTTTAATAAAGTGGAGGGAATATTGTGTTTTCGACCATTTAAAAGAAAATGTCCTTGCCTAATTAATTGACGGGCAGTTTTTCTATTGGGAGCAAAACCTAACCTAAAAATAATATTATCAAATCGACTTTCTAATATCTGAGCTAGCATTTCAGGAGTAGAGGTTTTCTTTTTTAAAGCCATTTTGTAGTATCGCTTAAACTGTTTTTCCCTTAAACCATAAACCAGTTTAGCTTTTTGCTTTTCAAGAAGCTGACGGCCATAAGGAGTTAAACTTTTTCTCTTCTTTTTTACCCCTCTTAAAGCTGTTCCTCTTCTGATTAATAAACATTTCGGAGTATAACATTTTTCTCCTTTTAAAAATAATTTTTCACCGAAATAACGACATTTTTTACATAAGGGCTCTGACATTTTTTCTCTTTAAATATTTTTTATTTAAATTTAGACTCTTCTTACTTTTGGTGGACGAGGACCATTATGAGGAATAGGAGTGACATCTTTCACTAAATCAATATCTATTCCTTTGTTAGCTAAAGCCAGAATCGAAGCCTTTCTTCCTCCTCCTACTCCCTTAATATAAACCTCTACTGTCTTTAATCCTATTTTTCTAACTTTCTCTAATAAAGCTTCCACTACTTTAGTAGCCGCATAAGGAGTAGCCTTTTGAGGGCCCCTAAAACCCAAAGAACCGGCTGAAGACCAAGCAATAACATTTCCGTTTAAATCAGTTAAAGTAACCATTGTATTATTATAAGAACAACTAATATAAACCCTTCCTTTTTCTACTTGTTTTTTCGGGGTTTTAGTAGCAAATTCAGTAATTTTACTTTCTATTTTAGAAACATCTTCTCCTGTTTTTGTAACAATTCTCTTTTTTCCCATTTTATTAAAAAGATTAAAAAAAAAGAATTTCTAAAAATAAAAAAAATTATGTGGGAGAAGGAGCTTTTCTTCTTCCTGAACCAACTGTTTTTCTCACATTACCTCTTACTGTTCGAGAATTAGTTCTTGTCCTTTGGCCTCTTACTGGTAAATGTCTACTGTGTCTTATCCCTCGATAACAACCTATTTCTATTAATCTTTTGATATTATCTTTGACCTCTCGCCTTAAATCCCCTTCTATTTTAATTCTCTTTCCCTCAATAATTTCTTTAATTCTATTTAATTCCTCCGCTGACAAATCTTTTGTCTTTTTTAAAAAATCAACATTAGCCTCTCTTAAAATCTGCCTGGAAAGCGGAAGGCCTATCCCATAAATATAAGTTAAAGCAATCTCTATATTTTTTTCATCCGGAAGATTAACTCCTAAAAATCTCATTATAATAAAATTTATCCCTGCCTCTGTTTATGCTTGGGATTCTTTTTACAAATAACATAGACTCGACCTTTTCTTCTGATTACTTTGCAATCGCGACAAATTTTTTTAACTGAAGCTCTCACTTTCATAAAAACTTAAAAATTTATTAATAAAACTTTATTAATTTTTATAAACTAAATTTATAAACGATAAATAATTCTTCCCCGGTTAGGATCATAAGGTGAAATTTCTACTACCACTCGATCACCGGGTAAAATTTTTATAAAATTAATCCTTAATTTGCCAGCTAAATGAGCTAAAATTTCTCTTTCGGATTTTTCTAGTTTAACCCTAAAAAGAGCGTTTTTATAAATCTCTAACACTACTCCTTCTTCTTTAATCTTTTCTTTACTTTTCATAAGGAAATCTAATTTTATCAAAAAAAATAAATTTAGTCAATATTTACTATTATTTTACTTTCATCTCCCGGCAAAACCCTCACCCAAAAAGGAGTAATTTTTAAAACAACCTTTTCTATTCCATCATATTTAGAAAGAACCCCTTGAACTTCTTGGACGCTTTTTTGTTTAACCAGTTGAATAATTTCTGAAGAAGAAATTATTGGGCAAATAAAGGTTCTTCCTGAGATTTTTAATTTCATTGTTCCATTTTTAAAATCTATATCTTTTAATTGGTATTTTAATTCAAAATCATCACAAAAAGTTTTCTGGTTTCCTAATTCTTTTTGATAAAGTTGAGTCAATAGGTTTTTTACATCCTTCTCATTAAAAGCAGCGACCATTACTTCTCCTTCGGCATTGACATTAAAAAATTGTCGATTATCTCCTGCTTTAACATCCGATTCTAATTTAGTTAACTTAAATCCACTTTTTGCTCCTTCAATAATTTTAAGTTCTTTTGGAACTTTATTTTTAATGTCTTCTTCTATTAAACTCAAAATATCTTTTAAAATTACATCTTCTGCCTTTTTTAAATCATCATTAGTTACCAAAGGAACAGTTCCATACGTTCCTCCTGTCATTGCCTTTTCTGAATAACCGTAAAATTTATCATATTTTTCTGTCCCCTTAAAACCAACGATTGTAAATTTACAATTAGTGGAAGCATTACAAGGTCCAATATTATAATCTGGCCCTGTTTGATCAGCGGTAACTTTGACAGTAATAGAACCAGGAACAGAATTATTATTTTCCTGAACCGAACCAGGAACAGTAATCCTTGAATTTATTCTAAAAATCTTTCCATCAGGCGTCTCTAATCTAGTATTAGCGACTAAAACTTGGGGATATTGAGTGAGATTATAAATTGTTACTTCCCCTGAGGCTTTCTGCTCGTCTTTTCCAAAGCCACTACTTTCAAATTTTCTTTCTGCTTTTTCCTTAAAGACATAGAGATTCAATGGTAAAGTTAATTTTTCAACATTTATCTCTTTGACATTTTTATCAAATAATATTTCTTGGTCTATTTCCTGAAGCTCTCTTTTTCTTTTTATATTAATTTCTGTTTTTGAAAAAGTTGTCATTGATAAAAAATATAAAATTCCTAACCCCAAAACAAAAATTAAAAAAGCCAAAATTTTTTTATAGCTTCTTTTTTTAGTAATATTTAATTCTCTTTTTAATGGCTTTAAATCAACTGGTAGCTCTTCTTCAATTACCTCCTTCTCCTCTTTTTCCAAAAAACCCTCTATTCTTTCTTCCATTTCCTCTAAAGAAATGGGCTCCACTGAGTTTTCTTTTTCCTCTGTTTTGATTTCTTCTGGCTTTAGTTCTTTTTGACTTTTTTTATAAATATCAAAAATTTTTCTGTTTTTAGCCATAATCTAATTTATAAAATTATAACAAATTTCAAGAAAAAAATTAAGTTATTCCAATAGAACAGCTTTTATTCTTTTTACCCCTGCGGAAACCGATTCGTGCTCTATAATTTGAATGCCTTTAATCTCTTGAGTATTTTTTACATGAGGACCTTTACAAATTTCGTGAGAAAAAATTTCACCATTTTTTTCTTTAATCATATAAACTCTTACTTTTTCTGGATATCGCTCTTTAAAAGTACCCCAGGCTCCTTTTCTAATAGCCCCTTTAAGAGGAGCTTCGTAAAATTCAACTTCTAATCCTTCTTTAATTTTCTGATTTATTAAATCTTCGATCGCTTTTAATTCTTCTTTTGTTAGTTTTCTATTATAAGAAAAATCAAATCTTAATCTTTCTTCATTAATATCTGAACCTTTCTGTTCAATATTTGAATCAATTAATTTTTTTAAAGAAGCTAAAAGAAGGTGCGTTGCTGTATGAAGCTTAACTATTTTATAATCACGATCGCTAGAAATTTCTAATATTCCATGACCACCAAATTTTTTTTCTTGGCTTTTTCTAGAAATTTCTTGATGGAAAGAAAACGCTTTTTTAAAACCATCTTCATCTATCTTTAAACCATTTTCCTTTGCTATCTCTGTAATTAAATCCAATGGGAATCCATAACTTTGATATAATTTAAAGACTTCTTCTCCTTTTATCTCTTTTTCGTTTATTTTTTCTTTTGATTTCAAAATTTTTTGCCACTCTTTTAAACCTTTTTCTAAAGCCGAATCGAATTTATCAATTTCTGTTTTTAAAACATTTAATATTTTCTCTTTTTGATCAATTTCTGGATAAAAATCTTTATAAATCTCTATTATTTTTTCTATCAATAAATTTAAAATTTTTATTTCTTGATTTTTATCAAAATGAAATTTTTTAAAAATTCTAGAAATTCGTCGAATTAATCTTCTTAAAACATAGCCCCTTTCTACATTAGAAGGCTCTATCACTTCTCCTATTAAAAAACTAATTGCTTTAAGGTGGTCACTAATAATTCTTAAGGGAGGTAAATCTTCTTTTTTAAAGTAATTAAATAAAATTTCCATTAAAGGCGAAAATAAATCTGTTTCAAATACTGTTTTTTCTTTATTTTTTGGATATTGTAAAATCAAAGCCAATCTTTCAAGACCCATTCCTGTGTCCACCCCTTTTTGTTTTAAAGGAACATAATTTCCTTCCCTGTCTTTAAAGTATTCGTTAAAAACTAAATTCCAAATTTCTAAATCATCTATATAAATTTCAACCGTTGGTCCACAGGGTCCGCTTTCTCCAGTTGGCCCCCAAAAATTATCCTCTGACGTTCCCTCTTTTATCATTTTATTTTCTATCTTTAAATTTTTCAAAACTTTTAAAGATTCTTCATCCTTTAAAATATTCTTTTCTTTATCGCCAGGATAAAAAGTAAAATAGACTCTTTCTTTTTCTATTTTTAATTCCTCAAAAATAAATTTATAAGCTAATTCTATCGCTTCTTTTTTAAAATATCCACCAAAAGAAAAATTGCCTAGCATTTCAAAAAAAGTTAAATGAGACCGATCACCAACCAATTCTATATCACTAGTTCGAAAACACTTTTGGCAAGTAGTAACATTTTTAGTATTTAAAGGTTCATTTAAATAAGGATGAATACTTTTAAAAGGTGAAAGCTTTAAAGTATAATACCATTTAAACTGCTGCATGCCAGCGGAAGTAAATAAAACCGAAGGGTCATCATCCAATACTAAAGGAGAGGACGGAATAATTCTATGACCATTTTTCTGAAAATAATTTAAAAATAATTCTCTAATTTCGTTGGCTCTCATATTTTTCGAAAAATTCTTCTACTATTTTTTTATCTTCAAAGGGAACTTTTTTATCTTTATAAATTAACATTTTTTCATTGCCTCGACCTAAAATAGCTATCAAATCTTCCTCTTTTGCCTCCTGCAAAGCTTTAAAAATAGCTTCCTTTCTATCAATAATTGCTAAATATTTATAAGGATTAATATTATTTTTTTTAGCATAGTTTAAAAAATCCTCGATTCCCTTCTCTCTTGGCTCATCTAATGGATCATCTTCAGTAATAATTACTAAATCAAAAAAATTTAAAGAAAGTTCGGCCAATTTCTCTCTTTCTTCTAGTGGGCTTTCTCCAAAATTACCATAAAC
>Ga0209809_1001406_pt1 | contig 19353 bp, 7 predicted proteins | sample YNPMSTMetaG_FD_186172 | JGI IMG/M metagenome (GOLD analysis project Ga0209809, IMG submission 186172) | Anoxygenic and chlorotrophic microbial mat microbial communities from Yellowstone National Park, USA - YNP MS-T MetaG (SPAdes) (version 2) ...
TGAGGGTCTCTAAGAGACGGTCCTTCTGGTTCGCCATTTCAGGATATGTTCCCATCGTTCGTGAGTCAACCGGAGGGGCGCTTGGTTGCGGGAATAGATTACGATCATTCGGATCGCTCACACGCTTTTGACGTTTGGCGGGCGCAACCTCTACCAGCGCTTTGTAGTCTATCACACGCTCCGCGCCTTCTCCAGCCGCGCGCGCACCAGATTGACGACCGCCTCATAGACCGCCTCGCGCTCCCCCGCCGTCAGCCCCAGCACGTCGAACACTACCTCGTCCAACGCCCGACGGTCGGGTTGGTGGATTTCGTCTGCAATTTTCAAGATGGCTCTTTTACGCATGGAAGAAAACGCTTCATGGAGATACTGTCTGTCTTGACCGTTAAGCAGATCCGGCCTCAAGATGGATAATGCTCGTATCTCCGGACCATAGAGGTAAGCTACACCTATTCCGTAAGTCTTTCGAGAAGTCACTTCGGCTGCCAGAAGGGAAACGATACTGTTAAGCAGTGCTGTGCCCGTTAGTCCATCGGTGCGATTAAATGTGCCGACAAAGAATACATCACATACCAAGGAATCACGCACAAATGGAAAGCCTAACCGTTCGCCGAGAAAGCGATTCGATACGAAATCTGGGCACTCTTGTTCTGGAACGGCATACCAAAAGCGTCGTCCTCTCACAGAAGGCCTTCTGTCGAAACCTTGTTTCTCCCCATACTCTATGTAGGAGAGCACACCTTTCTTTTTCTGTCGTTGCAGCTCTTCTTTGCTCCATGAGCATACAAGCACTTTTCGCTCAAGGTGTAATGGATCTACCTCGTAACGTTCGACTTCCCTGAGGGAGAATAGGAATGGCTTCAGGAACTCCTCCTCGATCTCGCCCTCCCAGCCGGCGCCGTTGCGCACGTGCAGGTAGCCCGCAGGGGCGGGGTTGCCCGTCGGCTCCAGGTAGAAGAACTCGTTGGCGCCGGTCTTGATGCCGAAGCGCACCTCGGCGATCTCACCCAGGCGGACGAGCTTGCCTTTGCCTTTCTCCAGGATGGTGAAGAAGATGTCGGGTGCGCGGAGGTATTTGCCGCCCCATTTGTTGCCGATGTAGCGGGCGGTCTTGATGAGCGGTCCATGCGATTTTCCCGTAGGGGCAGGTTCCTGTGCCTTCCCTGATTGTGCGCGACCGCGTGGGGTTGGTGGGCAACCACGGGGGGTTGCCCCTACGTCGTCGGCGTCGGTTTCCAGGCCTTCTTCCAGCAGTTCCCGCTGGGGGCGAGCGGTGACGCGGTAGTCGGGCGTGCTCAGGCGATCGGGGACAGCTTCGATGGCCTTGAAGACCTCGGCGCGGGCAAGCTCCTCAAAGGGTTTTTTGAACATCACGAAGCGGGCGGTCTGTTCCAATCCCCAGGGTTTGCGGTCGTCGGCTGGGGCCAAGAGCACAATGACCGTATTGACATCCGCCTGGGCGAAGGAGCGTTTGGCCTCGTTGTCTAAAACCAGCTTCACGTGGCTGTGACGGAGGAGGAACTCTTGCAGGTCGGCGCCATAGCCCACATCGAGCCAGGAGTTGGAGGTGATGAAGCAGAAGGTGCCCATGGGGTTGAGCAGGCAGAGGCCGTGGAAGTAGAAGTAGACGTAGAGGTCGCTTTTGCCATCGAGCTTGCGGAACGTGCCGGTGCCGTGGGAGTAGCGGAAGAAGTTGGGCCAGGCGGCAGCGACGGCGAGTTGGAGCTTTTGTTTGTATTTTTGTTTCTCCGCTTTCCAGCGGGGGGAATTTTCGCTGCCGAAACATGCCGGATCAAGCAGCGGCGGAGCGATCATCTCCTGGCGGACATAGGGGGGATTGCCGAGGACGATGTCGAAACCGCGGGCCGGTCCCTCGAAGATTTCGACGAAGGCGATGTCCCAGACGAAGGGGATGTCCTGGGTGCGGTCCAGAGCCTGGAGAGCCTGACGAAAGCGGTCCAAGTCGGCCTGTTTTTCTTCCCGTTGGGAGCGGAGGGTCAGCTCTTGGCGGGTGGGCGAGCGTGGGTGGTCCTCGGGGGCTACGCCGGGCAGTTCCGCGGACGCTTCGAGGGCGAGGATTTGGCGGTTGAGGCTGGCGATTTGGTTTTGGAGGTGGTGGATTTTCTCTTGAAGGATCTGGCGGAAAAGCCGAAGCTCTTCGTGCCGAAGTGCCTGTTCGGTGACCTTGGGATCGCCCTGATAGAAGCGGAGCTTGGAGCTTTTCAGTTGGGTGAGTTTGCCGGCCAGGGCAGTGGGCATATCCAGGGGATATCTGCGCAGACCGAGATGGATGTCGGCAATCTCTTGAAGGAGGCTGTCGCCCTGGCGGATTTTGAAGGAGAGATTGGGTAGCAGGGGCTGAAGCTGCAGTTCGCCGGGCAGGAGTTCGGTTTCGACGACCAGTTGAAGCCAGAGGCGGAGCTCGGCGATGTGGACCGCCCAATGCATGACGTCCACGCCGTAAAGCTGCTCGCCGATGATGCGGCGTCGGCGGCGGTAGGGGGTTTCTTCGATCCCCAGTTGGAGATTGGCGCGGGCGTTCAGATCATCCAGGACCAGGAGCATGCCGACCAGAAAAGACCCACTGCCACAGGCGGGATCACAGACGGTGATTTTGCAGAGATGCTCGTGGAGAGTGGGCCAAAGATTATGCTCGGCGATTTGCTGATCGATCTGCTGCTTTTCCTCCCAATCATGGGCAAAAACCCAATCATACAGCAGAGGCCGATAGGAGGCACCAAGCCGATTGGCCAAGGCATCCACCAGGGCGAGCCGACACATCAGGTCGATCTCGATGCGTGGGGTGTAGAAGATGCCGGCCCTTCCGCGACGGTCCTGAGGGGTGATGCCTTCGGTGGAGATATTGACGAGGCTTTCATAGACTTTGCCGATCATTTCGGGATCGACAGCGACTTCGATATCCAAGGGGGTGGATTCGCTAATGGTGAAGTTGTAGCGTTCGAAGAAGCCGGGCGTGCTGCCCTCGAATTCATCAAAAAGTTCTTTGAAGAAGGCATCGGGCAGACAGGGGGAATACTTGTCGTCCAGCAGGTTTCGCGTAAACAGGCCGCCATTCAAATACGGAGCCTCCCGCAAGGCTTTGCCGATGGGGTCAGGAAACTGCGGATGCTTGCCGGAGAGGCGTTTGTTAAAGGCCTCGAAAAAGAGCACGCAAAGCCAGTGGGTGAAGAAGGTGTCTTTTTGTTGGGAGGATTGTTGGTAGGCCTTCCAGAAGGTGAGGAGAAATTGGAGGTCGCCACCGAGCCAACCTTTGCGTTGGATAAAGTAGAGGAACAGGAGCCGACTGAGCATCTGCAAGGCGTAGTCGTGCGCCCAGGAGGGGTCGGGATGTTGGTTCAGCAGGAGGCGTTGCAAGTCGTCGAAGAGTTTTTGAAAGCCTTCGAAAAACTTTTCCGTAACGGCCTCGACATCAAAGGCGTGGTTGAGTTTATCCAGGACCCGAGGAATGGGAGGTTCGCCCTGGAAGAGTTCGTCGTGGTGGAAGGCCAGTTCGGCAAGACGTTCCAGGGTGGTGCGGGCCGGTGAGCCCACCTCATAAGGCAGCGTGCGGAGTTCGATCTTTCCATCGGGGCGTTGGCGTGCCCACGTGAAGGCCATGACGGGGACCAGGGGGCGTGGTTGGCCTTCGACCGAGGACGGGACTGGCTGGCCGGAAACGGCATAACAGATCAGATGCTCCGCGCTGGTGGGGCTAAGGGCTTTCTGGACGGTGCGGCGGGCGGTAACGCCGGGCAGTTTCTTCCCCGGCCAAGAAATATAATACACCGGCAGCCCACTCATCTGGGCCACGGGCACCGCCTCTACCTGCCGATCCACAGGCCTGCCTAAGACGAGCCGACGACGGGGGAACCCCCGCGGCGCAGCCCAATTGAGCTCCTTACAAAACAACGTCCTGATCTGCTCTGAGGCCTGCGCCACATGCCCCTGAGCAGAAGCTTGCCCAAAAGAATCCAGGTGGCTACGGATGCGTTCCAAGAGGGTCATGGCTTTTCTCCGGGTGGGATCAATCCTAAGGAACAGATGATTTCTGCTTCGGGAGGATTGGGGGTTTCTTCGAAGATACACAAACGATGGCGATCGGCCCAATGGAGCAGAAGATCCAGAAGATCGGCATCGGAAATGCCCAGGCGCATTTGTCGGCCGATGGCTTCCTGAGCCTCCTGGGTAAGGGGGTACTGCCAGATCAGATGGATGATGCGCTGGAGGTTTTCCAGGCGAGCGGAGGCGGTGGGAGCGGTTTGGAGTTGACGACGATACTCTCGGAGGCGTCCGAAAAGTTGGTGGCGTAGGCTGCGGGAATGGCCCAACTGGCCGCCGAAACGTGTGGGCTGCTGAGCGGCCAGTTCCAGGCAGCGCGAGACGAGATCATGATGATTCGGTTGCCGCGGCAGCGCAGGCGTTTCCGGGGAACAGGCGATGGACTTGAAGATGGCCGACAGCGATTGCGAGACGAGGTTGCCTTGGGTGTCCACCCGAATCAAGGCGTGGGTGCGATCCGAATAGCGTAGATAGGTAACCACGCCGGGCGGATACGAAACGCCTTGTTGGGTATCGGCCAGCGCGCAGGTGGCCGACACAAGCGGCGGTAGGTTCAGGGCCTCTTGCCGGTCCTTTTCGGAAGCACTTTTCCAGACTTGCAAGGCTAGGGTTTCCAGATCCACATCCTCGTCGTGGTCTTGATCATCGAGGGAACCGGCTTTTTCGGTGTAAAGATCATAGAGGCGTTGAGCGGCTTGTTCGCCGAAGAAGTTTTCATCGGCGCCAAGGACTTCCTGATTCTTCCGGAGCCGATCCACAAGCCGCTGCTGCAACCGAATGATCCGCTCAATGCCTTCGGCGGGCAAAAAGGAATACACCAGGATGGTGTCATGCTTTTGACCGATCCGATCGACCCGGCCAGCCCGCTGGAATAGGCGTGCAATGGCCCAGGGCAAGTCATAGTTGACCACGATATAGGCATCCTGGAGGTTCTGGCCTTCGGCAAGGACATCGGTGGCGATCACGACCCGAAGCTCGCTGTGCCCTGGGGGCAAACCGCCATTGGTCGAAGGACTGAAGCGGCGAACAATCATTTCGGGGTTTTTTTCCATATTGGTCAACAGGGCGATGTCTTTCAGCCCCCGGGCACGAAGCTGGTCGTAAAGATATTTCGCCGTGTCAGCGAATTGCGTGAAGATGAGGACCTTCTCCCGGGGATGGCGGCGTGTGAGAAGCCGCTCCAGTTCGTTCAGTTTTGCATCCGTTTCGGGGTTCCACGTGCCGGCCTGCTGCCAAATGCGATGCAGGGCGTCGGCATCGGAGCGAAGTGCGTCGGCCAGTTCCGGGCGGAAAAACTTTGCATCTAACCAATCGAAACGGTCGGCATACTCCTGACGATAACGTTCATAGAGGCGTGCGGCCACGTCCCGCGTCGGTGCCAGGCTGGGCGTTACGGGTTCGGCCATTTCCGACTCCGTTTCCGAAGATTCCTGATCCACCGCGGATTCGATATCGACATCGCAGACGGCCGGATCGAGCATGGCCACATCTTGCGTGCCTATCGGAATGGGCAAGAGATGTTCAAGTGCATAAAGGGTAATCAGATTCCGCTGAATGTGACGCTGCAGCGAGAGCAAGAAGCTATGGCCGCTCGATTCCAGGCGTTTGAAGAGATTGGTGCGGCAAAACCCGATCAGTTGCCTGCCAGCCCGGTTCAGATTGTGGAGGATGCGTTTTTCCTCAGGAGAAGCAGCTTTCGGGGCATCGGGCTTCAGATAGTTCGCCAGCCCATAGCGGGGCAGTTGTAAGTTTTCGATGACTTCTACGACTTCCTCTCGAAAGAGCCGAGCATATTGGTCTTTGGGGTCGGACGGGTCAATGGGAAAACGAATACATCTGGGTTGGCGGGAGGGGAAGTAGTGGGGTTGGCCATGGAGCAAAATATATTTGCGACCTGTAGGATCGGATTGGGCATAGACCTGTTCAATAAACTTGCGAGTGCGGCGGACCAGAAAGAGCCGCATTAGGTCTTGCCAGTCTTCGGGAAAATGGCTTTGTTCAAACGCTTTCAAACTACGGGGAGAGGTTTGGAAACGGGCGATGAACTCCGTTTCGGTCTGGCCATCCTGCTGCTCAAGCCACTGAAAATACCGTTCGGGACGGATATGGAGGTCCTTATTTTCGTCTAGAAATAAGCGGAGCTGATTGCTCAGGTCCGTGTAGTGCTTGTTGTAGGGGGTGGCAGAGAGCAACAGGACGTGGGAGTTGTTTTCCTTGATGTACTTTTGAATAGCTCGGTAGCGTTTGCCTTCGCGGTTGCGGAGGTTGTGGCTTTCGTCGATGATCACGAGGCGATAGCGCGGCAGCGTGGGCAACTCTTTCCCAACCAGCCCCAACGAAAGAGTTCGCCCGACAATTCCATACTCTTGAAGATAGCGGTCCCACATGGCCTGGAGCTTCGGCGGACAAATCACCAGGGTGTTCACGCCACTGTCTTCTTGCAGGATGCGGGCGATCGCAGTGGCCATCAGGGTCTTCCCCAGCCCCACCACATCCCCCAACAGCACGCCCCCATGACGGTGGAGCTTGTGTGCGACAAGCGTGACGGCGGCTTGTTGGAAGTCCAACAACATCTTTTGGAAGATCGAAGGCATCGTGAACCTGCGCTCTTCCTTCCACGCCTCCTCGGAAAGGTGATAGGCGATCTTCAGATAAATCAGATACGGACGCACCGGCCGCGGGCTGGCCCAACTATTTTCGATCAGCTCTGCTAGCTTTTCGGTCAGGGGCTCCGCCAGGGGGTCGTTCCACAGCGCGTCAAACCAGGCCAGCAGCTTCCTTGCGGCGTCTTGTTCCACCACATCCACGTTCAGTTCGCCCTGCCGTTGCAGCCCGGCCAGGGTAAGATTGCTACTGCCCATAAAAGCGATCAACGGCGTTACACTATCCTCCCGACAAACCAGATACAGCTTCGCATGGAGAGGATACCGGACAAACGCCTTGACGTAAACTTTCCCTGATCGTAATTGGCGGGCCAACCTGCATAAAGTTTCCTCCGCTTCATTGCTCGGCACGCCAGAGGCAAGTTGCTCTTTGAAACTTTCCATGATCTTGTCGCTCAAACGGACTCTGGCAGGCCCGTCCAGGGTCTGTTCCTGACGAGGGAGACCTTGCAAAAGCCGCATCTCTTCTTCCGGAGGCCGATACATGCCCACCAAAACCCGACAGGCACGCGATTCGTCTCCCCCCTCCAGATGCTCCATCGCGTCGGCTATCTGCTGCCAACCGCGGAGATTCAGATAGCCCACACAAAAGGCACAAGACCGAGCCTTCTCAAGAACGTTGCGAAGGGCATCGATCAGATGATGCTCTATGTTGTCGAAGATGTTCGGCATAAAACGACCCCAAAACGGTTGACGAAGCGCCCCAAAACACGAAATAAATTAGACTGAAGGTGTCCGGAAATTCCAAGACTGCTTGCCCCATTCCGGGCAGTTCCGCCCTAGACCCGACTCCCATCCCCCTGACACCCACTTTTGAACATGGGAGTTTGATATATCTATGGATGCTGCAAAGACTTAGATAAAGCGAATTTCCGGAAACCTCAGAGGCTGTCCCGAAATTCCGTTTTGAGCTTGTCTGTATCCCCCGGAACGATGACCACAATCTGTGCTGTTCGATCCGATTTTTAGGCCCTACAACTGGTAGGGGCCGGACCGGGCAGATACAGTCAAATTAGCCAGATATACTCCCCACCGGCGGCCCATAGACGGCCAACCCCCCATCAAACGGGCACTTTGGTCAATCGGAAGGGTTTGGCACCCGTCCGGGCCGCCGCCCGAGCACCCATTTCGGGACAGCCTCTCAGTGAGGTGCCTATCCCAACCATCCGGCTAGGAAAAAACTCTCCTGGATTCCTTCTGCCCGTGCCAACCGCCTTTGTTTCAAGAATCCGCATCAGCAGCCCCGGCATCTGGAACAACTCACCGCAGAGACACAGAGTATTTCACCGCAGAGGCGCAGAGTTCCCAGAGGGGGCAAGATGGAGGAAGGAAAGGATAATTTTTCAGGGCGGAAAGACACGTAAGCAAAATTTTTACACCCTCGGGGAGCAAAAATAAAATTATAGATTATAATGCCTCTCTGTGTCCTCTGCGCCTCTGCGGTGAAATAATAAGTCTCTGTGGTAAGCACCAGGCCGGGCTGATGGCCCCCAAGCGGGAAGTCAGCGAAAAGGGAGATTTCCTTTTTTCTAGACTGCCGCGAAAGCGGCAGGGCGCCCTGGCTTTAGGCCGCCGGACAGCGGGTTGCTTCGTTCGGCCAAAATGGTGCCCCAAAATGTTTCTCTTTAGTAGGCCCGGAGGGATTCGAACCCCCGACCAAGGGATTATGAGTCCCCTGCTCTGACCGCTGAGCTACGGGCCCTCGCTGCGCGGCGGGTTATTGACGCCCCCATTTGCCCTTTCGGTCTCTCTGTCCACTGGGCAATGCCCAACCTCTTTGTAAATATTGGAGTTAGGAAAACGGGTTTCCCAACCAGGATGGTTGCTCCGGTTGGCTAACCCCAAGAGGCGATTCCGAAAATTCGTTTTGTGCCAATTGAGTTTGACCGTATCTATCCGCCCGGCCCCCTACCCGATGTAGGGTCTAAAAATCGGATCGAACACCACAGATGGTGGTCGTTGTTCCCGGTGGATAAAGTCAAGGTCGCCGAAGGAGGACGGATCTTTTCCCCTCTCCACAGGCGGCACGGTATCGGGTGAGGAGGCCCCTGTGTCATTCCTGCGCAAGCAGGAATCCAGAAAAAACAACTGGCTTCCCGCTTTCGCGGGAATGACATACAAGGGGGCACTAAGAAGGGAACGGACGCCTTCTTTTGCCTCCTTACCCGGCCTGGCCGAACGCCAACCCGGCGGTGCCCAAGGCACCGGCCGGTGAGGGGGTCCCTGGAGTGCCCCTGCCACGAAAGTGGGCATCCAGAAAATAGAAGAAGTCCCTATTGCCTGGATTCCCCCCTTACGCGGGAACAAGCCAGGACGGCTGCTTCCGCAACAGGGACACCCCATGCCCTTGGTTCGGCCCTCCGCTTCCTTCGGCTAATTATTTTATCAGAAAGGAAGGCATGGGGGGAGTGATTCCGAATTGGAGTCGGGGTATTTCGCTCGGACTTTTCCCGCAGCGGCTGGCAGGGAAGCAACTCGATCGACAAGCTCCTGCTTGACCCCCGGGGGTTTTGACTGTATTGTCGGGTGGGTGGGTAGCAGGTGGGATATCTGGCCGGGGAAAATGGCTTGCTGAATTTCTGGCAGGTGAAGCCTTCCTTCCGGCGCCAGATTCCTCCTATCGCCCATGGAAACCCTTTGGTTTTGCGGTAACCCATTATAAAATACGGAATATTTTAGCCAAATGAACTGGTATGCTCGGAGAGCAGACGTCGGGTGCCCTTCCTTTGCGGGGCGATGGCTCGGAGTCCGAGCGGTCCTCTCACCCGGCCCGCCGCTCCCTTGCACTGGCAGCTTGGACGGCTCCCCCTGGAAGAGGCGAGTTGCTTCCTTCGGCGACCGTGTTTCCCGAGGAATAGGTTCGGGTGGATAAGAAGCATGGGGGATGATTTATTGGTTTTTCGCAAAACCAAGGGACACCGACGTGGCCAACAAACAGGAATTCGTGTCTCTCCGATTTGCGAAGCTCAAGAGAAGGAGAGGAAGTATGCTGCGGCGTCTTTATTACCGGAGTGGGTTAAGTATCGTGGGACTGCTGTGGCTTGGGGGATCTGTTCTGGCCCTCCCGACGCCGGGGGGGCAGAATACGCTTAGCCCGGCGGAAGTGACCGAGGGGTGGCTGCAGCTTTTTGACGGACAGACGCTTTTCGGTTGGCAAGCGGTGCCGGAGGTCGCCTGGCAGGTGGCTGAGGGAGAACTTCGGGCCAACCCCAGCCAGGTTGCTCCACCGGAACAAACACCCAAACCGGCACAAACCTCCAAGGCAGAACAGCCCGCATCGGCCAACATAAGCACCGGAGAAGAGCCCAAATTGGCTCAGCCAACGAAGGCAGAGCAGTTGGGCCCATCGGGTTCCCCGGCCAAACTGGTTTCGACCAGTCAATGGGCCGATTTTGTGCTGCGCATGGACTTCCGGACCACTCCAGGCAGCCGGGCTAGCCTGCTTTTGCGGACCGGCCCAGAGGAGGCCGTTCCCGGAAAACCCAGCCAAGAGGGTTATGAGCTGGTGTTGGCTTCGGAAGACCCGTCGGCTTGGCCGGTCGGGAGCTTAAAGGGCCGGAAAAAGGCTAGCTCCGCTGCCCTGCCGCCGGGTTGGCACACGCTGGAGGCCCGGCTGGAGAGCGAGTCGATTACCGTCCAGGTGGACGGCCAGGAGGTGCTCCGGTCGGCCGATCCCCAACCGATCCGCCGGGGGCATCTGGCTCTGCAGGTGCAGGCCGGCCCGGCTGCTTTCCGGAATATCAAACTCCGGCCCCTGGGTCTTCGGAGCATTTTCACCGGCAAAGACCTTACCGGCTGGAAAGAGTATCCGCAAACGCCCACCAAATGCACGGTTACCCCGGAAGGCTATCTTCGCCTCCAGGGAGGCCGGGGACAACTGGAATCCCAAGGCCAATATGCCGACTTCACCCTGCAACTAGAGGTGTTTGTCAACGGCCAAGGGCTAAACTCCGGCGTATTTTTCCGCTGCATCCCGGGCGAGTCGATGAACGGCTATGAATGCCAGATTCATAACGGCTTCCTGGACGGCGACCGCTCGAAGCCGAAGGACTGCGGCACCGGCGGCATTTTCCGTCGGCAGAACGCCCGGCGGGTGGTGGCCGACGATTTCCAGTGGTTTACCCTGACCATCCACGCCCACGGCGCACATATAGCCACCTGGGTGAACGGCTATCCGGTGGCCGATTGGACCGACACCCGGCCCGCCGATCCCAATCCGCGCAAAGGCCGGCGGTTGGAAGCCGGTACGTTGCAATTCCAAGGCCACGATCCCACCACCGACCTGATGTTCCGAAACATCCGGATCGCCGAACTTCCGGCTCGGTAAACGGCGCAGACCATCGGAAGACCACGTGCACTGAACTGAAGAATATGCAACAAGAGGATGGGAAAACCGAAGGGAACTGGGAGCACTTTAGCCGAATGGAGCAACCCGCTTCTCCCCCGGGATCAACTCAGTTGTGTCATTCTCCCGAAATCGGGAATCCAGAAACGGGCAGAAGTCGTCTTCTCTGGGTTCCCGTTTGTGCGGGAACAAGCCTGGATTCCTGCTTACGCAGGAATGACACTTAGGCCCCCCTCACCCGGCCTGGCCTTTAGGCCAGGCCGGCCTCTCCCGCCAGGGGAGAGGCGGTTTGTTTCATCCTGCGGAAGGGTTACAGTCAAACTAAATAGTTACCATGGGAAACCCATAGGAACTGGAAATTTACTTTCTTTGAACCAAGGAGACGTGGCTATGAAGAATAGGAAGGGTGACAATCTGCTTGGAGGGAGAAAGTGGGCTTTTGTGGGGGATGGATTCAGGTGGGGTTGGTTTGGGGTTTGGGTGGGCGTGTTGTGGGCCGGATGCGGGCTGGTTGTCGGGAACCGGTGGGCAGGGGCGGCGGAGGCGACAGGCGGTCCGTCGGCCTTCACCGACCAATCCACGCCCAAAGCCTCTGCCAAGCGGCCGCCGAACATCCTGTTCATCCTGGCCGATGACCTGGGCTATGCGGAATTGGGCTGCTACGGCCAACAGAAGATCAAAACGCCGCATCTGGACCGCCTGGCAAGCCAGGGGATGCGATTTACCCTGCATTATTCGGGCAGTCCGGTTTGTGCGCCGTCTCGCTGTGTGCTGCTAACGGGCAAGCACCCTGGTCATGCGGCTATTCGGAATAACAAGGAGATGAAACAGTTGCCCGACGAGGTGGCCCGTCGGTACGGGATAGAGCCGGAGTTTTCCGGCCAACAACCGCTGCCCGACGAGGAGATCACCTTGGCCGAGCTATTGAAAAAAGCCGGTTATACCACCGCCTGCATTGGCAAATGGGGGTTAGGGCAGTTTGGCACCTCGGGCGATCCGAACCGGCAGGGGTTCGACCTTTTCTATGGGTACAATTGTCAACGACACGCGCATTCGTATTACCCGGCCTATTTGTGGGAGAACGGTCGGAAGGTCCCCTTGGACAACGATCCGCCGGTGCCGGGCCATGCGAAGCTGCCGGCAGGAGCTGATCCGAACGACCCGGCTTCCTACCGGCCGTTCCAGGGCAAAGACTATGCGCCGGATCGGATGCTTCGGCGGGCGGAGGAGTTTATCCGCCAAAACAAAGATCGACCGTTCTTCCTCTTCTATACAACAACTCTTGTCCATCTGGCCTTGCACGTGCCGGAGGAGGATTTGAAGCCGTATTTGGGCCTTTGGCCGGAAACGCCGTTTACCGGCGACGGTTACACGCCGCACCGGACGCCCCGGGCCGCTTACGCCGCCATGGTGAGCCGACTGGACCGGGATGTAGGCCGACTGCTGGCCCTACTGGAAGAACTGGGCCTAGAGAAGGATACCATTGTGTTTTTCTCTTCCGACAACGGAACCGCGGATGTGCCCAAGGAGGTGGATGCAAAGTTTTTCCAGAGTGTCGGTCCGCTGCGGGGCCTGAAAGGCAGCCTGTATGAGGGCGGCATCCGGGTGCCGATGATCGTTCGCTGGCCGGGCAAAATCCCCGCCGGGACCACCACCGACCATATCTCGGCCTTTTGGGATATTGTGCCGACGGTGGCGGAACTGGTGGGTTTTGAGGTGCCGGCCGGTATCGATGGGATCAGCTTTGCCCCCACGCTCTTGGGCCGGGCGCAGGAGCAGAAACAACATGAATATTTGTACTGGGAGTTCCCCGGCTACGGCGGGCAGTTGGCGGTGCGCCTAGGCCCGTGGAAGGGCGTGAAGCAACGGCTCCAGAGCAAAGGGGGGCGGCTCGGCTCCCAATGGGAACTTTACAACCTGGAGAACGATATCGGAGAAAGGCAGAACCTGGCCCACCTCCATCCCGAAATCGTCGAGAAAATCGAACAGATCGTCGAGCAGGCCCACCGGCCAAACCCCCTGTTCCCCATGATTCCTCTGGATCCGGTAGAATGATGGACCAGGTAAGATTTTAGCCGAATGAAACAACCCGCCTCTCCCCTGGCTGTCGAGAGGTGGGCCTGGCCTTCGGCCAGGCCGGGTGAAGGGGATTTCGGGGCACTTTAACGCCTGGGTTCCCGCTTGCGCGGGAATAAACCTGGATTCCTACGGGCGCAGGAAGGGCACATTGCCCCCCGCAATCGGCTAAAGTGTTACTGGACCAGGATGTCTTTGCCAGGTTCTCATCGAGTTGGAAAAGGGAGCGAAGCGAATGGAAATGGAGAAATTGGTGGCGTTGTGCAAGAGGCGTGGATTTTTGTTCCCATCCAGCGAAATTTACGGCGGGCTGAATGGATTCTGGGACTACGGTCCCCTGGGCGTGGAACTGAAACGCAATATCCGGGAAGCCTGGTGGCATGATATGGTCACTGCCCACAATGAGTGGGAAGTGCCGCCCGGAGCACCCTCGGCCTATGCCATGGTCGGCCTGGAATCCACGATCATCATGCATCCGCAGGTTTGGAAATGTTCCGGCCATTATGACCTGTTCTGCGATCTGATGGTCGATTGTCGAGAATCCAAACGCCGGTACCGATATGATCAGGTTTATGGTCGCTGGGTGGAGTGTCGAGGGCAGAAGATTTTCGTGGCCACCGAGGCGCTTGGGCAAGAGGCGGAACAAGATACCCTGCAGAAAGCCCTTCGCTTTTTCAACCTCCGGAGCAAAGAGGCGGAAGAGTTGGCCAGGCTCAGTCCGGTCCAGCCGCTCCGCCAGGTGGAAAACCTCCAGCAGGTCCTCGGTCCGGACGCCAAAACGCTGGGTACTCTGACCCCGCCCCGCCTGTTCAACCTGATGTTTGAAACCTATGTCGGCCCGGTGCAGGACGAAGCCAGCAAGAGCTTCCTCCGTCCCGAAACCGCCCAGGGCATTTTCGTCAACTTCAAAAACGTCTTAGATAGCAGCCGGGTGAAGATTCCCTTCGGCATTGCCCAGATCGGCAAGAGCTTCCGGAACGAAATCACCCCCCGATATTTCACCTTCCGAAGCCGGGAGTTCGAACAGATGGAAATTGAATTCTTCTGCCATCCGAGCACCTCCCGCGCCTGGTACGAGTATTGGCGGAATCGGCGATTTCAGTGGTATGTCGATCTGGGGCTTTCGAGCGAGCGGCTTCGGCTCCGAGAACACGCGCCGGAAGAACTGAGCCATTATTCCTGCGGCACGGCGGACATCGAATATGCCTTTCCGTTTTTGCCGCCCGGCGAGTTCGGAGAATTGGAGGGAATTGCTCATCGGGGGGATTTTGACCTGCGCAGCCATATGGAAGGCAAACTCGTGCGCCAAGGCGACCAATTAGTCTTGGAATTGGACGCCGAGGGGAAACCCCGCTATCGGGGCAGCGGCCGAGACCTCACCTATTTTGACGACGAGACCCGGGAGAAATACATCCCCCATGTGGTGGAGCCCTCGGCAGGGGCGGATCGGGCTGCCCTGGCCTTTCTGTGTGAGGCCTATGCCGAGGACGAGGCCCCGGATGAGCACGGAATACCCCAAAAACGGGTGGTTTTAAGACTCCACCCAAGGCTGGCCCCCATCAAAGCGGCCGTCTTTCCCCTGGTCAAAAAGGACGGGATGCCTGAAATCGCCCGTGAGATTTACGCAGAACTGAAACCCCACTGGAACGTCTTCTACGACGAAAAAGGGGCGGTCGGCCGACGCTACCGCCGACAAGACGAGATCGGCACCCCGTATTGTATTACCGTAGATGGCCAAACCCTCCAGGATGGCACAGTAACCATCCGGGACCGGGATACCCTCCGCCAATGGCGGGTCCACCAGAAGGACATTGTCAGCCAATTGAAGGACCTGCTCCGGTAGGTGGGCACACCACTTTTTCGCCGAGGCAATAGGCCCAAAGGGATTTTCGCGGTCTGGGAAGTCTGGATGGGGTTCGCCTTTTTGGGGGTACAAAACCCACATGATAGGGGGTTTCCTATGGGGTTTGGGAAGCTTATCGAGAGGGTTCCCCCCATAAGTGGTGTCATTTCCGGCATCTTCCCTAACTTTTCGCTAACCCTTGTCTTTCTTACTCAACTAGTACGACCCGCACGTCCGATACTACCGTCAAGGGTACTTCGGATAGACTCTCTGCCGGGCGGAGGGTCTATGGAGGAGCTCGGACATTCTCTCATCCAAGGTAGTCAAGACCATGACGCTCAGACGACTTCCACAATGGACCGCTGTGGCCACGGTGTTGCTGGCGGTGTCGGGTGCCTTGCTAGGGGCGCCGGCTGTTTATGGCCAGGGGTTGATCGGGGATTTGCAACTGTTTGCTCCGCCTCGGTTGGACGCCTTCGGCGGGGGCCGAGAGGCCAGCCGGGGCTTCTTCTTCTGCTACGACCAATTGTATTGGTGGATTCAGGCGCCGGAAGAGGCATTCGGGGGACCACCTCAAGACCCCGGTGATTCTCTGGGGTTAAATTGGGAAACCAGTTGGGGAGAGCGATTTGAATTCGGCTGGATCGGCGAACACGATGGGCTGCTGCTGAGTGTGTTTAATCTGCAGCCTCAGAAACAGGATTTTACATTCGGAACCTTTGAGATCAACATGATCAATCCGGAAGAGGGAAGCACCGCCTTATTTATTTTCAACGATTTTCAAAGCCACTATCGTGTGAAGACTTGGGATATTGAACTGAGTTATTTGCGACGCTCCCATCAATTTCGTCGGGGGGGATATTTAGAATTTTTGGCGGGAGTTCGGTACTTGGAATTAGATGATTCGCTGCAATCCCAAGGGGACGGCGGCGCTGCCTTAGGTGCGAGCCAATGGCAGCTCAGTGCCCAAAACCACTTGCTTGGTCCTCAACTGGGGCTTCGCTATTTTAAGTTAGCCGGCCGGTGGATGCTGAACGCCGAAGGGCGATTTACGGCAGGTTTTAATTTTCAGAATACCCATTTGGATTTCAGGACCGATCCGGCCAGTGCCTACGGCTATTTAACCGGCCATTCTTCGGCCCACCAAAATGAATGGAGTCCTTTGGTGGAACTGCGGCTGGAATTGCGCTATCTGATTACCAAAGCGATTAACCTGCGGGTCGGTTGGACCGGTATCTGGATGGACGGCTTGGCACGGGCGCCTAGCTTAAATTACACGTTCCAAACCACCCCGCCGGTGGTTGGCATCGACGTAACCAACAATCGTGAAGACGCGCTGGTCCATGGGCTGACCTTCGGAGTGGATATCAATCGCTAGAATCCGCCCCGCTGGAGGACCCGAAGGGCAAAGCCGCTGAAGCTCTGGGCGGAGGTCCAATCCTACCGTTTCGGGGGCCTGCGGGAAGAGAGTCTAGGGCCATTTATATCTTGCCCACAAGACGAATACCATCCGTCCGCTCTTATTGTGCTTCGCAAATCGTAGAGACACGAAGTTCTCTGCATTTTGGCCACGTGGCTGTCCCTTGGTTTTGCAGGCCCCTATAACTCCACAAAAAGCCGAATGAACCAATTCGCCTCTCTGCCGGCGGCCACACCAGTCTGTGACTGCCGCGAAAGCGGGAATCCAGAACGGTGGAAGATTCCATATTGCCCTGTTGCCTCGATACTACCCAGGAACACCATAGCCGACACAAAGCAGCCTGGATTCCTGCTAGCGCAGGAACGACACATCGTGGACCTTCATTCGGCTAACATGTTCCCGGTTTTTTGTGGACTTATTTAGGTTCTGAACAGAAGGCCAGGCCAGCACGATAGCTTTTTCCGTAACACTTTAGCCGAATGGAACAACTTGACTCTCCCCTGGCCGTCGAGAGGCCGTCTGAGCGAAGCGAAGCCGGGTGGGGGGGATTGGGGTGGCACAAGGGACCTGGATTCCTGCTTACGCAGCAGTACCAGACCGGGGCACTTCATTTGGCTAAAATATTAACTTTTTCCAAAAAGTTCAGGGAACTAGCATCTTAGCCGAACGAAGATGCCCTTGGCGGGGCCGGTTTGTTAGCTCTGCCACGATGGAAGGTTTCTACCTTGCTGGCGTCAAGCTGGGTGGCCCAGTTGCTGTCTGTTCGGTAGAATGTTACCCGGGGTAGCACCCTGCAGCTTTTCATTCCAAAAGAAAGGACTGCTTCGCCAGCCAGTGCGAACGGGCCTTGCTGCCGACTGCCTTCCTCCACCCCCAGGAGTCTGAAGCAAACTTTAAGAAATGCCCCCATATGGTGCAACCGTTATCGTTCCGACACCGGATCGGGGCTTTTGCTCGGCGAACTTTTCGGATGTCTTTGGCCCCTGGCCGCAACCGACTATTGGGGATCGATTTCTACTTTCAACACGTAGATTGCCGTGGTGTTGGCGGTAATTTTGACGTAATAGACGAGGGGCCTTTCTCCAGCGGGTGGTCCCGCCAGGAGCTTACTACTGCCATTACTCGTCAAGACATCACGGGAAAGCATAACGGAAAAGGCTAGTTCTGGAACCGCTCGAGCAAGGCTGTTGGGCCCGTAAGTCGCGACGTTAATTTGGCCGGTACCCGGCAAAGCAGCGCAGAGGACGTGAACCCGGCTTCGAGTAGGAACCTGGAACCAGGCCCAATCCACATCGGTGGGGGTAATCTTCCGGATATGGACTAGATTATTACCCTCGCCGATCTTGAACTCACCTCTTTGAGGAGGAGAACTTCCTGTTCCTTCGACCGATTCGTAAATATCATCATCGTTCTGGGGAAGAGCGCCCATACCTAAAATATACTCGTTGACACGGTTGGAATGGTTTATAATAAAATAATATCCACTTTCTCCCGGAGAATTCGGCGGGGGAAACGCTCCTATTGGAGAGTAGGCCACTATAATATCAATATCTCTTCTTCTTCCTATTTGGTTGATTTGGATGGGGACCACAGAATCTGGATGCCTGCGGAGTTGGAGGTCCTCAGCCTTGAACTGGGGAAGAGTGCCGTTTAAGGGCGGCCAAAGGGCGGCTACAAAGACCGACGGCCTGCTCAGAGTGAACTTTACATAATCGGCATCCCTAGCAGGATAAATACTTCGGTCCTGCGCCTTAAACTCCGGCTGGGCAGCCACCGGGGGGTTTTTCTCATCCAAATGAGTCGACCACTTGGGGTATTGTCGATTTCCTTTGTACCGGTTCACATCCTGGATGCTGTCATCGGCTTCATACGTATCTTCTGGATCGTAAGTGTAGGTGGCGGTCGCTATAAGGCTAGGTTCCCAGCCCGTTTTATACGCCCGGGCTTTTATAGTGGTCGTATTGCGAATCAGGATAGGTGTTGTATACATCGGAGAGGACTCGGTCGGATCGGTGCCATCCAGGGTGTAACGGATGATAGCTCCTGAAGTCTCACAGGAGATGCTAACTTCGATAGTAGTAAGGAATCTTTGCCCGGGGGGGGTGAACACCGGCGTCTTCACCCGCCGAGTGCCCGGGCCTCCTTGGGGAGGCAGCACTTCAAAGGAAAGGATATTGCTGTAAATATTCCCACCATTGACGATTGCATGGACGCGGAAATAGACCGTTCCGCCTCTTGGGGGAGCGGTAAATACGGCGGTATAAGGAGTCGATCTGGCATGGGGAGTGGAATATTGTCTATCGACCATGTCGAGGGAACCTCCCCAATGCACATGATTGTGCGTCACGGCGCCCACGGCCCCGTCGATCCTCCAAGTAATCGTCACAGTGCTTCCGCCGGGAACCGGATTGGTCGGATACGAAAGCACCGTGATAGTTTGTCCCCAAACCAAAGAAACTCCCAAAAACACCCCGACGAAACATCCGAACCACACACCCATCCGGAGGAAGCTTTTCGACGCCATCATCCAGCCCTTTCCCTAAAAAGAGGTTATATCTCGGCTCACTCTGACCAGTGATTAGCAATAGCGGGATGTATATTTATAGGTCCCCGACTGTGGGCCGCTATCGAAGGATCGGCCTAGGTAACCCGACGTCCCGCGTCGGACACGATAAATCCCCACGCTCAGGCTGGTATCCTATCTTATGTTGTAACCGTTCCCGGGGTTCTTGCCTTTGCCATGCCTGCCGGAACCCCTCGACAGCAGGCCCGCAACTGCGGTCTTGAACAGCGGGTTTCTCCCGATCTTAAACAGCGGGTTTCTCTCAATATTGAACAGCGGGGTTCTCCTTGTCAATCGCCCCCCAAGATTTTGCCAGAATTCTTGCCTTCAGCGGGCAGCCGATGGATATTGATCCCGCCGCGGGGAATGGGTATCTTCCCGCCC
>Ga0209809_1001410_pt1 | contig 19312 bp, 14 predicted proteins | sample YNPMSTMetaG_FD_186172 | JGI IMG/M metagenome (GOLD analysis project Ga0209809, IMG submission 186172) | Anoxygenic and chlorotrophic microbial mat microbial communities from Yellowstone National Park, USA - YNP MS-T MetaG (SPAdes) (version 2) ...
CAGTTGGGTGGCCCATGCTCCATCAGTAACCACCACTCCAGTGGACGTCAGTTGTTCGATCAAAACGTGCATAAAAAACCTTTACAACAAAGTCTGCCTTTTCTGAAAGTTTCTTCAAAAATCTGTTTCTGCAAGATGGGGAAGAGCACATAGATTGTGCCCTTCGGAGCTGCCCACCTGGTCTGTCCGAGTTGGACAGGAGACTCCGAAGGATCGAGTTATGCATCCCGGGGGCCGGTCTTATTGTAGCGTCGGCCGTTCGCTTGGGGAAGTTCCCCGAAAACTGGGCAAAATTGGCAACTTTTACGTGGTCGATTGGCAAATTTTGCCCAAAGGGAAAGCGGCGGCCGGCGATTCCGCTGCTGAAAAGGATCCGGTTTGGCCAACAACCGCAAAAACTTTAACTTCTTGTCCTCCAAAGAGATAGGACGCAGATTGTTTTCGTGGGCCTTTTGGGAGTGCTTTTGGCACGCCGATTGCTACCCGCTCCGAATCCCCGGAATGGACGGCCCCTTGGGGTTTGGGATCGAAGAAGGTTCCTGCTGAGGCATTCCATTCCAGCACCGGCCTACGAAGGCCCTAAGAAACTTTTCTCGGCAAACTTTTCCTTTGGGTAACACCTTAGCCAAAGGAAGCAACCCGCCTCTCCTCAAGGGTGGGAGAGGCCGGCCTGGTCAAAGGCCAGGCCGGGGGAGGGGCAACCGTGTCATTCCTGCGCAAGCAGGAATCCAGAAAAAACGACTCGATTCCCGCTTTCGCGGGAATAACATACAAGGGGGAAAAATCAGCGACATTCAGTCTCTGAACATTCCCCCTCACCCTACACTCTCCTACCAGGGGAGCGGGGAGAAGTGGGCCTCTCCTCTCCACTAGCTCGCCAGGGGAGAGGGGAAAAAGATCGCTTCTCCATTCGGCTAAATTGTTCCTCATTTGGGAGTGCGGTTGGGAAGGGAGTTCGGCTCAGATGCCGTATGGATTGTACATCGCCGCCGAAGGCGCCCATGCACAGGCCAAACGCCTGGAAGTGATCGCCAACAACCTGGCTAACGTGGATACGGCCGGGTTTAAGCGGCAGTTGGCCATCTTCCAGGCTCGATATGCCGAGGCCATTGAGCAGGGCGAAGACCAACCTGGAAGCGGGTCGATCAACCAGGTGGGCGGCGGCGTGATGGTGCGGGAAACGCCCACCGATTTTACCCCCGGCCCCCTGGAACGCACCGAAATCCCCACCGACGTAGCCCTGGAAGCAGAAGGCTTCTTTTTGGTGGAAAAAGACGGCCAGCGGTTCCTGACCCGGGCGGGCAATTTCCGCCTTTCCAGCCGTGGGGAACTGGTTACCCAACAAGGGTACCTGGTTCTGGGCGAGGACGGCGCCCCCATTGTGCTTCCCCAGCCGAGCAGGCCTTTTGATATTAATTCGGCGGGGGAAATTGTGCAGGGGGGCTTTCGGCGCCTGTTGGCGGTGGTAAAACCCGCCTCGGGAGACACGCCGGAGCGAGTAGGGGAAAATTTGTTCCGCACCCAGAACGAGCCGGAACCTCTTCCACCGGCCCAACGCAAAGTCTTACAAGGTTTTTTGGAACGTTCCGGCGTGCGCCCCGCCTTAGAAATGCTGGAACTGATCGAAGCCTCTCGTCTGATCGAAGCCAATTTGAACCTCGTCAAAGCACAGGATCAAATGCTCAGCGGTTTGGTGGAACGGCTCTTAAGGGTCTAAGCACTTCTTTCTTCCAGGAGCAGGATGGATATGGGCATCCAGGCTTTACAAGCGGCGGCCACCGGCATGGCCGCCATGGAAACGAAACTCAATGTGGTGGCCAACAACCTGGCCAACGTCTCTACCACCGCCTACAAACGAGACCGGGCCAATTTTGAAGACCTCTACTACCAACACGACCGGCTGCCGGGGATCGAAGATCGGGCTTCGGAGCCGACGCCGACGGGCGTTTCGGTCGGCTTGGGGGTTCGTCTGAGTAGCACCCAAACCAACTTCGATCAAGGTAGCTTCCTCCAAACCGACCGAGAACTCGACGTGGCCATCGAGGGACCCGGATTCTTCAAAGTGGCCGATCCCTCCGGCCAGATTTACTACACCCGGGCCGGCTCGCTGAACGTCAACGCCAACGGGTATTTGGTGGTCGGATCGGCCTACACGGGGCGGTTGCTCGATCCCCCTATTTCCATCCCGCAGGATGCCATCGGCATTTCGATCAGTCCGGAGGGGATTGTTTCGGTCAAACAGCCGAACAACCCCCAAATGAGCCAGGTGGGCCAAATTGAACTGGCAACCTTCATCAACCCGGATGGGCTGCTCAAGATAGGTGAAAATTTATACGCCGAAACAGACGCCTCTGGCTCCCCCATCCTGGGCAACCCCGGCCAAGAAGGCCTCGGCCTGCTCCGCCAAGGCGCCCTGGAAGCCTCCAACGTCGAACCCGTTCGGGAACTCATTGAACTGATCGCCACCCAACGGGCCTTCGAAATGAATTCCCAAGTCATCAAAGCCGGCGATGAAATGATGCAACTGGTCTCCAACCTCCGCCGATACTAAGAACGCAAATGACCCAACCCATCAGTAAAACCGAATAACTAAAAACGTAACACTTTAGCCGAATGACACAACTCGCCGTTGCCCGCTGCCCGAGAGATCGGCGGAGCGAAGCGAAGCCAACTGAGAGGTGTCATTCCCGCGAAAGCGGGAATCCAACAAGTGATGCCAGAGTTCCCGTTTGCCCAGCAGGAACACGGTAGCAGGCACAATGCAGCCTGGATTCCTGCTTACGCAGGAATGACACATAGCCCCTGCATTCGGCGAACATATTACCCAAAAACATCTACGAAAAGACGATTTCCATGAAACGGCAGTCCATGTTTCGGTGCTCGGCAGGTTTATGGTATCCAGGTTTTTCGGCCCACTTTTTAGGAAGCCTTCTGGCGGTTTGGGGCTTGGCCGGGGCGCTGTTGCAGCAGACCGCCGGCCAGGAGACCCGTTTGGAGTCCACTTTGCCGGAGCAGCTCCCCTCGCAAGAGCCGAACGAGTTGGAAATCCGACTTCGGTCTCAGGTGGAACTGACCGAACCGATTGTCCGCCTGGCCGACCTGGCCGACCTGGTGCCCTCTGACTCGCCGTTGGCGCAGCGATTGGCTCCGACGGAGCTCTTCCCGGCCCCTGCCCCCGGAGCACGCCGATATGTTGGCGTCATGGAGATCGAAGAGATCCTGCTGCGTCGAGGGTTTCCGGTAGGCCAGATTCGGTTGACCGGGGCCGCCCAGGTGGAAATCCGCAGACAACGGGTCCGGGGAGAGCAACCATCGGCCGGTTCGGCGTTGGGAGGAGATTCGGCGGCCGGTTCGACGGTGGGAGGAGGTTCGGGGCTAGCAGCAGGTTCGGCATCCGCCTGGGCCGGACGGGCCGATGCCGGACGACCGACACCGGTGCACCGCCGCCGAACTGATTCTCCCCTTCAGAAGGCCATCCTCGCTTATCTGCAGGAGAAAGTGCCTGGGCAGACCGGCTGGGAAATCCAACTCAGTGTCAATGAAGAGTGGAAGAAAATTTTGAATGCGGGGGTGCAGGTCGTGGAAGTTCGGGGCGGTGCGCCGCCCTGGACAGGCGCCCAGTGGTTTGAACTGATCCTCCAAACCCCCCAGGGAACTTGCAGTTTGGTGGTCCAGGCGGAAGTTTCGGTTCCGACCTGTGTCGTGGCAGCCGCTCGACCTATCGCCAAAGGCGCCCTATTGCAAGCCCAGGACTTAGTCCTCCAACCCCTACCGGCCAACGAAAATCCCGAAGGATATTTCCGCCAGATCGAAGAGCTGGTTGGGAAAGAGACGCTGCGTGGACTGCCCGCAGGACGGCCCATCCCTCAGGACGCGGTCCAATCGCCGCTTCTGGTTCGGCGGGGACAAACCGTTACCGTTTATGCCCGAGCTCCCGGCATTCGGGTTCGCACCCAGGCCAGAGCCAAAGACGACGGCAGCCTGGGCGATCTGGTGGCCGTAGAATCCCCCGACCGAAAAACCTATTTCGCTCGGGTCTGCGGTCTGCAGGAGGTTGAAGTTTTTGCCCGCGGGGTGCATACCGAAACCCCACCGGGACTCGGTTCCGAGACGATCTCCTCTGCCCGGCAATCGGCGCCCACCGGTTTTCCCGCAGGGCTGGGGACTTCCCCTGTTTTTTCGGCAACCCAGGCTGCTTCCCAGGCTTTTTCCGCAGTACCGTCGGCCGGACCGGTTTCTTCCCCAGTCCGATCGACGGCCACCGATTCGGGAGCAGTGCAATCGGCTTCCGGCAGAAATCCGTAGGTGCGTTCCGCCAAAAAAGCGTCCAAAGGACAAAACCGATGGAGGAGCGTGGAATAAAAGTTCATCGTTGTTTCCCCGGCCCAACCCGGTGTTCTGGCGCCGTCGGCAAATGGGCTTTGGTGATCGGGCTGATCACAGCGGCGTCGGGGGCTTTGGCCGGTTTGGGTGCCGAAAACGGCGGGCAACCCAGGACTGGTTCCGGTCCAGTGGCTCCGCCTCCCCCGCCTCCTAATGGCCGAATGTATCTTGGCGGGCCGAGTGGCAGTTTGTTCGGCTCTCCGGAAGCCAGGCCGCCGCTAGTCCGGGAAATGGTCGATTTGGCCCATGTGCCGATGCCCCAGCCCCGCACCCTGAAACTCAACGATATTGTCATCGTTACCGTGGATGAGAAATCCCATGTGCTGAGCGAAGGGGAGATGGACCGGCGGAAAAACGCTTCCCTCCAGGCGGCGCTGAAAGACTGGATCATTTTCAGCCCGCGGTCTTTCGGCATTCGACCCGACCCTCAGTCGGCAGGTGAGCCGAAAATCGACGGCCAATGGGACAATAAATACCGAGCACAAGCCGACTTCGAAGCCCGGGATGCCATGAAGTTCACCATTGCCGCCCGTGTGGTGGATGTGCGTCCTAATGGCACGCTGGTCATCGAAGGCCGACGTACCATTAAACATAACGAAGACTCCTGGGAATATTTCCTTCTGGGCGTGATTCGGCCCGAAGATGTCAAACCCAACAATACCATCGAAAGCGAAAAGATCGCCGAACTTCGGATTTGGAAGCGGGAATCGGGCCATGTGCGGGACGGTTACCGCCGCGGCTGGCTGATGGAATGGCTCGACCGGTTCCAACCGTTCTGACGCCTGTGCGCATGTTCCCTCGGAGGCCATCTCCAGAAGCCGCAACCAAACGCATCCGTTTTGCCTAGAAGACAAACATTTTGTTCAGCAGACAAACATTTTGCCCAGTAGACAAACCGAAGCACCACACGCTGCGCAGGAAAGGAAGGAGAGGTTGGTTATGGCAGGGGTTGTTCAGGAGAAGAGAATCGGCCGGAATGGTTTCTGGGGGTGGATTGGCCTCCTGCTGGGATGGAGTGGATTGGTAGGGTGTTTGGCCGCCCCTCTAGAGGCCAAGACCACCATCAAAAGCATTTGCCGACTCAAAGGCCAGGAAGAGAACACGCTGCATGGCATGGGGCTAGTGGTGGGCCTGAAGGGCACGGGAGACGGCGGCGCCTTTTTGCCCACCATGCGAAGCCTGGCCATGACCATGCAACTGATGGGTAAACCTGTTCAGGCACCCGCAGAACTCAAGGATGCCAAGAATGTGGCGCTGGTGTTGGTAACGGCTATAGTGCCGCCGGGCGGCGCCCGCCAAGGGGACAGGCTGGATTGTGTGGTCAGCTCCATCGGAGCTGCCAAAAGTCTCAAAGGCGGCCGACTGTTCTTCACCCCCTTGGTCGGCCCGGAAAACCCCCAACATCCACGGGTTTACGCCTTTGCCGAAGGACTGATCACGATTGAAGACGAATCCACTCCGACGATCGGCAAAATCGCCGGCGGTTGCCGAATGGAGGAAGACTTCTTCACGCCCTTCGTGAAGGACGGACGGATTACTCTGGTCCTGGATCCCAATCACGCCGATTTTCAGACGGCCTCCGACGTAGCCGAATGGATCAACAGCCAACTGAGCGTTCAGATCGAGGGCCAGCCACTGGCCCGGGCCATCAACCAGCAGAACATCGAAGTGCGTATTCCGCCCCAATACCAGGATGACCCGGTGCTGTTTATTTCGCAGGTGTTGGCCACGCCGATCATGGCGCCACCGGTGCTGCCCCGGGTGGTAGTAAACGAACGTACCGGTAGCATTGTCATTAGCGGGGATGTGGAGATCGGCCCCGTGGTGGTGACGCATAAAAACGTGGTGGTAGAAACCGGTCCCGGTGCGGCAGCCCCGGCGGGCGGACGATTTACCCCCCTGGATGCCGAACAAGCCCAAACCGCTAAACTCAAAGCCCTGGTCGAAGCCCTCAATGCAGTCCATGTGCCGCCCCAGGATATCATCGACATCTTAAAAGGAATCGACCGGAATGGCAAACTCCAAGGGAAATTGATCCTCCAATAGATTTTTAATCGCATGGGTCCGGCCATGGGTCTCTCAGGGCGAGAAACCTCTATGAATTCCACAGATTAGGACCATCCGTCCCAGAAGAGGGAATTAGCGAAGGATATACATATGAATCCTATTGTGGCAATCGGAAATCCTGGCCGGTGTGCGGCCACCCAACAAAGCATCCTGTCCGCCGAAAACACTCCACCGGCCCAAGCGCTGCGTGCCGAAGGCGCCCAAAATAGCTCGCAGAAGGAGCTCCGGAAAACTTTCGAGGCGTTTTTAGGGGAGGTCTATTTTGGGCAGATGCTCAAAGCGATGCGGCGGACCGTGGACAAACCCGCCTATGTGTACGGAGGAATGGCGGAGGATATATTCACCCAGCAATTGGATCAGGTCCTGGCTGAGTCCTTGGCCAAGACGGTAGCTCCGGAATGGACCGGCCCGATGTTCAAGCTGTTTACTCTCTCCCGCCGATAATCCACTCATTTGACTGTATCTACCCGCCCGGCCCCCTACCAGATGGAGGAGCTAAAAATCGGACCGAACACCACAGATGGTGGTCGTTGTTCCCGGTGGATACAGTCAAGCTAATTTGTTCCGCTCAAAGGGCGTTTGGCCGACATGCACTTCTAGGAATATCGCTGGATGGAAAGAGACCTTGGCATGGAAACGGCTTTAGAGGCGCAGTTAGCGGATTTGCTTCAGGAGTTATTGGAGCTGCAAAAGGAAACCCTGGAGATGTTGGAGCAAAAGCGGCAGTTACTCCGGCAAGGGGATGTGGCCGCTTTGGCCAGCACAGGGGAACCGGAGCAGGCCCTGCTCCGACGATGGGAGGCTTGTCTGCGGCGTCGGGAGGAGTTGTTGGCTCAGGCGTCGGCGCAGCGGGTGCCAGCCCAAAACCTGGAGCGATTGGCAGCTGCACTTCCCAGACCGGAACGGGAGAAATTAGGCAAACAGCTTAAACTGGCGAAATCTCAGGCCCGTCTGCTCCAGCATCAGGCCCTGACCAATTGGGTGGTGATTCACCGGTGCCTGCTTCATCTTTCCCAATTGTTAGAGATTCTCACAACAGGTGGCCAATCGGAGCCGACATATGGTAAAGACCACGCTTCGCTGCAGAGTGGGGCGCTGGTAGATCAGGAAGTTTAGGCAGAATAGACAAGCCAGCCAGACCTGGCAAAAGGCGCAGATTCTCCTATGAGCCTCTCCAGCTCCCTCCGCATCGCCGCCAATACCCTGCAAGCCGATCAGATCGCCTTGCAGGTCATCGCTCAGAATATCGCCAATGCGAACACCCCCGGCTACATCCGCGAAGAGGTGGTGCTGACGCCGGCACCATCGTTTCGATACGGTGGCTTACTGCTGGGCTTAGGGGTTCAGGTTGAGGCGGTCATCCAAAAGATCGACCATTTCCTGGAAGAACGCCTCCGGGGAGCGGTCAGCGACAAAAACTGTGCCGAAGCCCAGGAAGAAACCTACCTGGAACTGGAACAACTGCTCGGCGAATTGAGCGATACGGATTTAAGCACTCGGCTAGATGCGTTCTTCGGCAGCATTGCCGAGGTGCTTAACCAGCCGGAAAGCCGCTCCGTCCGGAACCTGGTCGTTCTGCAAGGCCAGACGTTGGCCTCGGAGATTTCGCGGCTAGCGGCTCGGACGAATGAAATTCGGAAGGCGGTCAACGGGCGGATTACCAAAATGGCCGACGACATCAACCGCCTGTTGGAAGAAATCCGTACCCTCAACGTTCGGATTACGGAGACCGAAGGCGGCACAGTGTCTAAAAGCCATGCCGTGGGACTGCGGGATCAGCGCCTCACTGCTCTGGAAAAACTGTCCGAACTGATCTCGATCCGGGTGAAGGAGCAGGACAACGGCTCTGTAACCGTCTATTGTGGGCCGGATTATCTGGTCAGTGAGGGAATGGCCCGGCAGGTGGAGGTCGCCCAACGTACCGATCGCGGCATAGAGATTTCCGATATCCACTTGATGGATACCCAGTCGGCGTTGGATACCCGCAGCGGCCAATATTACGGATTGGTCTATGCTCGAGATCAGATTCTGGGCGGTTTTTTGGATCAACTGAATGATTTCGCCCGAACATTGATCTTTGAGTTCAACAAGATTTACGCCAGTGGCCAGGGCCTGGTCGGTTTCCAACAAGTTACCAGCCAGGAGGAAGTCGATGCGGTCGATAAACCGCTCGATCAGGTAGGACTATCGTTTACGCCGGTGAACGGCTCATTGCAGGTGCTGGTGTATAACCGGAAAACCGGACAGACAAAAACCACGGACATCCGGGTCGATCTGAACGGCATAGGCCGGGACACCACGCTGGAAGACATTGTGGCCGCCTTGAATGCGATCAACGGGATTTCCGCCCAGATCACGCCTAACCGGGGCCTCCGGATTCAGAGCACCTCGTCGGATTTGGAGTTTGGGTTTGCCAACGATACCAGTGGGCTGCTGGCCGCTTTGGGCATTAATACGTTTTTTACCGGCACTTCGGCGTTAAGCATTGGGGTGAACCAGCAGGTGGCTGCGGACCCGGCCCTGTTTGCGGCCAGCCGGGGCGGTATCGGCGCCGATACGGAAAATGCCGTGGATTTGGCCCGGTTTTTGGATATTCCCTTGGAGGCCAAAAACAACGATACGTTGGCGGTGTTGTATGACCGGTTGGTCAGCGGGGTGACCCAGGGATCGGCCATTGCACAGGCGGTGGCCGAGGGGGCCAGGACCTTTGAAGGAACCTTGCGGGGCCAGAAGTTGGCCCTCAGCGGCGTAAGCCTTGACGAAGAAGCCGTCCGAATGATCGCCTTCCAGCGTCAATTCCAGGCGGCTGCTCGTTTCATCGCCAAACTCAGCGACCTGTTTGAAGTGCTGGTCAGTATCTGAGCGGCCGTATGATGGCCGGCGGAGGGGCCTACCCACCCGGATTGTCATTCCTGCGAGAACAGGAATCCTACACGTCGAAACCCCTGGACCCTGGACGTTCGCTGGTAAAACAGGACCACAACAGCAGGCACAAAGGAACACGGGATTCCCGCTTGTGCGGGAATGACATCTCAGTCCCTCAGCCAGCCTGGTCTTCCTCCGACCAGGCCACCCTCTCCCGCCAGGGCAGAGGGGACCCTCACCCGGCCTGCGGTGCAGGCCACCCTCTCCCGCTGGGGGGAGAGGGGAGAAAGGAGAGCCGGTCGGTGGGGGGCGATGGTTGCCGATTCCCGCATCGGATAGCGACGGTCAGAAGCCATGGCCAATGTGATTGGAATTCCCAGCACGCGGGTAAGCGATGTGTTTGCCCGGGAGCGTTTGCTCACCCAGGTAGCCAAGGATCAGCTTGCCCTGTTTAAGGTGCAGACCCAGATGAGCACGGGTCGGCGGATCAACCGGCCCAGTGAAGATCCGGTTACATCCATGCGGGCCCTCAGCCTGCAACGGCTCCTGGAACGCAAACAGCAGGTCAAGAACAATCTGGCCACCAATCAGTCGTTCATGAGCGCCACGGACACGGCCATTTCGAGCATTTCGTCCATGATGGCTGAGGTGCGGGCCAATGCGTTGGGCGTGGTGGGGACCACGGCCAGCGACGAGCAGCGTCAAGCCGCCGCCATGCTGGTCCGCCAGGCCTTACAACAACTGGTGGATGCGGGAAACCAGAATTTCCGGGGCCGATATCTGTTTGCCGGGTCCCTGACAGGCACCAGACCGTTTGAACTCCGGGCCGACAACATCGTCCGCTACCGGGGCAACGAAGGCCTGCTGCAAAGCTACGGCGATGTGGATTTGCTCTTTACTGCTAATTTGACCGGCCATGAGGTCTTCGGAGCACTGTCGGAAGCAGTGCGCGGCACAGCGGATTTGACGCCGGTACTGACATTTGACACTCGGCTGGCCGACTTGAACGGCGGCCAGGGGGTAAAACCCGGCAGTATTGAAGTGTCCAATGGATCGGATTCCCGCATTGTGGATATTACCGGCTGTGAGACGATCGGCGATGTGGCGTTGCGGCTGTTGGAGAATCAGCCGTCAGGAACACAAATGTTCATAGAAATTACCCCCACCGGCCTGGAAATCTCCCTAAGCGGCGGTACGCTTACCATCCGGGACGTCGGCAGCGGCACCACGGCCAGCGAACTGGGCATCCTGGCCAAAAACGGCGTCGGCACCGGGCCCCTGCTCGGAAGGGACCTGAATCCTATCCTCCGCACCACCACTCCCCTGGACAATATCCTGGGGGCACGGGCACGTGCCGTCGTCCGCTCCAACGGCCGAGATAACGACGTCATTGTGACCGCCCAATACCGAGGAGAACAGTACAACGGGATCACCGTCCGGTACTACGACGACGGCACGGTCCTGGACCCCGGTTCGGAATATGCCTGGTATGAAGAAGCTACCCGAACCCTTTGGGTGAACATAAAGACCGGTTATACCACCGCCCAACATGTCGTTCGCGCCATCAATGCGGCCTATGATCCGGTCCGTTGTCCTTTCCGGGCCGAACTAGATCCGTTGGATGAACAAAACGGCGGCAAAGCGGCGGTTACCGGCGGCGCCAGCGCACAAATGCGCTTCGGTTCCGGCACCGAACTGGATCAGGATTCCGGCATCCAGATCCGGAACGGCAATAGAACCTTTACGCTCACCTTTTCCAAACGCGACGGCGTCGAAACGATCGAAGACCTGCTCAATGTGCTCAACAGTTCCGATGCGGATGTGGTTGCCACGATCAATGCTACCGGTACCGGTATTGACATTCGCTCCCGTCTGAGCGGCTGCGATTTCGCCATCGGCGAAAATGGCGGCATGACCGCTCAGCAACTGGGCATCCGTACCTTCTCCCAAGACACCCTTTTGGAAGAGCTGAACTTCGGACGGGGTGTTTCGGACTACACCGGGGTGGGCGAAAAGGCCTGGTGTGTGTGGGATAGCTCCACGGCCAATAGCGACCTGGTGATCCGCGCACGACGCACCGGGGCCGAATGGAACGATTTTACCGTCGAGTTTGTCGAAAAGGTGCCGCCCGGCAAGGATTCCGTCTCCTTCGACCTTGCCAGGAAAACCATCCGGTTTGAAATCACCCCCGGCCAAACCACCGCCAATGATATCCTCCGCCTGGTCCGGGAAACCCCGGGGATTCGAGATTATTTTGAAGCCGAGTTAGATAGACGAAACCAGCCGAATAACACCGGCACAGGAGCGGTCGATTGCAGCACGTCGGCCACATTGAAGCTCCAGTGGGGCGGCCCGGACAACGACCTTATCCTGAAAGCTCGAAATCCGGGCACCCAGTGGAATGATGTTCTAGTGCAGGTTGTGGAAGGAGCACCCGGGTTTAGCTACGACCGGGACACCAAGAGAATGATCTTCTCCATCCAACCGGGTGTTACCACTGCTCAGGATATGATCAACTGGTTGGAGGCCGACCCTGACGCCAACGAAGATTTTGCCCTCTATCTCGACCCGGACGACCACCCCAGCACCGGCAGCGGCGTCGTATGGACCAAACCGAACCAGTGGACAAGCGGCGGCAAAATCGTTCCAAGCGTCCAGACAGCGGGCGGCTTTGTCGATAACGCCGATTTCATCATCACCCGTACCGACGGCGTTCGCTTTGAGGTCAATCTCCAAGGCGCGCTGACGATCGGCGATGTCCTGGACCGGATCAACAACCATCCGGACAATTTGGCCAGCGGCACACCGCTGGTAGCCCGTCTGGCCCGGTACGGCAACGGCATCGAACTGGTGGATCGCAGCGGCGGCTCCGGCCAGCTCCGCATTCAGCGGACTTCGATGAGTCGAGCTGCCATTGAACTGGGCCTGATTCCCGAAGGCCAGGACTCGGCTACGGTTACGACCCTGGGCGCTCAGGCCTCGGTGCGTCTGGATTTCGGTACGCCCAACAGTGGTTTGAGCATACGCACTCGGGGGCGGACCGACACGCTCAACGGCGTAACGGTCCGATTTGTCAATGGCGGGCCAGGGGCCAATGCCTACTCCTATGACCCGATCACCCGGGTGCTCACCTTTTCCATTGAACCTGGGGTAACGACGGCCAATGACGTGATCAACCATTTTAATGCGGAGCCGCCGGACGACCCGATCGCCTATGCCCTCTTTGATGTGGTGTTGGACACCACCAGCGGGCCGAACGACGGCACGGGAACGGTGGGGGAGGCCAGCGGCCAGCTAGCCGGCGGCGAACCGGACCTGCTGACCGGCCAAGATGTCAACCCTCAGGAAACCGACGGGCTCTTTACGGCCTTGTTACGGCTGCATGAGGGGTTGATCCGCAATGACAACGCCCTGATCGAGCGGGCCATTGCCATGTTGGACGATCGGGTGGTGGATTTGAACTTTAGCCGGGCCAGTCTGGGAGCCCGGCAACAGGGATTAGATATTCTCCAGCAGCGGTTGGAGGAGGAGAACCTGCATTTGCAGACGTCGCTTTCGGCGGATATCGATGCGGATATGGTGGAGGTGATTTCGGAATTTGTGGCTCGGCGGGCCACGTATGAGGCGGCGTTGCGGGCAACCGCTCAGATTTTCCAGCTTTCGCTTCTTAACTTTTTGTAACATTTATCCTGTTTTTTCTGTTTTGCCTATTTGTAATTATTTCACCTTATTCTATCTATTTTTTCTGGTCCTTCTGCTTTACCGGTACCGATACAGATTGTGTGTGTTACCGTTTAATTTTTTCTGGGCAGAGGCCCCACCATGTGGATCACCAGTACCCGCTTCGGTCCGATCCAGTTTGAGCCGGACGATGTGATCCGATTTCCCGAAGGGATTCTCGGTTTGCCGGACTGCCGAGAATGGCTCCTATTGGCCGACGAGCGAAATCCCACGGTAGCCTGGCTGCAAAGTGTGGATCGGCCGGAAGTAGCTCTGTGTGTGGTCAGCCCGCGCCGATTTGTGCCGAACTATCAGGTTCGCTTGCCCCGTCGGGATGTACAACCGTTGGAGCTGGACAATCTGGATGCGGCGGAAGTGTTGGTCATTGTAAGCAGATCGGCCGGCTATATCACCCTGAATCTGAAAGCCCCGCTGATCTTGAACCTCCAACGAGGACTAGGCCGACAGGTGGTCTGCTATGGGGACCAACCGATTCAGTACGTGGTGGCCAGCCTCGGCGCCGCTTTGCGAAAAAGTGCCTAATCGGGGATGAGCAACTGGGGGGAAGCGCCCATGCTGGTACTGAGCCGACAACGGAACGAAAGCATTGTCATCGGCGACAATATCATCGTCACCGTCGTCGATATTCGGGGAGATAAGGTGCGATTAGGGATCGAGGCCCCCAGTGAAATCCCCGTGCATCGCAAAGAGGTTTATGAGGCCATCAAGCGGGAAAATCTCCGCGCCGCCCAATTGGACCCCGCCGATACCCACCCCCTGACCGAGGGAGCATCCCCAGAACCGCCAGGCCCGGCCAATGCTTCTGCGTAAGTGGAGCCTCCCTTCCTCCCCACAAAAGCCCTTTCTTTCGGATGGGACCATCTACTCCCACTGGCTGTCCTCCTTCGGAGCCCGCCCCCTAACCAGGAGTGCCTAAGGCTGGGGCTGCCTTGGGGTTATTTCCTGTCTAACTAGCTTTCCATCTCACCGACCATATTCCAGCCGTATTCCACCGGAACCGGCCGGGGTAACTCGGTCTGGGCGGATTATGGGTGGCCCGAGTGAGGAAGCAAAGGGTGGAAGTGCTTAACCTTCTCAGGATGGTCTTAGGAGCTGGGGTTCGACGGGTTTTCCAGGCCCAAAAGCGGAAACCTATTCGGATTATTCCGGTTATAACGGGTAAGTATAGGGCAGACTCTGCGCAGAAGGGAATTTTTTCCCGTCTGGAAGAAATTCGGATGCCGAAGAAAACCTAAAGAGGAGTAGGGGGAAAGATTTACCCAGAACCCCAAATTACCTAAAGCACCCATTTTACCAAGTCGATAATTGCTATAGGCAGGAAGCACCCTCATGGATGGGTTGCCGATGCGGTGTCGGCAACCGTCCGGAGCGGGTTAGGGATAAGAAAAAACAATTTCCCCGGGTGCCGCCGGTGGCAACCGTCCGCGGCATCCAGACAAGCTGGCCCGGACCGTAGGAACCCGCACTCCGGTCAGGCTTGGACAAGGCTTTTTTAGAAAAGGTTTCAGGCATGACCCGTATTAACACAAACGTCAGTTCGCTCAACGCCCAAAAGACGTTGTCGCGCAACACGCAAGCGTTGCAAACTGCGCTTACCCGTCTAAGCACCGGCTTGCGGATCAACACGGGCAAAGACGATCCGGCCGGTATGATCGCCGCGGAAATCATGCACAACAACATCGTTGCTGTGCAGAAAGCCATCAGCAACACCCAACGCGGCACCCAGATGATCGCCACGATCGACAGTGCCCTTGGCTCTATCACCAGCCTGTTGCACGACATCCGCTCTCTGGTTACCGAGGCGGGCAACACGGCGGTGATGAGCGAAGAGCAGATCGCCGCTAACCAGATGCAAGTTGACGCCGCCTTGGAGGCCATCAACCGAATCGCCCAGGTCACTAAGTTCCAAGGGCGGCGTGTGTTGGACGGCTCCTTGGACTTCATCACCAACGCCAACACCATCCCACAAATCCGGAACCTGAAGATCGACCAGGCCAATCTGGGGGCTACCGGACAGATGGAGGTGGCTGTAGAGATCGAACAGCCCGCTACACGGGCCACGATCACCACCTCTTCCGGCGCCGATTACGCCACCACGAAGCTCTATTTCTCCAGCCGAGTGCTGGCCTCCGGTACCGCCGGTGGCGCGAACGCCAATCTGTTTATTGCGGCCAAGTCGAACTCCCAAGAATTTGACGGCGTGCAGGTAATTTTCAACGGTTCCCAATCGAATGTGTCGGCCACCTATGATGCTGCCAGCAAGACTCTAACTATCGGCTTCGATAATGATACCAGCACCATCGGAGATATTCTGACCGCCATTGAAAATACCGGACTTTTCAAGGCCTATTCGAACGTGGCCAATGCGGCGGTGGCCAACAGCTTCACCAACGCCAATATGGCGATGGACTATATCACGATCACCGCCGACAAAGAAGGCACAGATTATAACAACGTAAAAGTCCGGTTGGAGGTGGACAACGCTTTGGACGCCAACTCGGCCATCGCCACGTATGACCCGGTCACCAAACAGATTACCGTGAAAGTCACCGGCGAGAACGATGAAGCTAATTACACCACGTTGCAGGCCATCACCAGTGCCATCAACTCCTATTTGGGGGATTACTTCACAGCCACCACAAAAACGGGCGCCAGCGCCACCCGGGTGTATGGGGCGTTGGCCTCTGATTTGGCCACTCGGGCCAGCACCGGTGTAAGCGGCTATCTGAAGTCGGCCTTTAGCGATGGCACCCGGGCCCAGGCCACACTGACCTTTGCCGCCGGCGCCACGAAAACCTTTACCACCAACAATGGCACGGCCACGATAGATATTAAGGCCAATGCGTTGGGCGCCCAGGCGGCCAATGTGGTCATCCAATTCCTGGACGACGCCACCGCAGGCAATGAATATGCCGAGTACGACAAAGCGGCCAAGTCCTTGGTGGTCCACTACAAGAGCGGTTCGACCACGGTCAACCGGATCGCCCAAGTTATCGAAGCGACCGGTTCTTGGGACGTGGTCGTCCGAGATGGAGGTACCAAAACGGTTAACACCAACCAAACTTCCGTGGAAACCGGCCAGGATACGCTTACCGTGGAGTCCATCCTACCCGGCTCGAATTACAACAATATGCAGGTGAAGATTGTGGCCCAGACGGGGCTCAGTTCGCCGGTGGCGATGTATGACCGGGCGACCAATACCTTCACCATCAAGGTCAACTACAGCGACACCAGTGCCACCACGCTGACTGCTATTGCAAATGCCATCAACTCCGTGGAAGGTTTTGCCGCCTACTATCAGCCGAACGGCATCGGCCGCATCTACGGCAATAGCGTCGATAACACGGTGGTGGGCAATACCGGTGCCAGCGGTGGCAACGCCTTGCTGGACGACCTGGTCCTGGAGGTGGCCGGGCCGGAAGGTATGGAAGTGTTCACCTTCTACAAAGGTACCACCGCCGACCAGGTAGCCGCCGCCATCAACGCCGTCTCCGATGCCTTAGGGCTGACGGCTCTGCATGACAACGCTCTGGTGACCCTCCAAACCCAGCAGTACGGTTCCAAGCAAACGGTGGCGATCGATGTCATCAGCGAAGGCACTCAAGGGACCTTTGCCCGCAGTGTCAGCGCCTTCCGCGCCACAGGCACGGATGTCCAAGGCAAGATCAACGGTGTTACCGCCACTGCGTACGGCAATAAAATGTGGATCAACACCTCCATGCTGGACATCACCATCAACCTGGCGCCGGAGACGGACGACAACTTCAAGTTCACCATCCTTGGCGGAGGCGCCCAGTTCCAGTTGGGACCCGACGTGGTCACCAACCAGCAAATCCGCATGGGCATCAAGAGCTTGAACACGGCCCGGCTCGGTGGCCCCAGCGGGAAGCTCTATCAACTTCAAACCGGCGGCGATGCCGACCTCTATACCAACCCCAATCTGGCCGCCAAAATCGTTAACGAGGCCATCAGCGTGGTAACCGAGCTTCGAGGTCGGCTCGGCGCTCTGGAAGGTCTGACCATGCAGACCAACATCAAAACCATGGAAGACACCTTGGAAAACATGGTCAGCGCCGAAAGCCAAATCCGAGACGCCGACTTCGCCACGGAAACGGCCAACCTTACCCGGGCCCAAGTCCTGGTGCAATCCGGTATGGCCGTCTTGACCATCGCCAACCAGAACCCGCAAAACGTCCTGGCCCTGCTGCGGAATATCTAGTAGGTTCCGCACACCGCCCAGGATGGAACGCCGGACCGATGCGTCCCAAACTCCCGGAGGAAAAAATGGGATCGGGCCGCTAAACCGGCTCCTCAAGAAATATCTCCCAGCGGCGTGTTTCCCCTAAAGAAACACGCCGCTTTTTTGTTGCGAAGAGTCGCTTCGTGGCATTCCCCCGTATCATTCCCGCACCCTTCCCGTGTCCTTCCCACCTTGTGTCATTCCTGCGCAAGCGGGAATCCAGAGGGTGTCATTTCTGCGTAAGCAGGAATCCAGATCTCATGCCTCTCCCCCGGCGGGAGAGGCCGGCCTGCGGAGCAGGCCGGGTGAGGGGGAGTTTATATTCTCATTTCCACAAAAGTGGCAGTACCGTGGTTTTCCCTGGATTCCTGCTTACGCAGGAATGACACAAGCTCCTCTCACCCAGCCAACCTCCGGTTGGCCCCCTCTCCCCCGGTGGTGCGAGGGAAACGGTCCTCTCTCCCGCAGGTGGATGGGAGAAGGCCCTCTTATATCGATTAAACCGACTTTTCCGATTCTACCTGCAGGACCGGTTGTAACGGTGCGAACGGGCCACCGGTAATCGTTGGACGCTTTATACCGATTGTGCCGATGGAACCCGAAAGAACGAAAATAGCAGTCCTCTCGGCAGAAATGGGAAAACTGCGGCAGGAGGCCCCTCAGTGAGCATTGCCGCCCAGACGGCCAAAGTGTCTATCGGCCCATCGCCCTATCGGGCCTATTGCCAGATGCTACAGCAACAGTATCTGGACACTCCGATGCATGTGCATATTGAGACAGTGGGGATGTGCAATGCCCGGTGCCGGTGTTGTCCCAACGCCGTTTCGCCTCGCCGCACGGAGAAAATGTCTGACGAACTGTTTGCCAAGATCGTGGAAGATTTAAAGGAGTTGCCGCAGGACCGGTTCCTGGCCATTTCGCCTTTTAAGCTCAATGAGCCGTTGGTGGATCCGAAAATCTTCCAGCGGATGAAAATGCTGGCCCAGGCCCTGCCGCAGGCCCGCTTGTGGCTGACAAGCAACTGGGCCTTGGCCGACGAAGCGCGAATCCGCCAATTGGCCGAGGTACCCCAATTGGGCTACATCTGGATTTCGCTCAACAGCCTGGATCCGGTGGAATATCGGCAGTGGATGGGGTTGGAGCTGGAACGAACGGTGGAAAATATCCGTCGGCTGTTGGTGTGGAATCGGAGCAAGCGGTTTGTGCCGATGGTGATCCTGGGCCGGGTGGCCGACGGGACAGAACAGGACCGGCAATTCGGTGAGGATGTCCGCCGCACCTTTGCCGACTTCCAGGAGGGAGTGGATTATCAGATCGGCCTGCTGCCCCGTGGGGATTGGATGGGGGATTGTCCGGAAGCCAACAGCTTGGCCGCTGCCAGGCTGGCAGCCCAGCCATGTTCCCGATGGTTTGAAGTGTCGATCACCTGCACCGGCCAAGTGGCGTTTTGCTGCATGGACGGTTTGTGCCATCATCCGTTGGGTGATGTGAATCGCCAAAGCATCTTAGAGATTTATCAGCAGGCGGCGTGCCGGGAACTTCGCCAACTGCTGCCGCCCCGCCGACTGGTCGGCCCCTGCGCGGGATGTACGTTTACATAACCTGAAAGTGCCCCACGAAAAAACTCGGGTCCAAAGGGGCCAGATTGTCTTATCGAAAAGGACCGTTCGGATGGGTCGTCGGAAAAAGCCACGATTGCTTCACCCAGCCTCCTCCTCTAAGCCTTCCCCGGGCCTTTCGGCAGCACCCCAAGTGGTCTCTTCTCCGAGGGGGCCGACGCCGAAAACTTTCCTCTTGCCGGAAAGCGTCGAATGGCTCAAAATAAATACCCAGGAGGCTGGGAAGCGGTCTGAGGAGGCATCAGGCGGGCACTCTGGAGGCTGTTCGGCTTCTCTGGACGCCCGACAGCCCTTGCCTGCTACCGGTTCCTCCCCAAGGAAGGCCTCCACGGAAGATGGGACGGGAGCGATAGGAACGCTGGCCGGCATGGCAAAACATCCCTCATCGAATATGTCA
>Ga0209809_1001415_pt1 | contig 19271 bp, 20 predicted proteins | sample YNPMSTMetaG_FD_186172 | JGI IMG/M metagenome (GOLD analysis project Ga0209809, IMG submission 186172) | Anoxygenic and chlorotrophic microbial mat microbial communities from Yellowstone National Park, USA - YNP MS-T MetaG (SPAdes) (version 2) ...
AGTCCTAGCGACTAGCCCTGCTTCACCGCGATGTACAGCTTGCTGATCCCTACCCCACTTGGACCCCTGTTTGCCCGGGCCAGCGCGCAGGGATTGCTATCGGTGGAGCTGTTGGTGTGGGGCAATGCGCCGCAAATTACAAGCGCAGCAGCATGAGACTGGGATTGCTATCGGTGGAGCTGTTGGTGTGGGGCAATGGCCTGCCCGAGCGGCCCAACCCCTTGCTGCACGACCTGGCCCGGCGAGTGGAGGGTTATTTTGCTGGTAGCGGCGAGACTTTTTTGCAGGTACCCCTGGACTACAGCGGCCTCGAGCCAAGGCGGGTAGCCCTGTACGAAGAGGTACGGCGAATCCCCCTAGGCCAGACCCGCAGCTATGCCCAGATAGGACGTCTGTGCGGCCTGTCCTAGGGCGGTAGGGGCGGGTATGCGGGCCTGCTTGTTCTTTTTGGTGGTGCCAGCCCAGCGGGTCATCCACGCCGATGGCCGCCTGGGCGGCTTTGCTGGGCGGGAGGGTATCAAGGACTGGCTGTTGCGTTTTGAGGGAGCGCTTCGTTGACGGCAAAGGTCGAACAGGTTTTGCTATGCGGATGGCGGTATGAATTGGGAGCTACGCAGCAGGTTGCTACGTTCGTTTTTTGTCCAGCAGGACTGGATTCTTGCGGTTGGGCGGGCTAAGCGCAGCATGCCTGAGTTCGCCGTCCAGCTCGAAGCAGCCGAGAAAGAGGCCGTGGCCAGAGGCGTGCCCCCGCCCTTTGTTTTTCATGCGGCCTTGCACGGGTACCCACAGCCCCAGCCTGCCCTGGTGCGGGGCTATTTGTCGGCTGCGGAGGCCTCCAGAGAGCTGCTTTGGGAAACGATTCGAACCGGCTGGCCGGGCAGGCGGGTGGTTGGGGCGGCAGGGGCCTTCGCGGCTGCTGTGCTGCTGGCCCACGCCGACGACGACCCCCTACTGCGCCAGCAGGCCCTGCCGCAGATGCGGGCGGCAGTAGAAAAGGGGGAGGCCGACCCCCGGGCCTATGCCCACATTGTGGATCGGGCGCGGGCTTTCGAGGGCAGGCCCACCCTTTTTGCCACCTTTGGCCCGGGCGGTCTGGGGGAGTGGCCCTCGGAGGCCCTCGAGGTGGTGGCGCAGGAGCGCGAACGGCTGGGCCTGCCCAGCCTCGAGGCCGACCTGCAGCGCTTTGCCAAAGGGGCCCGCCCCGGCCCCTTTCTGGTCCCCTATACCCAGTGGGACTGGTTCAAGCTGGCTTTTTTGATGGGCACCGCCCGCCTGACCCTCTGGCCGCCCCAGCCGCGCTACGACCCTGCGCCCTAGGCACCGTAAGGAACCCAGATGTTTTTGACCTGGGTGGCCTGCCGCAGGATCTCCTCGGTGTCGGGCAGCGGGCCGCTTGAGGGCAGGGTCCAGGTGCGCTTCATGTTGCCAGTGCTGGCCTTTTCCACCAGGGCCCACCCCGCCTGCGGGCCGGCGTACCAGACGGCGTCCACGTCGTCGTGCTCGGCCAGGGTGAGGGCTAGCTCGTCGCGCTCGCCGGTGACGATGTTGAAGGTTCCGGCAGGGACGTCGGAGGTCTCCAGCACCTGATAAAAATCGGTGGCGCTCAAGGGGGCCAGCGGCGAAGGCACCACCACCAGGGTGTTGCCCATGGCCAGGGCGGTTCCAGCCAGGCGGGCCAGCGCCAGCAGGGGCTGGTCGTCGGGGCAGAGAATGCCCATTACCCCAATCGGTTCCGGGATGGCCAGGGTTACGTTGCGGAGCGGGGTGGGGTGCACCAGGCCCTCGTATTTGTCGGCCCAGGCTGCGGCGGTGAACAGGGCCTCGAGGGCCGCCTCGACCTCGGCCCCTCCATCCTGCCCGGTCTGCTCGCTGAGGCGGCGGGCAAACTCCTCGGCCCGCTGGGAGAGGTTTTCGGCCAGGAAGTAAAGGATCTGGGCCTTGCTGTGTGCAGCGGTTTTGCGCCAGCCCTCCTGGGCTGCGCGGGCGGCTTCCACCGCGTTGCGGATGTCCTTGCGGTTGCCCAGCCCCACCTCGCCCACCAGGCGCCCATCCGGGGCGTGCACAGCCTTGCTGTAGCCGCTATCGGGGCGAACCTGCTTACCCCCGATGAAGAGTTTGGCGGTGCGGTCAATGGGGGGGAGGGACTCAGCGCTGGCCTTGGCTGTGAGGCCCCGGGCACTGGACTGCCCCTGGGCGGTACGATGCTGCTCGATTTTCTTGACGTACTCCCACAGCCCCTCTCTACCCCCCTCGCGCCCAAAGCCCGACTCGCGGTAGCCGCCAAAGCCGCTGGCGGCGTCGAAGAGGTTGGTGCTGTTGATCCAGATGGTGCCCGCCTTAATCTGGGTGGCAACGTCGAGGGCCAGGTTGATGTCCTCGCTCCAGATGGAGGCGGCCAGGCCGTAACGGGTGTTGTTGGCCAGCCTAACAGCCTCCTCGGGGGTGCGGAAGGTCAGGGCGGCCAGCACCGGCCCGAAGATCTCTTCCTGGGCGATGGTCGAGGCGGGGGCCACCTCGGTGAAAAGGGTGGGGGGGTAGAAGCAGCCCTCAGCAGGGACGGCCCAGCTTGGCTGCCAGAGTTTGGCCCCTTCCTCTACGCCTTTTTGCACCAGCCGCTGGATTTTTTCTAGCTGCACGGGCGCGATGATGGCCCCCAGATCCACGGCTTTGTCGAGGGGGTCGCCTACCCGCAGTTTTTCCATGCGGGCGCGAAGTTTGGCGTACATCTTTTCGGCGATGCCCTCCTGCACCAAGAGCCTCGAGCCCGCGCAGCAGACCTGCCCCTGGTTGAACCAGATGGCATCCACCACACCCTCTACGGCGCTGTCGAGGTCGGCATCCTCGAACACCACAAAAGGCGACTTGCCCCCCAGCTCGAGCGAGAGCTTTTTGCCGCTTCCAGCGGTGGCCTTGCGGATGATTCGCCCCACCTCGGTGGAGCCGGTAAAGGCAATTTTGTCGACACCGGGGTGCTCCACCAGGGCTGCACCGGTTTTGCCGTCGCCGGTAATGATGTTGACCACGCCCGGCGGAAGGCCGATGTTCTGACAGATTTCTGCAAACAGCAGTGCGGTCAGGGGGGTAAACTCGGCGGGCTTGAGCACCACCGTGTTGCCCATGGCCAGCGCGGGGGCTACCTTCCAGGCCAGCATCAGCAGGGGAAAGTTCCAGGGGATAATCTGCCCCACCACGCCCAATGGCGCATAGCCCGCCAGCTCGCTTTCCATAAGCTGCGCCCAGCCGGCGTGGTAGTAGAAATGGCGGGCTACCAGGGGAATGTCGATATCGCGGGTCTCGCGGATGGGCTTGCCGTTGTCCAGGGTTTCCAGCACGGCAAACAGGCGGGCGTGCTTCTGAATCTGGCGGGCCATGGCATACAGGTAGCGGGCCCGCACATGGCCCCTGGTCTGGCTCCATTCCACAAAGGCCTTGCGGGCTGCCTTGACGGCCTTATCCACATCGGTAGCGTTGGCCAGCGCCACCTCGGCCAGCTTCTGGCCGTTGGCCGGGTTGATGGTAGCGAACCATTCCCGGCTGGCGGGGGTGCGCCATTTGCCCGCGATGAAAAGTTGAAATTTGCCCTTGTGGGCTTTGAGCCAGTCCATGGCGGGCTGGGCAGCCTCGGGGGCGGGGCCGTAGGGGAGGGTTTGCATAATCTCTGTGAGGGTCATGGGGGCTTCTGGGGGCAGGGTGATTTTCATACCAACTGTGCTTGAATGCTGAGCGCTGATGTTTTTGCCAAGCGCAGGGGGCTTTTTCTAGCCCAGCGGCTGGTACTGCATCGAGGCATAGCGCCCGTAAGCGAAGTGCTCGAGCTGCCGCTCGATATCGTTCAAAAGAGCGCTAGCCCCAATGCGGAAGAGGTGGGGCTGCATCCATTCGTGGCCGAGCTCTTCTTTCATCAGGATGAGCCAATCCAGGGCTTGCTTGGCTGTGCGAATGCCTCCGGCGGGCTTGAAGCCCACTTTGTGGCCGGTCTGCTCATAGTAAGCCCGGATAGCCCGCACCATCACCAGGCCGCTGAGCAGGTTGGCGTTGACGGCCTCCTTGCCAGTAGAGGTCTTGATGAAATCGGAGCCGGCCTGCATGCAAACCATGCTGGCCTTGTAGACGTTCTTCAAGGTACCCAGCTCCCCCACCGCCAGGATGCTCTTCATATGGGCTGGGCCGCAGGCCTCACGGAAGTCGCGCACCTCCTGGTAGAGGGCCTTCCAGTTGCCCGTCAGAACGTGGTGGCGCGAGATGACGATGTCAATTTCGCTGGCTCCAGCGGCCACCGAGGCCTCGATCTCCTGTAGTTTGAGGCGGTGCGGGTTAAGGCCTGCCGGGAAACCTGTCGAGACCGCAGCCACCGGGATGCCGTAGCCCTCGAGGGCCGCCACAGCGGTGGGCACCATTTCGTGGAATACGCAAACTGCGCCAGTGGTGAGCCGCAGATGGGGCACCCCCAGGTCGCGCAGCAGCTCCGGTCGCACCGGCTGGCGGGCTTTGGTGCACAGGCGCCGCACCGTGCCAGGGGTGTCGTCGCCGGAAAGGGTGGTGAGGTCGATGGTTTTGATGGCGTGCAGCAGCCAGGCCGCCTGCCAGGCCTTCTTGACGGTGCGGCGGGCAGGCAGGGTGGCAGCCCGCCGCTCAACGGCACTCTTATTAACCAAAGCGCCCTCAAGGGCAGCAGGTTCGAAGGGAGTGCCGGGGTTGCGTTCTGGCAGCGGTTGGGCTTGGGGTAAGGATGTGGTTGCCATGGTGGGCCTCTTCAGGCTCGCGCACAGCCGATTATAGCCCAGGGCCAACCTGTGCGCAGATGCATGTCAAAGACCGCTGCTCAGGTCGGCCCCAGCATGATGATCACGTCGTAACCGCTGGGCTCGAGGCGGATGCGGGTTTGCAAGGGCAGGTGGAGCAGATCGGCGTAATCTTTGGCCAGCACGAAAGCCGGGGATTCGCGCCCTACCACCGAGGCCCCGCTGCGCACCAGCACTGCACTTGAGCCCCCGACCTCTCCCACCTGCACTTCCGGCGGGGGAAGGCCCATCTCTACAAAGCCTTGTCGATAACGCTCACCCAGCCCCGTACCGCTCCGGTCGAGCAGCAGGGTTTTCAGGCCCAGGGCCTCAGCCTGCACCAGCCGGGCCATTACCTCGGCATCGCGGGTGTAGCCCAGGAGGGCGCTGCTGAAGAAAGGCATGGCGGCTTGGTCGAGGATGAGGTAATTGCCTTTTTCCAGGGTGGGTAGGGTGGCGCTTCTCAGGGTTAGGCTGCGCAGGCTAGGCAGCAGGCGCAGAACCTCAGCTAGGGGAAGGCTGGTCTCGAGGGAGTCCCATAGGGCGTGGGCAACCCCCGGTAGGCGCGGCCAGTAACGGGGGCTTTGGGCCTTCTGTAGGGCCAGCCCTATCACTTCCTTGATGCGATCCAGCCGACCTAGGTCGGAGCCTTCCCAACGGCGAAAACGCATGTACTTGACGGCGTCTTTACCGTCAAGGTGCACGGGTCCCGCTGGAAAATCTATATAAAGCCCAGCTGCTCGGTCGGTGTACTTCATGGGATAGGGCAGCACCACATCTACACCGTCCACCGCATTCACCAGCTTGATCACAGCTTCAAAGGTTAGGATCAGGTAGTGCTGCACCGGCACACCCAGCAGATCTTCCACTACCAGACGCAGCGCGTCGGCACCACCTCCTCGCTCGTAGACAGTGTTGATCCTGCCTTCGAAGTAGCCTCGGGGTGTCTTCCCGCTGTAGTGCAGATCGCGGGGAATGGCCACCACGGTGGCCTCCGAACCGCGTAGACCTACGTAGAGGATGGTGTCGGTGCGAAGCCCAGGTCCGCAAGCGGTGTGGTAGCCGCAGTATTCGATATCGCGGGCGGCCACCACCAGGCTGAGTTCTGTTGAAAGGCTACTCCTCTGATGCTCATTGAGGAACCCCACGCGCACTTCTGGAACCAGCGGTCCATAGGCCAGTGCCCCCGCCAACACCAGCAGGGCCAGTCCCAGCAGGAGTAGGGAAAACCGTGGTCTGGCACGAGGGCGGGCCAACGGCCGTGAGCTGCTTGACCGAGCCATGAACATCAGATTACAAGAACCGGTGGATTTTTCGCCAATACTCGGCGCTTCAACCTGTTGCAGCACTGGTGCAACCGCAAGGGTGTGCGGGCTTCGAGCTTCACTGTGGCCAGCTAGCCTCACGCCCCATCTGGCATCGGTTGTAGCGCTCGATAAGCGGCCCAGGTGCGGGGATGGGGCTCAATGCCCTTTTTTTGCAGGTAGCTAACCTTGCAGATGACGGCCCTCTGGTAGGCCTGCTCGAGCTGCCCTGCCAGGGCCATCTCGCGGATCTCGTGGTTGACCCCACGGCCCGGCTCCGAGATATCGGCGATGTAGAGGGCCATGCCGATCTTGTGATCAGGGCCCACTCCGTAGACATGCCCCTCAATGGCCTCGAGCACCTCTTCGTCCTCGACGCCCCACTCTTGCGCCAACTTTCGGCCTGCCCGTCCGTGTAGGGAAAGGGGGTTTTGGTGCTCGAGCTCGTTTTCAGGTGGGGCCAGTTGTTGCAGGCGCTCAGCACTCAAGTCGCGCGCAGCGTCGTGTAAGATGGCCGCTAGATAAGCCTTTTCCTGGTCGAGCCCGTTGGCTTTGGCGATTTGTGCAGCCAGCTCAGCTACCCGCAGAATATGCTCGTAGCGTGCAGGTTTGACCTGCTGGCGCACCTTGTTGGCGTAATCAAGGACAGAGCCTTTGGTTAACACTTTAAGCCACCGCTAGGGGCGGGGTGGCTACTGCACCCCTGCCCGTAAAAGAGAGCCTACCATAAGTTGGGCGGATTGGCCGCAAGAAGCAGGTGGGCCCTCGCGCTTGGGCCACTGAGCCAGGACGAAAGCTTATGATAGGCGGGTATGACGCAAGAAGCATACCGTTGGCTTTGGGAACACAGCAGGGAAACCGCCTATCTGGCCTCCTTCGGCAGGCTGGCCGGCTGGGACCAGGCCACCTATATCCCGCGCAAGGGCCACGCCCACCGGGCCCAGATGCAGGCCGCGCTGGCCAAGCTCCTGCACCAGCGGGCCACCGACCCCCGCATTGGCGAGATGCTGGCATTGGTAGAGGGCTCGGACTGGCTGGGACCCCCGGAGTCGGTGGAGGCAGTGAATGTGCGGGAGTGGCGCAGGGCCTACGACCGCGCATGCAAAATTCCCCAGCGGTTGGCGGTTGAGCTGGCCCAGGCCACCAGCGAGGGCGAGGCCATTTGGCAGGAGGCCCGGCCCAAGAACGACTGGGAGACTTTTAAGCCAGCGCTTAAGAAAATCTTTGGCCTTACCCGCGAGCTTGCCGATGCTATAGGCTACCAGGACGAGCCCTACGATGCCCTGCTTGATCAGTACGAGCCGGGGGCTACCACAAAGCAGCTCGAGCCGGTCTTTGCCCGGCTGCGCCAGGCCACCGTGGAGCTGCTTAGGCGGCTGGAGGGCAGCGCACGCAGGCCCGACACCAGCATTTTGCGCCGCCACTTTCCCCAAAGCGCCCAGGAAGCCTTTGGACGGGAGGTCGTGGCAAAAATAGGCTTTGATCTGGAAGCGGGCCGTCTCGACGTGGTGGCCCACCCTTTTATGCAGGGCATCGGCCCCGGCGACGTGCGCCTGACCACCCGTTACTATGAGGACTACTTCAACGCCGGATTTTTTGGCATTGTGCACGAGATGGGGCACGGGCTCTATGGACAGGGGCTCTTGCCCGAGCACTTTGGTACCCCCATGGGCAGCGAAATCTCGCTGGGTATTCACGAGTCGCAAAGCCGTACCTGGGAAAACCTGGTGGCCCGTAGCCTGGGTTTCTGGCGCTACTTCTGGCCCAGAGCCCAGCAACACTTTCCATCGCTGGGCGATGTGCGCCTCGAGGATTTTCACTTCGCCATCAACGAGGTCAAGCCGAGCCTGATCCGGGTAGAGGCCGACGAGGTAACCTACAACCTGCACATCATGATTCGCTTCGAGGTAGAGCTGGCCCTCCTGCGCGGTGAGCTATCCATAGACGATGTGCCCGAGGCCTGGGATGCCAAGTACCAGGAATACTTAGGGGTTCGCTCAGCGGAAATCCGGGATGGGGTAATGCAAGATGTGCACTGGTCGGCGGGGCTGATCGGCTACTTCCCCACCTACACCCTGGGCAACCTCTACGCCGCGCAGTTTTTTGCCAGGGCCGAACAGGAGCTGGGGTCGCTCGAGGCGCAGTTTGCCAGAGGGGAATTCACCCCCTTGCTGGAATGGACGCGCAAGAACATCCACCACCAGGGTAGCCGCTACTGGCCCCGCGATCTGCTGTGCCAGGTGACCGGTCAGGATCTCAACCCGCAGTTCCTGATCGACTACCTGAACCGCAAGTATCTGGCCCTGTATGCCCTCTAGCCCCTTTGGGGAAGGCATTTGGAGGTCAAAGACCTAATATGGCCTTACACAGGCCCGCGGGCATACTGTGCTAAGGTAGGGCTCATGGTGGAGCGTGTGTATCTGGCCAAGCCCAGGGGTTTTTGTGCCGGGGTGGTGATGGCCATCGAGGCAGTAGAAAAAGCGGCTAGAGAACTACAGGATGAAGGAGAGCTGGTAGTCTACCACGCCATCGTCCACAACGATATCGTGGTCAAGCGCTTGCAGGAACAACACCGCGTGCATTTCGTTGAAGACCTGGCTGAGGTGGAACGGCTACGCGAGGAGCTAGCCCAGGTGGGGAGGAAGCTAGGCCATACCGTGGTTTTCTCGGCCCACGGGATTCCTCCTTGGCTGCGCGGTGAGGCAGCCCAGCGCAATCTATATCAGATCGATGCCACCTGCCCCCTGGTGACCAAGGTTCACACTGAGGCCAGGCGCTACGCTAGAGAAGGTTACTGGATTCTGCTCATCGGCGACTCCGCCGACCACCAGGAGATCAAGGGAACCCGCGGCGAAGCGCCGGAGCGCACCATTCTGGTGGCGGTGCACACCCATGTGGGCCGCGACCCCCGCCTGGCTGATCCTCGCACCGTAGAGGTGCCTGATCCCGAGAGGGTGGTGGCGCTCACCCAGACCACCCTTTCGGTAGACGATACGCTGGCGACCATTGAAATTCTAAAGCAGCGCTTTCCCAAGCTGGTGGTACCTGGCCGCCACGACCTCTGCTATGCCACCAAGAACCGCCAGGACGCGGTGAAGCGGATTGCACCCCAGGTAGAGCTGTTTCTGGTATTGACCAGCCAGACCTCCTCCAACGGGATGCGGCTGCTGGAGCTGGCCCAGAGCCTAGTGGGCCGGGCTGAACGCATCAATACAGTAGCGGATATACGCCCTGAGTGGCTCGAGGGGGTCCGATCGGTGGGCATCACCTCGGCAGCCTCCACCCCAGAGGACCTGGTGCAGGAGGTGGTGACCTATTTCCGCCAGCAGAACCCCGCCCTCGAGCTCATCGAGGAAGGCGAGTGGGAGGACATTGAGTTCCGCGAGCCAAGACGGCTATCGCCCCAGGAGGTTCTAGCCAACCCACTAAAGGTTTATTAATGGTTACCCAAAAACAAAACCCCCACCTGCTTTCGGTCGCGCCCATGATGGACTGGACCGACCGCCATTTCCGCTACCTGTTGCGTCTCATATCCCAGCGTACGCGGCTCTACACCGAGATGGTGGTGGCGCAGTCCGTACTGCTGGGGAACCGCCCTCGGCTGCTGGACTTTAGTCCTGCAGAACACCCAGTGGCTTTGCAGCTTGGGGGTTCGGTGCCGGAGCAGCTGGCGGCTGCAGCGCGAATCGGCGAGCAGTGGGGCTACGACGAGATAAATCTGAACCTGGGTTGCCCTTCGCCGCGGGTACAGGGGGGAGGTTTTGGGGCTTGCCTGATGCTCGAGCCCGAGCGGGTGGCCGAGTGCATAGCTGCCATGCGGCAGGCGGTGCGCCTCCCGGTTACGGTCAAGCACCGCCTGGGGGTAGATGAGGTAGAGGACTACCGCTACCTGGCCCGCTTCGTTGAGAGACTGGCGGGTGTAGGCGTGCAGGTTTTCATCGTCCATGCCCGCAAAGCCTACCTCAGGGGGCTTTCGCCCGCCGAGAACCGCACCATCCCGCCCCTACGCTACGAGTGGGTTTACCGACTTAAGCAGGACTTCCCCCACCTGATCATCGTGCTGAACGGGGGGGTGCGAAACCTGGACGAAGCCCAGGTCCACCTGGAGCGGGTGGATGGGGTCATGCTGGGACGGGCGGTTTACGAGGATCCCTTTGTGCTTGAGCACGCCGATGCGCGGTTTTTTGGCCTGAACCACTCGCTAAGCCGGCTCGAGGTGGCCCAGGCCATGCTGCGCTACGCCGAAGCCCAGCTCGAGCAGGGCACACCCCTATGGGCCATTGCCCGCCACATGCTGAACCTGTTCAAGGGGCAGCCGGGGGGTCGCTTGTGGCGCAGGCTGCTTTCGGAGCGGGCTTGTCGGCGGGGAGCTGGGGTTGAGGTGCTATGCCAGGCCCTCGGGGCATTAGCAGAGGCCAACCGGCATGCCCAATCTTCGCCACCCGGCCGTAAGGGGGCATTGGCAGCCCAACCGCCTCACAGGGAGCTATAGCGCCCCCCATTGCTTTGCACCAGACCCTTTATCTCGAGCAGCATCAGCGCCGAAAGAGTCTCGGCGGTGGAAAGGCCGGTGGTCTGGGCCAGGTCGTCGGGCAGGGCTTCGGAGAGCTCGAGCAAAGCCCGGTACACCTGGGCCTCGCTGCCCTCCAACTGCACCGCCTGCTTCTTGGGGGCCAGCACCCCTAGGGCGTTCAGTACGTCCTCGCTGTTTAGCACTAGCCCGGCCCCGTCCTGGATCAGCCGGTTGCTTCCCAGCGAAAAGGTGTCGCCGGGCCGGCCCGGTACGGCCAGCACATCGCGGCCCAGTTCGGCGGCAAACCGCGCAGTTATCAGGCTTCCGCTTTTTTCACCAGCCTCCACCACCAGCACCGCTTTGGCCAAGGCCGCCACAATCCGGTTACGCCGGGGGAACAACCCAGCCTGCGGCGGGGTTCCCAGTGGAAACTCCGAGAGCACGTTCATCTGCTCGGCCAGGGCCCGGTTCTGGGGTGGATAGAAGCAATCCATTGCACTGCCCAGCACCCCCAGGGTGTAGCCGCCCCCTTCCAGCGCGCCTTTGTGCGAGGCAGCATCTATGCCCAAAGCCAGCCCCGAGATAACGCCCACCCCGGCCTCGGCCAGCTCACGGGCTACCTTGTGCGTCCAGGCCAGGGCCCAGGGGCTGGCCTTGCGGGTGCCCACGATGCCGATGTTGCGTTCGTTGGGCGGCAGTTCCCCTTTCAGGTACAGCACCGCTGGGGGGCTCTCGAGGTGCCACAACACTGGGGGATAATCGGGGTCCCACATGCCAATGAGCCGCAGGCCCAGTCGGGCTGCTTTTTCGCGCTCTTTTTCGGCTAAGCCTTGCTCGAGCGTTCTGGCATAGGCCGCGGCAATTTCGGAGCCCAGCAAATCGGCAATGGCGGCCACACTCAGGTCGGTGGCGAGGGCTTGCTGCAGACGCCTGGAGCCAATCTGGGGTGTGAGTGCAAGGGCCAGGGGGTCGGACATAGCTCGCATCAGGATAGCCGATGAAGGGGCGCACGGGGGTTTGTTCTCGAGCTGCCCCTATACTAGAGCCGTGAATGAAGGAACCACCTACTCCGGATTTGTAGCCGTGGTGGGCAAGCCCAATGTGGGCAAGTCTACCCTGGTCAACTCTATGCTGGGTGTAAAGATCGCCCCCATTAGCCCCAAGCCACAGACCACCCGCAAACGGGTGCGTGGCATCCACACCGAGGGCAACCGTCAGATTGTGTTTTTGGATACCCCCGGTTGGCATGAGGCCACCGACGCCCTAGGCGAGTACATGATCCGCCAGATAACCGAGGCCCTGGCCGAGGTTGACCTGGTGCTGTGGCTGGTGGATCTGCGCCATCCACCTACTCATGAAGACGAGCTAGTGGCACGTGCCCTGCGCCCCCTGAAGGGACAGATACCCATTATTCTGGTCGGCAATAAGGCCGATGCGGCCAAGTACCCCGATTCGGCCATGCAGGCCTATGCCGAGCTACTGCCGGGCCTGGAAACCCGCATGATTTCAGCCCAGAATGAACGCGATGCCAAAGCCTTGCGCGACGAAGTGCTCTCCATTCTGCCGGAAGGCCCCTTTTTCTTCCCGCCCGACTTTGCTAAAGGCGACCAGACCCCAGAGGAATGGGCGGCCGAGATCGTGCGTGAGGAGGCCATGAAGCGCCTCAAGGAAGAGCTTCCCTATACCATTGCCACCAAAACTGAAGTCTTTGAGCTACGCCCCACCCCTGCCAGTAGGGAGGTGTTTTACATCCAGGTGAATATCTACGTAGAGCGCGAGAATCACAAGCCCATTCTGATTGGTGCAGGAGGACGAAAGCTCAAGGAAATTGGGGTGGCAGCACGTAAGCAGCTCGAGGTCTTTTTATCGCGCAAGGTCTACCTGGACCTACAGGTCAAGGTTTACCCCAACTGGCGTAAAGACCCCGAAGCCCTGCGGGAACTAGGCTACCATTAGAGCATGGAAATTGGGCGCTTGCTGCTGGTGTTGGGCCTGGTGCTGGTGGCTTTAGGCCTGGTGTGGCTCTACGCCCCTGGGCTTTTGGCCTGGTTTGGCCGTCTGCCCGGGGACATTCGCCTGGAGCGGGAAGGCTTTCGCTTCTACTTCCCTCTCACCTCCATGCTGCTGGTCAGCCTGGTCCTGAGTCTGCTGCTGGGCCTGCTTCTACGCTGGTTTCGTTAAAAGGCCCGTGTTAGCGATCTGGTGCAGCTGAGGATGCTTGTGCATGCTGGGTGTGTTTGTCTCTTGGACGGGAGTGCTGTGCCCAGTCCCAGGCGGCCAGCGGGCTACCGGCCCACTAAAATGCCCCAAAGAAAACCGCCAAGCGCAAAAAGACCCAGAAGACGCAGCGGAGGCAGCTTACGCAGCAGGAGTGCTAAGGCCAGCAGCGTGAAAAACAGTTCCCACCCGCCCACCAGGGTTTCCCGTCCCAAAAGCCATAAGGCCCAAGCAATTAGTCCCAAAGCCGCTCCAGAGGCACCCTGCAGAAAGGCTTCGGCTAGAGGATGTCCTTCCAGGCGGTGCAGGACAGCGACTGCTAGAAAGGTGAATACGAAGGCGGGAAGGAAAATACCAACCGTCGAGAGCACCGCTCCGGGGAGGCCTGCTGCCAGGTAGCCCGCTGCTGTGGCTGTAGTAAGCAAGGGTCCGGGCGTGATCTGTCCTAAAGCCAAGGCGTTCAGCAGTTCGCCAGGGCTCAGCCAGCCTCGAGCCACCATTGGTTGCATGAGCCCAACCAGTGCATAGCCAGATCCGAATAGGGGTAGCGCCCACCAGTAAAAAAAACCAGAACAGGCTGATGGGCTCCACACCTAGCGTCTTAGTGCTTTTGCTCAAGGTCGATACCAGGCCCACCAGCAGCACCACCGCCCATTCCGCCCAACCCAAGCTGGCCATAACCAGCCCCAACAAAGCAAAAATCCAGGTTTTGGGCTGCTTTTGAGGACTAGGGAGGAGTTCCCAAAGGGCCTGGGCAATCAGGGCCAAGACAGCTAGTTTGAGGCCCTGGAAGGTACCCTGCACCAGTCGGAGGGAGGCCGCCTCCTTGTAGAGTACCACCAAAACGAGCGTTACCAGGGTGGCAGGGAAGATGAAACCGAAACCAGCCAGCAACAACCCCCCCGCACCCCCCCGGGCATAGCCCAACAGCATGGCTGTTTCGGTGGAGTTGGGGCCAGGAATCAGGTTGACGACGGCCAGCACCCTGAGGTAGTGCGCTTTGCTCACCCACTTCCCTTCTCCCACCAGCAAGTGTTGAAAAATAGCCAGATGGGCTGCTGGGCCACCAAAGGCGGTTAAACCCAGCCAGGCGAAGGTTTTCAGAATCTCCCAGGGCATTGATTTTAGTATATGGTGAACGCTGGAGGCGGAACTAATGCTTTTTCACCTGGAGCTGTTCTAAAGCCCTGGTGTCCACTCTTTCGAGTTGCCTAAGAACAAAGCCTGTAGATTCGCAGGAGTGCTTGCAGGTAGCGCTTTAGCCGTTCCGTGGTGAGGGCAAGCCTGCGGGCTTTCCCAAGACTAAAAAACTCAACAGCCTCCCTCGGGATTTGCACAGAAGTCCAGGGCTACTCTGGGTTTTTGCCCCTAGAAGGTCTCAGTAAAGGAGGTTCGCCGCCTTTCTCCTGACAATAGGCTGCTAGGGGGTCTGGCTTTGAAGAGGGCAAATTGTCAGTTACCGCACCATGTTTGCGGTTCAGGGGCGCAGGGACCGGCTTTTGGAAAAACCCCGTCCTACTGAAGCTTACAACCCCCCGCAGTCCACAGGTGTTGAAGGATAACCGCTCATGTGCCACTCGCCGGAAGGTAGTTGTGTAGCTTGGTAGAAAACATGGCGGGGATCTTTCGGATCGTCGCCATCAGCAAGCGAGGCCAGCGCTACTTCCAGTGTCAAGCATTGAGACGGGGTGGCTTTGATGGTGTACAGTTGTCCCCGTTGTGGTATCTCGGCCAGGGTGAAGTTGCCATTCAAGGATACCCACTGGTGTAGTTTGATCTGTAGCGTGCAACCATCAGATCCCAGGGCCTCTACCCGCACGACCTGCCCGGTGGCGGTGTAGCTGCGGTAAGGGGTTTGCTCTTGGATACCTCTGCCTGGAGAGCGTATCCACAAGAACCCAGCCGTCATCAAGGCTGCAAAGGTACCAACCCCTCCCACAACCCACCATGGATTCAACCAGGTCATTACCTTTGAGTATAGGGGGTTAAGGCCGTGTATGCAGGGATAGCTAAAGGGCGGCCTGAGATAGCGGAGAGGCAGGAGGGTTTGGCCTGAACTCCGTAGGAGCGCAGAACATATATGCTGATCTCGCGCTGGATGGTAAAAACGAGTACCTGCCCCACGACATCGCGGTAGGCCAGGCGCTGGATTTCGAAGACCTGGTGCACGACTGCGGCAGTTGCAGGGCCGAGTGGCTCAACCCAACGCAGTCATCTACGACGCACGAACTTTGCACTCCAGTCCCGAGAGCGCTGAGGGGGTGGTTTATCTGCTGGCCCTGCTGGTTACCCCAAAGTCGAATAGAGCAGGGCTATGTGGGCTCGGTGGCTGCGTGAAAAGGGATAGTGCTGTATCAAGCTGGAGAAAGCTAAGAAGGGTTTTGTGCTGCTGCCCAGGTGCTGGGTGGTTGAGCGTAGTTTTGCCAGGATGGCTCGTTTTCGCTGGCTTGCGCGCGATTACGAACGACTGCTGGCCTTCTCGATTCTCCTTACTGAAAGTTCTTGGTGGTTTACAGCTTCTTAGCAAGCTCTAGCCCCATGGACCAGCAGGAGTATATCTACGGAGCAGCGGCTTCAGACCCCGCCACGAAAGGGTGGCGCGCCTCCTGGGGGGTGGGGCGATATTACCCTCTGGGGTAAGGGGGTGCGGAATGTGGGGTAGACCCCCCTGTAAAGCAGTAGTCCTCAGGCCGGTTCAGCCGTATCTCTTGGACAGGGACTCCAATAGGCCCTCGACCGTGGACTACATTAGCCTCTCTGGGGATTTGGGCATTCGCTGTTGCCCGGCGAACTAGGCGGTAGGATCGTTTATGCTCCAGGAGCTTAGGACTTTTGTGCTGCCGATAATCTGGGTTGAGCTTGCTTAGAAGACCGCGTGCAACAAAAGCAAAACCAGCAAGGCAGCCCCGAAAATCAGCAACAGGGGGGGGAGCAGGATGGAGTATGCCGCAATCACCAGGGCTATAAAATCTTTCCAGTCGGGCTTAATCTCCCTGTCTCGGTTTTTTGGTTCGTTCATGTTCTGAATTGTAATGCTTTTTTAGGACTTGGCGACGGTACGAACCCCGTAGCCCTTAACCTTTGCTTACAGAGGTCTGACACGCCCTCTTTTCAGCCCGTATACTATTACCAGCTACCAGCGCTTAGCAGGCCCCAACAGGCTGGTCTTACACTCAGGAGGATTAAGTGTGAATGCCCGTGCGATTGTGGTGACTTCCGGGAAAGGTGGTGTGGGAAAGACCACCACCACGGCCAATGTGGGTGCGGCACTGGCCAGGCTGGGGGAGAAGGTGGCCGTGGTGGATGTGGACGTGGGGCTGCGCAACCTGGATGTGGTGATGGGCCTCGAGGGTCGGGTGGTCTACGACTTGATCGATGTGATTGAGGGCAAGTGCAAACTGCGGCAGGCCCTCATCCGCGACAAGCGCATCGAGGGACTGGCCCTGCTGGCTGCCTCGCAGACCAGGGATAAGGAAGCCCTCGACCCCGAAAAGTTCCGCCATATTGTGAAGGCCCTGTTGGAAGAAGAAGGCTTCGACCGGGTGCTCATCGACTCGCCCGCTGGCATCGAGAAAGGCTTCCAGACCGCCGCCACCCCGGCCGAGGGGGCCTTGGTGGTGGTGAACCCGGAGGTCTCGAGCGTGCGCGACGCCGACCGCATTATCGGGATGCTGGAAGCCCGCGAAATCCGGGAGAACTACCTGGTGATCAACCGCCTGCGCCCCAAGATGGTGCAGCGCGGCGACATGCTCTCGGTGGAGGACGTGGTGGAAATTCTGGGCATCAAGCCCATCGGTATTGTGCCCGAGGACGAGAGCGTCCTGATCTCCTCCAACCAGGGCGAGCCGCTGGTGCTCAAGAACGGTACGGGCGCGGGCAAGGCTTTCGTGGAGATCGCTCAGCGGGTGCGGGGTGAGGACGTGCCTTTTGCCCCCCTGGGCGATGCACCGGGCTTTTTAGGAACCTTGCGGCGGCTGTTTGGGGGTAGATGATGTGGCCCTGGCAGCGCAAGAGCAAGGACACCCTGAAGGAGCGCCTCAAGCTGGTGCTGGCCTACGACCGGGCCCACCTGAGTCCGGGCCTGGTGGAGCAGCTTAAGCAAGACCTGCTGGCGGTGTTGAAGCGCTACTTTCCCGACGAGGAAAACCTTTCTATTCAGGTGGAGACCCTGGACGACAAGATGAAGCTCCAGGCCGATGTACCCATTCCCAAGTGATGGATTGGGCCACAGCCCTTGATGCGTTTCTGACAAACATGTAGCTTGATGCCGTATTGCCCTCTCCGGCGGGACATTCTCTGGCGGTAGGCGGGGATTATACGCCCACCCCACCTGAGAATTGGTGATTGAAGTGCGCTAGCGGTTGGTTATTAGCTCGACCTCGAGCGCCCCAAAATTATCTTGTTGCCACAACTCCACCTCACCCTGCTTCTTGGCTTCCAAGAGGGAGGCAAAAGCTACAGTTTGTTCGCTCCAGCTACGAAAAGGCATCCGGCTAAACAGGGCCCGGCCCACCCTTTGCAGAAACCCCTTGATGCGTGCCCAGGCCTCGTGCAGGCCAAAAGTCTCAGGCTCGAGGTGGAGCTCGGCCCGTCTGGCGAAGGGCTCTACCGCCCGCACTAGCATCTGCAAGGGCACGGGGCGCAGGCGGCGGTCTTTGGGCAGAGGCGGTGGGGGTACCGGCAGCACCCGGGCGCGTTCCCGGGCTCGTTGCGCGAGGAAGGCGATGGCCTCCTCCAGGGCCACCAAGGTCTCGAGGAAGGCTGGGCCGCTTTGCTCCGGCGGCTCCTCCTCCTCGGGCGGCATCATCTGGGGCTGCTGGGCAAAAGCCCGCAGCTTGAAGAGCAGCAGCTCGGCCAGGGTAGGTAGCAGCTCGCTCCGTTCGGCGAGGCCCAGGGCCTGCACCTGGGCCAGGGCCTGCTCGGTGAGGGCCAGCACCGGCAGGTCTTTGGCCGCGATCCGGCCTTTGCGTACATGCTCGGAAAGCTCCCGGGGGGTTCCGCTGAAACCATCGAAGCTCAAGATGATCACGGCAGCCTATTGGGAGACCACTCTGGGAGATGTGCGCCCAGGGAAGCTGAGCAGGCCGAACTTCTCACGTACCTCCTCCATGGTAGCCTGGGCAATGCGGCGGGCTTTGGCCGCCCCCTCCTCGAGGGCCCCCAGCACCCGGTCAGGGTGGGCACGTAGCTCCTGAGCGCGCTCGCGGATGGGCCTTAGGGTTTTCATCATCTCCTGCATCAAAAGCTGCTTGACCACCAGGGTCCCGATGCCCCGTCGGCGGTACTCCTCGCGCAGTACCTGCACCAGCTCGGGTGGGGCGAAGTACTGCAAGAACTTGAATACCACGCTTCGTTCAGGTTCGCCGGGGTCGGAGAGCCTTATGCGGGCCGGGTCGTCAGGCATGGCCCGGATCTTGGCCCAGATGCTTTCTTCATCCTCTAAAAGTCCTATGGTGTTGCCTACGCTTTTGGACATCTTGGCCTTACCGTCAATACCAGGCACGCGGGGGGCATGGGGGTTCAGGTAGCCCTGGGGTTCAGGGAAGGTTTCGCCGTACTCCTGGTTCCAGCGGCGGGCAATCTCGCGGGTGAGCTCCAAGTGCTGGATCTGGTCGTCACCTACCGGAACGGTATCGGCCTTGTACAGCAGGATGTCGGCGGCCATCAAAACCGGGTACATCAAGAGCCCTGCCGGAACAGATTGGAGCTTGGCTGCCTTGTCTTTGAACTGGGTCATGCGGGTCAGATCGCCGTAGGGGGTTTGGGTGGAAAATATCCAGGCCAGCTCGGTATGTTCGGGCACGTGCGACTGCACAAAAAGAATTACCTTGCTGGGGTCCAAGCCTGCGGCCATGTTGACCAACGCGGCATCGAAGGTGCGCTGGGCCAGCAGGTCTTTGTCGTAGGCCACCGGGTTGGTGGGGGCGTGATAGTCCACAATGCAGTAGATGGCATTCTGCCCCAGCTTCTCACCCAGGGCGATGTAGTTGACCATCGCGCCTAAGTAGTTGCCGATATGCAGGTCGCCGGTGGGTTGAAAGCCGGAAAAAACCCGTTTCACGTGCGATAGAATAACAGGCCATGTGGGCTTATGCACAGGCCGAAAACCAAAACTTTAGCAGAATGCGTATGTTAGCATAGGCCGAGCATGAGCCTCGAGGCCTTCTCTGATGAAGCGCTGCTGGCTTTGGTGGCCAGAGGAGAGGAAGCCGCCTTGCAGCAGATATTTCGGCGCTATGCAGGAGCTTTTCTGGGCCTGGCCCGACGCATGGGCCTGGACTCGGCCAGTAGAGAGGACGTGGTGCAGGAAGTTTTTAGCAAAATCTGGAAACCCCAATTCGGAAAAGCCACCAGCCACATTCCCCCAAGCTGCGCCAACAGGAGACGCCAAGCGGGGTTGTGCTCCATCAGCTTGAAGAGACCATAGCCCAGCAGCACCGCATAGAGGTGAAAGAC
>Ga0209809_1001416_pt1 | contig 19267 bp, 12 predicted proteins | sample YNPMSTMetaG_FD_186172 | JGI IMG/M metagenome (GOLD analysis project Ga0209809, IMG submission 186172) | Anoxygenic and chlorotrophic microbial mat microbial communities from Yellowstone National Park, USA - YNP MS-T MetaG (SPAdes) (version 2) ...
GGCCGTTTACTCGCAGCGGGACATCCGCGGCATGGTCAACGGCAACGTCCTTGTGCCTCTGCCCGAGGAGCGCACGCCGCTTGCCGCCGACCCGGCTGTGCGCGCCGTGATCCAGCGCTTCCTCGACGCCTACCCCAGGACCGCCCCGAACCGCCCCGACTTCGATCCTCGCGCCCTGAATACCAACTCGCCGCAGCGCATTGACGCGCTCAGCGGCACTGTGCGGCTCGACCGCAGCCTGGGCGCCCGCGACCAGCTTTTCCTCTCGCACTCCATCGACCGCCAGCGCATTCTCGCCTTCCAGTTCGTGGCGGGCCAGAACCCGGACACGGCCATTCACACGCACCGCGCGCGGCTGGCCTGGAGGCGCGTGCTGTCCCCCGTCTCCGAGTGGTCCCTTGGCGCCTCCTTCCAGCGCAACCGCACCGACCTCGTGCCGGAGCCGAACGCGGTGGGGCCGCGGGTCCGCTTCGGCTACGCCATTGAAGAGCTCGGCCCGGACTCCTACTTCCCCATCGAGCGCGCCACCAACACGTTCCGCTACGGCGGCCTCTGGCGGCGCATCGCCGGCGGCGGGCGCCACCAGTTCACCGCCGGGGGCGAGTTCGCCCGCTTCCAGCTCAACGGCCGCGAGACCTACAACGGCCGGGGCTATTTCCAGTTCGGCGCCACTCGCGGGCGCACGTCGATCGAAAACTTCCTTCTCGGCCTGCCGCTGCTGTACGAGGCGGCCCTCGGCCAGATCGACCGCGGCTACCGCAACTGGACCGTCGCCCTGTTCGCCGGCGACCAGTGGAAGGCCCATCCGCGGCTGACCGTCACCTGGGGGCTGCGCTATATGGCCGACTCGCGCCCCGTCGAAGTCCACCGCTACGAGAGCATTCCCTATGGCACGGATGCCAACAATTTCAGCCCGCAGCTCGGGCTCGCCTGGCAGGCAGGCCGCGGCTGGGTGGTCCGCGCCGGCTATACGACCACGTTCTCCACGATTCCCGCCGTCACCTACCAGCAAATCCGCCTGAACCCGCCGCACGTGCTGTACGTGATGGTCCCGGATCCTTACCTTGCCGACCCGTTGCGCGGCGTCGACATCCGCCCTGACGCCCGCTACTCGCCCACGTGGCTCAGCCCGGATCTCTGCTCGCCGTACTCGCACATGTATTCGCTCTCGCTGGAGCGCCGCCTCGCCGCGGGCGTTCTGCGTCTGAACTACATCGGCAGCCGCACCATCAAGCTGCTGAACGCCTACACGATGAACCGCGCCGAACCCGTTGCCGGAATGCCGCTCACCACCGGGAACGTGAACGAGCGACGTCCCGACCCCCGGTATTACGACACGCGCACCATCGTCAACGGGGGCATCGCGTATTTCGACGCCGGCCAGGCGCAGTATGATCTGCCTTTGTGGCGCGGGCTGCTCGTCTCGGCCGTCTACACGTTTTCCAAGGCGATCGACCAGGGGCCGGACTTTGCCACCACGGCCGCCGCGCGCGACGTCATCTCCATGCGGAGCCAGTGGCAGTACGACTCCTTCGGCGACAAGAAAGGATTGTCGAACTTCGATTCCCCCCACAGCCTGCTGTGGAATTACACCTACGAAATCCCCGCGCCGCGCGCGGGCCGCGCGCTGCGGATTCTGGCTGGAGGGTGGCAGGTGTCCGGCTCCCACATGTGGAAGAAGGGCACTCCGCTGACGCTCTATGTCGGCAGCGACGCGCCGGGCTTCGGCAACGTGGACGGCGGCCCCGGCGACCGGCCGAACATCGTCGACCCGTCGATCCTCGGCAAGACCATCGGCCACCCGGACACGGCGCCCCGCATCCTGGCGCGCAGCCGTTTCGCCTTCATCGCTCCAGGCCAGCGCGCGGGCAACCTTGGGCGCGGGACGTTCCGCAAGGCGCCGATCTGGAACTGGAACGCGGCCGTTGCGCGCCAGTTCCGGCTGCCCAACGAGCGGGTGCTGCAATGGCGGGCCGAGTCGTACAACCTGTCCAACACGCCCCAGTTTGACGAGCCGCAGCGCAATCTGTCCTCGCCCGCCTTCGGAAAGATCACCAACACGCTGAACGACGGCCGCGTCTTTCAGTTCGGTCTCCGCTTCGTGTTCTGAAAGGAAGGGTGCGCCGGAGGCGCGCCATTCGGTTCAGATCCGGTGGAAGCTGCGCAGGATGTCGCGGTTCGAGTAGCGCAACGCCACCGGCCGGCCGTGCGGGCAGCTCATCGGGTAGCGCGTCAGAGCCAGCTGGCGCACGAGCCATTCCATCTTCTCCGGCTCAAGCCGCGTGTTGATCTTGATGGCGGCGCGGCAGGCCATCGACGCGGCCATGGCCGCGCGGAAGTCTCCGGGGGTAAAGCGGCGGTCCTGCGAGTCCGCGATCTCGAGAATCTCGAACAGCACCTGCTCGATCGCCGAATGCGGCAGGTCGGCGGGAGCGGCTTTCACGGCGATGGTGCGGCGGCCGAAGGGCTCGGTTTCAAAGCCTGCGCGGGCCAGCTCCTCGGCGATGCGCTCATAGTCGGCCTCCTGCGCCGGCGTCAGCGTGACGATCAGCGGCAGCAGGAGCCTCTGCTGCTCCACCCGGCCTTGCGAAAGACGGTCCAGGAATTTCTCGAACAGAATGCGCTCGTGCGCGACGTGCTGGTCGATGATCCAGAGGCCGTCAGGCCCGGCGGCGATGATGAAGCTCTCGTGGAGCTGGCCGAGGATGCGGACGTCGGCGAGCGAGGCCATCGAGGAAGGCGGGTCGAGGACCAGCCCCGAGGGAAGCGCGCTGTGGGTGTCCGGAATCCTGGGCGCGAAGGCGGCCTGGCGCTGCGCTCCGGCTGGCGGCTGCGGGGCCGGCGGCTCATCGGCCGCGGCCGGTTGCAGATCGAGGCGCGGCTGCGGCGCGGGAGGCGGCGCGAGCTCCAGGTCCGGGAGCACGGAACGCGGCGATTCGGGCTGGATGCCCGCGAAGCGGAAGTCCTCCAGGGCCTGCGTGAACTCGGAATACGGCAGGCGCGCGCCGGGCTGCGGCGTGGCCGTTGCGGGCGGGGAAGGCAGCGGCGCCGACGGCGCGGGCCGCGCAGCGACCAGCGTTTCCCGCAGCGTGTCGCGCACAAAATCGTGGACGAAGCTGGCGGCGCGGAATCGCACCTCGGTCTTGGAAGGATGCACGTTGACGTCCACTTCGGCCGGGTCGCAGTCGATGAACAGCAGCGCGAAGGGAAAGGCCGAGGGCGGCATCAGGTTGGCGTAGGCCGCGGTGATGGCGTGCAGCAACAGGCGGTCGCGGATGAGGCGCCGGTTGACGAACAGGTAGATGGAATTGCGGTTGGTCTTCTGCACCTGGGGGCGCGAGATGAAGCCGGAGAGGGTGAAGCGGCCCTCCTGCACGCTCCGCGGCGCGATTTCGACCAGCTCGTCGAGCGTCTCGGCGCCGAAAACCTGGAAGACGCGCTCGGCCGCGGTGGCCACAGGGGAGGCCGACAACAATTGCCGCCCCTCATGCACCAGCTCGAAACTCTTTGAAGGGTGCGCGAGCGAGTAGTGGGTGACGAGCGAGGCGATGTGGGCCAGCTCGGTCTGTTCGGTGCGCAGGAACTTGCGGCGCGCGGGGACGTTGAAAAACAGGTCGCGCACGGTGACGGTGGTGCCGGGCGGGCGGACGCATTCGCTGACGGACAGGATGCGCCCGCCGGCGACCTCCACGCGCGCGCCGGAGGGCTCTTCCGCCGCGCGGGTCTCGATGACCATGCGGGAGACGCTGGCGATGGAAGGCAAGGCCTCGCCGCGGAACCCCAGCGTGGCGATGGATTCCAGCTCCTCGACGCGCGAGATCTTCGAGGTGGCGTGCCGCTCCAGCGCAAGCAACGCATCGTCGCGCAGCATGCCGCAGCCGTTGTCGGCGACGCGGATCAGGCGCCGGCCGCCGCCTTCGGCTTCCACGCGGATGTCGTCAGCGCCGGCGTCGAGCGAGTTCTCGAGCAGCTCCTTCACCACGGAAGCCGGACGTTCGACCACCTCTCCGGCGGCGATCTTGTTGGCAACCTGGTCGCTGAGAACGTGGATGCGGCCCATGCGGAAAAAGGCGGGCGCCGTGAGCGGGCCCGCCTTTCCATCTTAGGGGTTTTGCGCGCTCAGTCGATGACGATGCCGCGGTCGTCGAACAGCGTGCCGAGCCGCTGCTGAAGAATGAGCAGGTTTCGCCTGTAGTTGACCGTCTGGTTGACGAGGTTCGACTGGGCGGTGGCGAGATCGTTCTGGGCCGAGAGCAGGAAGAAGATGTTGATGACGCCGAGGTCGTAGCGCTTCTGGTCGGCCTCGACGCGCTTCCGGGCGTAGTCGACGGCGATTTGCGCCAGGCGCACGCCCTCGCGGCTGCTCTCCACGTTAGTGATCGCGTTCAGCACCTCCTGCCGGATCTGCTGCTCGAGCGATCGCTCGCGCAGCGCGGCCAGGCGCTTGTTGACGACGGCGTCGGCGAGGTTGGCCGAGCCGGCGCGGTCGCGCAAGGGCAACTGGAGCTGGAGGCCGAAGGAAAACGTGTTGTAGTTGAAGCCGAACATCATGCTCCACGCATCCCAGGCGTTGCCGGGGACGAAGACGGGCGCGCCCCCGACGCGGGTGAAGCCCGGACCTCCGCGGCCGAACGTCTGGTAGGATCCGGTGAGGTTGAACAGCGGCTTGATCGAGTTCAGCGCGTTTCTGATTTGGAGGTCGTTGATGTCGAGCGCGATCTTCTGGGCCTTGATGTCGGGGCGGTTTTCGAGCGCCGTCCGGACGAGCTGTTCGCGGTCGTACAGGACCGGTTCGGGAAGCTTCGTGACGTCTTCGGTCAACACGATCGGCAGGTCGCGGACGTCGGGGTCGAGGTCGGCGCCAATCTGGCGGCGCAGGGCGTCTTCAAAGGCCCGGAGCTGATATTCGGTGCGGGTGACGTTGATGCGCGCCGTGGCCGCGTTCTGTTCGGGCTGGAAGCGTTCCAGTTCGCTGGTGGCGCCGAGCTCGATCTCGCGGTTGGTGCGCTCGAGCGCGGCCTCGGCGAGTTTCAGGGCTTCCTGGTTCACCTTGAGGTTCTCCCGCGCGCTGACCACGTCCCAGTAGGCCTGCTCGGCGGTGACCAGCAGCCGCATGATGGCGTCGCGCACGTTGTAATCCTGCTGCCGTTTGGCAGCGCGGGCGATGGTGATCCCGATCTTCGTGATATACGGGCCGCGGCCGCGCCACAGCGGCTGGGTGAAGCCCATCTGCCAGGTGGTCGTGTAGGCGGGGTTGTAAATGGCGAACTGGTCGTTGGTGGACAGCTTCGACCAGTTCAGCTGCGTGAACACGGTGGTGGAGGTCGGCAGCAGCTGCTGGAAGCGCGTGTTCAGCGGCTGGTTGAGCTGGCTGACGACGTTGGCGCCCTGGAGCTGGTTGATCGCGGGCTGGTTGGAGCGCGTCGCATTGAAGTTCGATGTGACCGTCGGGTCGAAGATGGAGAAGGCGCGCTGGATGGCGTTTTTCGGCACCTCGATGGAAAGCCGCTGGATGGCGATGTCGGTGTTGTTGGCCAGCACGAGATCGAGATAGTTCTTCAGCGAAAGAACCAGCTTGCCGTCCACAACATAATCCTTGAGCCGGACGGGGGGCTGGATGGTGACGCGCGTGTCGCCGGGGGAAAAGATGCGGCGCATCCACGCCCCGGAGCCGGCCCACGGCGCGGAAGCGTCCTGGACGGCGAAGTTCATGCGGGCATCCGCGCCCGCGCCCACGGGCGGCTGGGCCGTGGCAGACGGCTGCGGCGCCGGCTGCGCCGGAGCGGGCGTGCCCGGCTGCACGGGCGCCGGTTGCGAGGGCGCCGCCGGGGAGACAGGCGCCTGCTGCGCAGGCGCAACAAGAGTGGCGATGAGAAAGACAGCAAGACTGCGCATGGGTTTGACCTGGGAATTCCGGATACTACTCATAGCGGATGGCTTCGATCGGATCGAGTTTGGCCGCCTGTACCGCAGGGTAGATGCCAAACAGCAATCCAATGCCGACCGAGACGCCGAAGGCGACGGCGATGGAGGTGAAGGTCACCACCGTGGACCAGCCGGCGGCGGCGGCAATGATCTGGGCCAGGGTGACTCCGAACAGAATGCCGAGCAGGCCTCCGATCATGGAGATCATGACGGCTTCGGTGAGGAACTGGCGCACGATGTCGGACTGGCGGGCGCCGATGGCGCGGCGGATGCCGATTTCCCGCGTGCGCTCGAGCACGGTGGCCAGCATGATGTTCATGATGCCGATGCCGCCCACCAGCAGGCTGATGCCGGCGATGCAGATCATGACGACCTTGAAGATGTCGCTGGTGCGTTTCTTCTGCTCCAGCAGGCCGGCGGGCACGGTGACGCTGTAATCGCCCGCGTCCTTGTGGGTGGCGGCCAGGATGGCATTGATGACGGCGGCGGTTTCCACCGAGTCCACGCCGGGCTTCACCTTGAGATAGATGCCGTCGATTTCGTCCTTCAGAAAGCTGTTCTGGTCCTCGAAGCGGAACATGACGGTGCGCAGCGGGCTGACCACCAGGTTGTTGCGCGACAGGATCTCGACGCCCTCCACGTCGGTGTCGCCGCCGGCCTGCTGCGCCATGACGCCGATCACCTGGAGCCAGACGTCGTTGATCTTGATGTACTTGCCGACGGCCGGCTCGTAGCCGAGCAGGTTCACCTTGGCCGACTCGCCCAGCACGCAGACCGGCGCCGCGGTGGCGTTCTCCTCTTCGGTGAAGAAGCGGCCCTCGACCATGCGGACGCTCTGGATGTCCATGTAGGAGGGCTCCACGCCGATCAGCATGGGCGGCTCGGCCGAAGTCTTCGGCAGTACCTTGGTCGGTTTGAAGCGCTTGCGCGGCGTGGCCTTGTCGATGCCCTGCGTGTTTTCGAGGATGGCGCGGTAGTCGCGGAAGGTCATGCCGGGGCTGATGGCGCGGCGGGCCTGGAGCTCGGTGCGGTCGGTCGCCTCCTTGGCCTCGATGATGATGTTGTTGACGCCGAGCAGGTCGATGTAGGACAGCATCTCCCTTTCGACGCCCGCGGTGATGGCCAGCATGGCCACCACGGCCCCGACGCCGAAGATCATGCCGAGCATGGTCAGCAGCGTGCGGAGCTTGTGAACGAGGAGGCTCGAAAGCCCCATGTAGATTTCAGGAAGGTAAGCTTCAAGCAACGCGACCATGGCTTACTGGCCCCCCTTCGAGCCCATCGGCATGACGGCGGCCGCGCCGCCGCCCTGTTTCTTTTCCTGCTGTTTCTTCTTCCGCTCTTCCGGCGAGATGGTCGGGTCCTGGAGCGCGATGATTTCGCCGTCCTTCAGGCCGGACGCGATGATGGAAACCGTCTCCGAACGCTTGGCGATCTGGATGAAGCGCGGCTCGAAGCGGTCCTTTGCCTTCACATAGACGACCGGCTTGCCGTCCTTCTCGAAGATGCTCTGGTTGGGGACGTAGATCGCGTTGGGCACCTTTTCGACGATGATCTCCACGTCCGCCAGCAGGCCGGGCCGGAGCAGGATTTCCATGTTGTCGCTCGCCTCGGGCGGGGGCGGAAGCTTGGCCTCGTCGAGGTCTTTCTGGGAGAACGGCCCGGTGGGCGAAGGCATGCCGCCGCCGTTGCGGGCGCCGCGTTCGCCGGGGCCGCCCGCCTGCGCGACAGCCGGCCCGCCGGGCTGCCCCCCTCCGGGCTGGGCGCCTGCGGGAGCGCCGCCTGGCCCTTGGCCGGGCTGGCGCTGGCCGCGCTGCGGCAGTTCGATGCCGGCCTTCTTCGCCTCCTCGCGGAGCTTTTCAAACACCGCGCGGCGCTCTTCCGGCGACATTTCCATCAAGTTCTTTCCGCCGAGCGCCTTTTGCATGATGGCCTGAAACTGCTTTTGCTGTTCCGGGCTGAGCTGGGCGCCGCCGAACATCATGCCGCCCATCATGCCGGCCATGCCCCCGAAGGAGCGGCGCGGCTGGCCCTCGCCGCCGGGGCCGCCGGCCCCGGGCATCTGGCCCATTGCGCCGGGCATGCCGCCCTGCATCTGCGCGCCGGGGAAGGAAATGGTGGCGCCGCCCCCAGGCCCGCCAGGCATGCCGCCCCCGCCGGCCGCCATGGCGGCGAAGTCCGGCATGCCGCCGAACATCGACAGCGTGGGCGTTGCGATCGGCTTCTTGCGGTTGGCTTCCGCCGTGGCAAGAATGCGGGCAATCTGCTCCGGCTTGGCCCCAAGCGCGCTGAGCAGCTCGCGCATATCGATCGAGAACAGCACGTCGAACTTCTTGCCGGGGTCGGCGCTGAACACGTTGGCGCTCGCTGTGCCGCTCATCGACTTGATCTTGCCGTGGAACACCTTGCCGGCGAGCGCATCGAGCCGGATCAGCACGTCCTGGCCCTCGTGCAGGTTGGCCCGGTCCAGCTCGCCGATGCGGGCGATCACTTCCAGCTCGGACAGATCGAGGATCTCGGCCACGGGCATGCCGGGCTGCACCTGGTCGCCTTCGCGGATATCGGGAATCTGCGTGCCGAACATGCCGGAGAAGCCGGAACGGTTTTGCTTGATGGCGACCAGCCCGCTGATCGGCGCCAGCAGCTTGACCTGCAACAGGCGCTGCTTCTCGCGGTTGATGTCGAGCACGTTGCGGTTGCGCCGCTCGCGCAGAACGTTCAGTTCGGCCAGCGCCTGCTCCTGCTTGGACTTGATGTCGCTTTCCAGCTGGCGCAGGCGCCGCTGCGCCTCTTCGAGGTTCAGCAAATTCTTCTTCTGGTCAATGGCGGGCAGCAGCGGGTTCTTCTTGACCTCGAGTTCGGCGCGGCGCACCGCATAGCGGGCGCGCAGCAGGTCGACCTGGTCCTGGTTGTTGCGGATGGCGAGATCGGCTTGCGCCTTCTTGATCTGCTCGTCCACCTGCTCGAGTTCCAGCTGGCGCTGCTCGAGCCGCGACAGGACTTCCGAATCGTCGAACTCGACGATCAGGTCCTTTTCGCGCGCCAAAGCGCCCATGGGCGCGAGCTTCGTCACCTGCACCGTGCCGAACAGGTTCGGGGCGGTGAGCGTCACGGACCGCACGGCGCGGAGCTCTCCGCGGGCGAAGCTGCGCACGACGACATCGCCGCGGCGGACCCGCGTGGTGGGCACGGTCTGCTGCCGGGACGGGAGTCCCTCGAAGAAGCGGTAAATGCCGTAGCCGGCGGCGAGCACCGCGACGACCAACAGAATTCTGGTAACGGCCTTTTTCATGGTCTTGCTTCCCGATCAGCGCCGCCCGCGTCCGCGCCCGCGCGTCGGCGGGCCGGTGCGGCGGCGCGCACTGTCATAGCTTCTTGGCCCGTTTGGCGACCTCGGCCGGGTTTTCGAGCGCGATGCGCTCGCCCTCGCGAAGCCCCTTGAGGACCACGATGTCGTTTTCGTTGCGCTTGCCGACCTCGATCGCCCGCGCCTCCCAGGCGCCGGCGCCCTTCTGGACCCAGACGTGGGGCTTGCCGCCTTGCAGGAAGCTCGCCTTGGCCGGGATCAGCAGGACGTTGGGCTGGCTCTCGATCAGCACGATGCCGGTGGCGCTCATGCCGGGCCGCAGGCGCGGGTCGGTCTGCTTGAGGGTCGCCCGCGCGGGGAACTGCTTCTCGTTCGCCATGCCGAAGCCGCGGAAGTTGAGCGACGCGATTGGGCTGATCCAGTCGAGCACGGCGTCGAATTCCCTGTCCTGAAGGGCGTCGACGCGGACCCGGACCGTCTGGCCGAGCTGGATCTTGCCGCGGTCAACTTCCTCGAACTTCAGCTCGATGCGCATCTCGCTCAGGTCGGGGATTTCGGCGATGGCGGCGCCGGTCCAGGCGGTGTCGCCTTCCTTGAAGGGCGGCGGCGTGGAGCCCCAGTTGCCCTGGGCGCGGAAGTTGGGCAGGATGTTCAGAATGCCGTCCGCAGGCGCGCGGATGATCATTTTCTCGAGATAGCTCTTCACCCGCTCCATGTCGCGCAGGGTCTTGTTCTTGCGCGACTCGAGCCGTTCCAGCTCGGCCCGCTGGGTGACGTCGTGGCTCTTCACGGTCGCCTTGACCTGCTGAAGGGCGCCCTTGGACAGGCCGACGTCGATGCGCGTCTTGGCGCCTTCGATCTCGGACAGGATCTCGGCCTTCGACGCCTCCAGTTCCGAGCGCTGCACATCGTACTCGCTCGTCATCAGGTTCATCGCGTCGGCCTCGTCCGTGATTTTGTGGCTGGCCTTGGTCTGGACGATCTCGCTTTCCACTGTGCGGGCGTTGGTGACGAAGTTCAGATAGAAGTTCTCGTACTGGGCCGTGTCGAACTCCACGACGACGTCGCCCTTCTTGATCGGCTTGCCGGACTCGGCCAGCCGCACGATGCGCGGGTTGGGCACCTGCGGGGCCATCAGGATGGTGGACCGCACCGCGCGGATCTCGCCGCGGGCGCGCACCGTCAGCGCGAATTCCCCCTTGCGGACGGCGACGGTCGGCACCTCCACCGGCTTGGCCGCCGTGTACCGGTAGGCGGCGTAACCGCCCCCGGCGAGAACCAGCAGGAGAAGCGCCGAGCCGGCGATGCGGCCTTTGCCGTTCTTCTGTCCCAGACGCTGCGACTTGACTTCCTTAGACATTCCTTGCACCTCGAATGCGCATCCCGCGGCGGGGCAGGACCGCTGCGGGCATGGCGCCCCACAGGATCACGGTGGGCACGGCTTCCATTTCCTGTTCGCGCTGCGGCGGGCGCTCCAGCGCGACAATCTCGCCCTTCTTCAGGCCCGAGGCGATGCCGGCGCGCACAAAGTTGGCCAGGCGGACTTCCACCGGCCGCTTTTCAAACCGGTCGCCTTTCTTGACATAAACGAAGGGGCTTGCGCCGTCCTGTTCGCGGAAGAGCGCCTCGCGCGGCACCACCAGCACGTCCTCGGCCTTGTCGATGAGCACATCCACGCTGACGCTGAGGTCCGGAATGACGCGGGGATCCATCCTGTCGATCTTCACCATCACCGGCACTTCCCGGACGTATTCGGCGCGGGCGCGGCCGGGCTGCGTCATGGCGCCGATGCCCACAATGTGCCCCGGCAGCTCCAGGCCGGGGAAGGCGTCAAAGTGCAACATCGCCTTGGCGCCGATCCGGATGGATTCGACGTCCGCCTGATTGACGGTCGCCGACACCAGCATGGAGCTTGGGTCCACAATGCGGCCGAACATCTGGCCCGGGAAGACCTGGTCGCCGGCCTGGATCTGGCCGAACTCGGTGCCGCGCCGCGTCGTCTCGGCCACGAACATGCCGTCGATCGGGGCGCGGATGATCATGCGCTCCACGTTGCGCTGCGCGCGTTCGAGTTCGAGCTTGGCCTGCTCGAGGTCGAGCTCCGCCTGGCGGCGCTGGCTGCGGAGGCTGATTTCCTGCTGTGGAATGGCGGCTTCCACCATGCGGAGATTGGCCTCGGCCTGCTCGAGGCTGAGGCGGAGGATTTCTGCATCAATGACGGACCGCACCGGGATCGTCTTGATGTCCAGCCGGGCTTTCTCCACTGCCGCGCGCGCCTGCTCGAGGGACTGCCGGTAGGACTTGCGGGCGACGTCGATCTGCGCATCCAGACTGCGAAGAGTGCGTTCCGACTGCTCAACGGTGGCCTTGAAGTCATCCAGTCGCAGCAACTGGAACTGCGTGTCAAACTCGGCGACAACGTCGCCCTTCTTCACGCGCGTTCCCGGCTGGATCATCGACTGGATGACCTGCATGAAGTCGCTGGCGCCGCCGCTCAGGCGATCCCCGCCGCCGCCACCGCCCCCGCCCCCGCCGCCGCCACCGGATGACGAGGCGGCCGAAGACGACGCAGCGGACGGGCTGCGGGACGTGCTCGACGTGCGGCTGGAGGAGGCAGCACTGGAAACCGTGCTGCGGGCGGAGAAACGGTTGGTGGCGCCGCGGAAGCCCGAAAGGCTGCTCGTGCCGCTGCTCTGGCCGCCCGCGCCGGCGGAAGATCCCACGCTGGCCGAAGAAGTCAAGCTCGAGGCTGACGAAGAGGCCGTGGAGGATCCCGAGGGCCTGCCGCCACCGCCGCCACCGCCACCCCCGCCGCCCATGCCGCCCATGCCGCCACCGCCGCTCACGTCGATGGTGACGACCATGCCGCCCCCGCCACGGGCGACGTTCACGCTGACGCCGCCGCCCCGCCCGCCGCGCAATTGCGGCGCGATGAGGCTCACATACTTTTCAGCCGTTGTCGTGCCCGCCAGGCGAAGGGTTTTCTCCACCGATCCCTGGACAACCGCCGCCGTGCGCACCCGCGCCACCGCCTGCGCCCCGGAGCGTGCCGCCGGCGACCATTGCCGCCACGCATACCACCCGAGAAGCGAAAGCACGATGACAGAGAGCAACAACAGCCACGGATGGCCCTTGCGGCGGCGGCGCACGGCGGGTTGCGGCGCGCCGCCCGGCGCAACTTCCGGCCGGGGAAGCGGAGCGGGATTCAATTGCGGCTGCATAGAGGACTCCTCATCCGTTTCAGAACGGGTGCCGCCCCTCGAACGGGCGAGGGCTGGTTCCAGTTAGCTATGACGGAGGCGATCACGCAAAGGTTATGCGGCCCTGCTCACAAAGATGGGCCCGCAGGCGAAACGGACTCATCTTTTCACGAAGTTGTCCGCTCTGCGGCGGCGCGGCCAACCCCATCCGCCACTGTAGCGGACCGCAGGCCGAGCCCTCAATGGCACGAAAGCCCTCCTCGCGGCCAGGCGGGCGCACGCCGCTTCTTCTTCGCCGCGATTCTGGTGCGGCGCTGCCCTCTTCCCGCCCGGTTTGACGTTCGGCCGGCAAGGCGCGCCAACAGGAGCGCTCCGCCGCGCCCCTGCGGCGGGCCGGAGGCGCACCCGCGCGTCACCTCAGCCCGATGATGTTGCCGGCGGCATCCACGTCCATGCGGACCGCCTGGGGTTCCCGGCCAAGGCCGGGCATCCGCATCATGTTGCCGGCGATGACGACGACAAAACCGGCGCCGGCGGCGAGATCGGCGTCGGTGATGGTGAGCGTCCAGCCCGACGGGGCGCCGTAGATTTTCGGGTTGTCGGTGAACGACGACTGGGTCTTCGCCATGCAGACCGGCAAATGCCCGAAACCCGCCGCCATGTACCGTTCCAGCTTCTTCTTGGCCTTGCTCTCGATGTAGACGGCCGCGGCGCCATAGATCTCGCGGGCGACCGTTTCGATTTTCGTTCTCAGGCTGACCTCCGGCTTGTAGAGCGGCTCGGGCGCGGCGACCTTGTTGTCGAGCGTGTCGAGCACGGCCTCGGCCAGCTCGATTGCGCCGTCGCCGCCGCGGCTGTAGGCCTCGACAATCGCCGCCGGCACGTCCCGCTCGCTGGCGAAGAGGCGGATCTCGCGCAGCAGATCGTCGGAGTCGTCCGGAAACCGGTTGATGGCGATGACGACCGGCACATGGAACTTCTGGAGGTTGTCCAGATGGCGCTGGAGGTTGGCGAGGCCCCGGCGCAGGGAGTCGATCGTGTACGGCCCCTTCTCGCCCCCGTTGCCTTGCGCGCAGAGGGCGCGGGTGCTGGCGATGAGCACGGCCGCATCCGGACGGAGGCCGCTGGCGGGCATCACGATGTTGAAATACTTCTCCGCCCCGAGGTCGGCGCCGAAGCCGGTTTCGTTGACCACATAGTCGGCCAGAGCAAGCGCCATGCGCTGGCTGATGACGCTCGAAGTGCCGTGGGCGATGTTGGCGAAAGGCCCGGCATGGACGAAAGCGGGCGAGCCCTCGGTGGTCTGAACGAGGTTGGGCATGATGGCCTCGTTGAGCAGCACCATCATGGCTCCGGTGGCGCCCAGGTCGCCGGCCCGGACGGGTTCGCCTTTCAGGTTCAGGCCGATCACGATCCGCGACAGCCGCGTGCGCAGGTCCTCGCGGTCGCGCGCGAGGGCGAGGATCGCCATCACCTCGCTGGCCGCGGTGATGACGAAGCCGGTCTCGCGCGGCACGCCGTTGGCCTTGCCGCCCAGCCCCACGATGACATGGCGCAAGGCGCGGTCGTTCATGTCGAGGGCGCGCGGCCAGTTGATCTCGTCCACATCGATGCCCAACGCGTTGCCGTGATGCAGGTGGGAGTCGATCATCGCGGCCAGCAGATTGTGCGCGCTGGTGACGGCGTGGAAGTCCCCGTTGAAGTGGAGATTGATCATCTCGCTGGGGATCACCTGCGAGCGGCCCCCGCCTGTGGCGCCGCCTTTCAGGCCGAACACGGGGCCGAGCGAAGGCTCCCGCAGCGTGACGGCGGCAAGCCGGCCCAGCTTTTCCAGGGCCTGGGTGAGGCCGATCGAGACCACCGTCTTGCCCTCGCCGTGGCTGGTGGGCGTGATGGCGGTGACCAGAATCAGCTTGCCGCGGCGGGGCTTCTCCAGCAGTTCCAGCCGCAGCTTCGCGGTAAATTTGCCGTAATACTCCATGGCATCTTCGGGGATGCCGAGCTTGTCTGCGACCGAGCGGATGAGCAACATGGCCGGTTCTCCGCAGCCATGCTACCGCAGCCGCCCGGCCGAGGGAAGCCGCCAGGCGCCGCGAAGACCAGCCCGCGGAGCCGTCGCGCGCGGAAAAGCACGCTGCGGAGCCGGGCCGCGGAATCCATGCGGACTATAATTGAATCAAACCTTCCGGACTCTCCGGCATGAATGCAGGCGTGGCCGACAGGCGCCCGCCTGGGTCGCCGGGACAAGATCCGGAGCGAGAGGCAAGACCAGGAGGTCGATGATGACTCGGTGGATGAATCTGGGACTGTTTCTGGCGGGCGCGGCCGCCATGGGTTGGGCCGCATCGCCATCGATCGAGGCGAACGGAATCTATGTGGAGGCGCGCTCGGCGGATGTCAACGCCGGCTCGTGCTTCATCAACAGCGAGGTGCAGCTCGTCGGCAATCTGGCCGTCTTCGGCTGGCAGATTGAACGCGGCCAGGTGGAAGGCGTGCGGCTGGACGGGCTGAAAGTGGCGGCTGCGGTGAAGGCGCGTTCGACGCTCGGCGATCTGACCGGCGAGCCGTACCCCGTCTATTCGGTGCTGATCTACGACGAGCGGGCCACGCTCGAACAGCGCCAGGCGTTGAAGCGCTTCGCGCAGAGGATGACCGGCGACCTGCTGGAACGCGTGGTCGGCGAATATGTGATGCCGATCGAGTTCAAGGTGGAAGGCGACAGCATCCACGACACGCGCGTTTCCTTCACCGCCGGGACCTTGGCGGCGATCCGCACGCGCGCCATCGAGGAAGGCGACAAGGTGTGCGGCCACGAAGCGACCTTCTACCCGCCGCTGGCGAAGACCGATCACGCGATGGCCGCCTTCACGCTGGAAAACCGCTTCAACGGCGACTCGCGCGAGAACCTGAAGGTGCGCTGGTCGCTGCCCTACAAGCGGAATGCGTTCGTGGCCACGTTCCATGTGAGCGAGTAGGGCGATCTGCCGGAGAGTTCCGGAAGCGGCCCGCGGGCGCGTCGTGGCGCCTCCGGGCCGCTTTTGCTTTCGCCGCATGCCCCGCCGGGTGCGGATCGGAGCGAGAATAACGGCATGCGAGTCATGCTGCTGCTCATCGCCATGGCCGCCGGCGCGCCGGCCGCGGCCGCGCAGGTGTTGATCCTGCACAAGGGAGACGATTCGCTCGGCGTGTACGACGCGGCGAGCGGAAAACTTGAGGCGAAGATCCCCACCGGCGCCCGGCCGCACGAGTTCGCGGTGACGCCGGATGAGCGATACGCGTTTGTCAGCAACTACGGCGTGGATTCATGGACGGAGGACAAACAGGGCGGCAACACGCTGACCGTCGTCGACCTGGCTGCGCGCAAGCCCGACGGCGAGATTGTGCTGGGCCAGTATCACCGGCCGCACGGCATTCACCTGGGGCGTTCCGGACGGTTGTACGTCACCTGCGATTTTCCGCCGTCGCTTGTCGTGGTCGACAGCCGCAAGCGCCGCCTGCTGCACGCGATTCCCGTCTCGGGCAAGCTGCCGCACATGGTGGCGGTGACAGCCGACGAGCGGCAGGCGTGGACGGCGGACGCCGGCTCGGGCACGGTCAGCGTGGTGGACCTGCGCAACCGGCGGCAGCGCGGCTCGATTGACGTGGGCGGCGTGCCGATGGGCATCGCGCTGACGCCGGACGAGAAGACGCTGCTGGTGGGAACGCGGACGAACAACATGGTGGCGGTGGTGGATGCGGTAACCAACACGGTGAAGCGCAAGCTCGGCGTGGCCGGGCAGCCGTCGCGCGTCGTGGTTTCGCCGGACGGGCAGCGGGCCTATGTGTCGCTGATCGAGTCGGGCGAGGTGGCGGTGATCGACCTTGCCACGCTGCTCGAAACGAAGCGTGCGGCCGTCGGGCGGCACGCCGAGGGGATCCGGCTCGACCCGGCAGGCAACACGCTGTTTGTCTCCGCGCAGGGCGACAACCGTACCGTCCGGTTCCGGTTGCCGTCGCTCGAAGTGATGACCGTCTTCGAGACCGCAGCCAAGCCTGACCCGGTGTACCTCCTGCGGGGCGCGGCGCGCTGAGGGCGGTCTCAGCGCCAAAGCGCCGCCAGGAACCCTGCGCCGAAAGCAGCGGCGCCGAGAATGGCCGTGGCCAGCCAGAAGCCGGCATAGGCTTTGCGCCCGAAGCGGCGGCCGGGCGCGCCGCCGTTGCCGGCCGGGGCCTGCCGGGCGGATTCGCGGCCGATGGCTTGCAGCGCCTGTTCGATTCGCAACGCGGACAGCTCGAACGCCCGCTGGCATTCCCCAAGCCCGCACAAGGCTTCGGTCACGGACTCCCGGAAAGCCCGGATCTGGTTTTCGACGGCCTGCGTCGGCGAAGGAATCATTTCCGGAAATCTGGTGGGCGGAAAGTACATCAATTCTCACTCGATGAAAACCGGTTCAGGTGCCCGCGCGGCGGGGACGTTAAAATGGCGGGTACGATGACGAACTTCCGTTTCTTCGCCACCGCGGCTGTGCTGGGCCTTGCAGCCGCGTCCGCGCAGCAGGTCAAGCTGCCGCCTCCTTTTCACACGCCTTCGGCTTCCAACCCGCCGCGGGTGATCGAGCGGCCGGACGGGGCCCGGCTCCAGGTCCCTGCCGGTTTCGATGTGCAGGAGTTCGCCTCCGGCTTCGAGCGTCCGCGCTATATGATCCTGGGGCCCGCGGGCGAGATCCTGCTGTCGGATTCCGCCCGTCCCGGGCGCGTCTACGCGCTGGCAGACCGCAACCGGGACAACCGGATCGCCGATGACGAGAAGAAGGAGATCCTCGGCGGACTGGATCGTCCCTTCGGCCTGGCGTTGTGGAAAGACTATCTCTACGTGGCGGAAACCACGTCGGTGAAGCGCTACAGGTACGACCCGAAGACGATGACGGCGGCGGCGCCGGAGGAGATCGTGCCGCTGAAGGAAGCCGCCAGCGGCCACTGGACGCGGACGATTCTCTTCGACCGCAAAGGCGAGAAGTTCTACCTCGCCGTCGGGTCCCAATCGAACGTGAGCCCCGGCGAGCCGGAGATCCGCGCGGCGATCCTGCGCTTCAACCCGGACGGCTCGGGCCGGGAGTTCGTGGCCACGGGGACGCGAAACCCGATCGGGCTGGACTGGTATCCGGGCTCCGACACCCTCTGGGCGGCAGTGCAGGAGCGCGACGGGCTGGGCGACGATCTGGTGCCCGATTACTTCACCGCCATTCGTCCGGGCGGCTTCTACGGTTGGCCCTACGCCTACATCGGCCCCAACGAGGATCCCCGCAACAAGGGGCTGCGGCCGGACCTGGTGGCGAAAACCATCGTCCCGGACGTGATCCTGCCGGCGCACGTGGCGGTGCTCGACGCCCGGTTTTATACCGGAAAAATGTTCCCGGAACGCTACCGGGGAGGCGCTTTCCTGGCTTTTCACGGATCGTGGAACCGGTCCCGGCGAATCGGATATTCCGTCGCATTTATTCCCTTCCGGGATGGAAAACCGGCCGGCCCGGTGGAAGATTTCCTCACCGGATTCATGCTGGATCCGTCGAAAAAGGAAGTCTGGGGCCGCCCGGTGGGGCTGCTTCAGATGAAGGACGGCAGCCTCCTTGTGTCTGACGACGGAGGCAATCGCATATGGCGCATCACATACTCAAAGCCCTGATTCCTGTTGTCATCCTGGCGGGCGCCGCAGCCGCTTTGTCGGCGCCCCGCAAGCCCTTTTCCCACAAATACCATCTGAAGCAGGTCACCTCCTGCGAGAACTGCCACAAGGATGCCGCGGCCTCCACGAAAGCGGAGGACAACCTCCTGCCGGACAACATGGCCTGTGTCACCTGCCATGACGAGGTGGAAATCGGAGAGCCCAACAAATCCGGCGTGGACAAATTCAACCACTCGGTTCACGTCCGGATGGGCAATATCCCGGCCCTGCTGGCGGCCGCAGTGAAGGCGAAGACATACCTGGGCGACGACCCGCCCTCGCCGGAGGGGCTCCGGAAGATCGCCGATCCCTGCTCCGCCTGCCACCGCGGCATTCCGGAAAGCGACGATGTGCCGCACGGCAAGAAAACCGCCGCGCATTTTCCGCACATGGCCGACTGCCTTGTCTGCCACGGCGAGATCAAGCCGCCCGACTCCTGCAAGACGTGCCACGTCGAATCCACGCCGAACTTCCGGCCCGCCTCGCACACCGCGGAGTTCGTGGACAAGCACGGCGACAAGGACTTCCCGCGGCAGGGCTGCGCCGTCTGCCACGGCCGGAAGTTCACCTGCAAAGGCTGCCACTGAGGGCGCCGCTGAGGCGGCGGCGCGGCTGATATCATCAGACGCATGCAGCGGCGACGTCTCCTGAAGCTGGCCGCCGGGTGTGCGGCTCTTGCGCCGCTTCCTGCATGCAGGAAGAGCGGCGACCCGCGCCTGGACGGCTCCTGGCGCGGCGAGAGACAAAACGGGTGGATTCCGGTGCGCCTTGCCGGCAGCCCGGAGCGGATCGGCTACCAGCACGGCTTCCTGCTGGCCAGGGAAATCGAGGACGCGCTGGCGGTGACGAAGCTGAACCTGAAGCACGACACCGGGCGCGACTGGGGTTTTTTCCGAGAAGCGGCGCAAAAGATCCTGTGGCCCAAAGTGCCGGAAGAATACCAGCGGGAGATCCGCGCCATGAGCAGCGGGCTGGCGCAGGCGGGCGTGCGCGCCGACCATCTGGATCTCACCGTGCTGAATGCGAACATCGAGCTGGGCTACTACACCGCCGCGCTCGACGCCAGGGGCAAGCCCGGCGCGCCCGACCGGTGCAGCGCCTTCGTCGCGACGGGAAGCTGGACCCGCGACGGGC
>Ga0209809_1001423_pt1 | contig 19218 bp, 19 predicted proteins | sample YNPMSTMetaG_FD_186172 | JGI IMG/M metagenome (GOLD analysis project Ga0209809, IMG submission 186172) | Anoxygenic and chlorotrophic microbial mat microbial communities from Yellowstone National Park, USA - YNP MS-T MetaG (SPAdes) (version 2) ...
AGCTCGATCCCGGTTTCTTTCGCCAGATGCCAGCGCAAACGGTCGATCGTCCACACCGTGAATTGATATCCCAATTCAGCCGGGTCTTTTTCAACCCCTTCGGCGACCCTCTGCTGATAGGCTTCATCCGCTTTGGGCGGTCGTCCACTGCGGGGCTTGGTCACCAGTTCTTCGATTCCCCCTTTGCGCCAGCGTTTGATCCAGGAGTAAATCGTGGGAATACTTACCGCTTGCAGGTGCGCCACTTCTTCCGGTTTGTATCCAAGATGCAAAAGCCGAATGGCGGTGCAGCGCTGACGGACGCCTGGGCGAGGATCGCGCTTCATGGCAGCTTCAACAATTTGTAATTCTTCTTCGGTCAGATGATAATCTCGGGCTTTTGGCATGCTATAAGTTTACCATGAACATCAGTGCGTTAATGTACTTTCAACGAACTACTTAGACCTTGCCAAATATAAAAATCGTATAATGAGGTTCTTTTCGTTTGGAGAACTGCTAATTCGGTTTTTCTTGAAAAAGCGGAAGAAACAACCAAACCTGTTTGCAATTTTTAAGAAACAGCAATAATTTTCTTGTGCAATTGACTGTTCTACTATCTTCAAGTTTTATATGCACTTATATCCTAACAACTTCATTAGCCAAAAATCATGGATTGGCGGATATATAATTTTATCGTTAAGTGTGAAAAAGGCTCTAAAGACTTTGCTTAAATTATACTACTTCTTATGGTTTCGTTCTGTTTTGATTGCACATAAGAGAGCACAAATAGTCATATTCGACATTGATAATACCCTGGCAAATACCTGGCCAACCTATCACATGAACTTTGCCTGCAAGAAAGAGCGTCTTAGGCAAATCCAGCCATTTCCGCGCATGATCCAACTTGTCCAGGAGTATTATCAGAAAGGGGCATCTGTGTTTTTTATCTCTGCACGCCGCTATCGGGATTACTGGATCACTCGCCAGTGGCTGATCGATCAAAAAATCTACAATGGCAATCTGATTATTGTCAACTCCCCCGAAGAGAAAATCAAATTTTTGCAAATAGCAAGCCGCCATGGTTGGGTAGAATACTATGATGACCTCTCATATAACCATGAAAACGGAGAAGTAAAATTTTATGAGAGGTGCATTGAGCAGGTGTACATGACGCCTAATGTGCGCTATTATGATTACCACCAGATTCGCAGATTGCAGGTTGGAGAATGAGAAAATATTCACCTCTCTGGGTTGCCTATAAATTGGTCAAGACTTTCTTGCGAACCGGTTACGTCTTTTCTAAAATCGGCTTACCCAAAATCAACGCTGAAGAGGCAGAGTGGATTATCTGGGCACCGTTTTATCAGGTGCGCTTTCTGCTAGGAGGAGATCAGTTTATCCGCACGATGGCAGTCTACGATCACTTGAAGAATAGTGGGAAGAGTGTTAGCCTGTATACGAAAAAAGATATTGGCAAATTTCATCAGAGAAAGGTTGTCTTTTTTCTTTCAGAAGATTTTAATGTCTATCGTTTTGCAGATTACACTGACATCTTGAATCACCTCATTCAAAATCTTGAAAAACAGGGCAATCGAGTATTTCCCTCGAGCTGGGAAGTGGGTTTTTGGGAGAATAAAGCGCTGATGCATCAGCGCTTTATCGAATTGGGAATTCGAACACCAGATTCTGTCGTTCTAACCGTAGCAAATGCGGGCTTAGTAAATAATATTGAAGCGCCATCTTATCCTTTATTGGTTAAAGAAAATCATTCATGCAGTTCCCTTGGGGTGCATGCTTTAGCTTCACCGCTCGACCTAACTCGTTTGTTATCCCAGGCGGATTTCAAAAAACGCAATCATGCAGTTGTATTGCAAAAACGCTTGAATATCCATCGTGATTTGCGCGTGATTCTGGTTGGAAATCAGATTGTATGGCATTACTGGCGTATAAACTTATCGAAAGAATGGCGCCCAACGGCAACTGGCTTTGGCAATCAGGTCGACTTTGGAAACTTTCCCGAAAGATGGCGAGAGTGGATTATCGAGGCATTCCTGAAACTTAGCCTGACCACGGGAGCTTTTGACATTGCCTGGGAAAATGATGACTTAAACACCGAGCCTTACATTTTGGAAGTTAGCCCAGTTTACCAACCGAATCCGAGGCCCAAGCAATTGGATTATTTACAAAGGTACGGCTGGTGGAAAAAGTCTCTCACCTTACGAGATAACTATCATATAGCGTATATCAATCTAGAATTCACTATTCAGGAACATTTGGTCAAAGAATTAGTTCGAAAATGGGGCTAATCGCTTTAGTTTGGTAAATCATTATGCCAACTCAATACTCAAACTCAAAACCGGTCATTTCTATCTTCTTGCCAGATTTATCTGGGGGTGGGGCTGAGCGGAGCATGGTAGTTCTAGCCAATGCGTTGGCGGCTCGCGGGTATGCGGTCGACATGGTGCTTGCGATCTGCCGCGGAGTTTACTTTGATGAGCTGTCTAAAGAAGTGAATCTTGTTTGCTTGGGGGCAAAGCGGGTGGCTACATCGCTATTGCCATTTATACGCTATGCAAAAAAACGCAATCCGTATGTTGTTCTATCTGTTTTGGACCACGTTACTCTGATTAGTATTTGGGCAAAATTAATTGGTCGATTGAATTTCCGTTTGTGCATTTCGGTTCGGGTTGTCCTAAGTGAGGCTTATCCGAATTATCGACCTGTAAGGTTTCGAGCTGTTCCGTATCTGGCTACTGTGTTTTATCGCTTTGCTGACTGCGTTGTAGCTGTCTCAAATGATGTCAGACAGGATTTGATTGATAACTTTCAGTTGTCTGCTGATAAAGTTGTGACCATTTACAATCCTATAGACGTTGAGTATATTCTGAGAGTAGCTCAGCAAGAGGTTGAACACCGGTGGTTTAACCCTAAGAAAATTCCGATTGTGTTGGGTGCGGGACGTTTGCATCCTCAAAAAGATTTCTGCACGCTGCTTCGAGCGTTTGCACATGTGCTCCAGAAAGTTGATTGCCGCCTGGTCATTTTGGGACAGGGAGAGGAGCGGCAAAAGCTGGTAAGGTTAGCTCATCAACTTGGTATAGACGACAAAGTTGACTTTCCTGGGTTCGATCCGAAACCGTATCGTTACATGAAAAGAGCCGATGTATTTGTCCTTTCTTCGCGATTTGAGGGATTGCCAGGTGTGCTGATTCAAGCCATGGCGTTGGGTAAACCTGTTGTGACAACCGATTGCCCAGGTGGGGTGAGGGAGATCTTAGAAGATGGCAAGTGGGGTGCCATTGTGCCGGTCGGGAATGCGGAGCGGATGGCAGAAGCGATATTGGCAGGGCTGGCAGGAAAGTTGCCCGATCCTTCTGCCAGGGCGAGGGATTTTTCGGTAGAGAGAAGCGTTGAAAGGTATTTAGAAGTATTAGAGCTAAAAAGTAAAACATGAAGAGTAGTAGAAAGATTACAACCTCGCATAATATTATTCTAAATCTCGATTTAGTATGTCAATAACTTCCCTTCCTTTGACGAACAGCAATGTGATTACAACCCATGTATCCAAAAGACAACGGGCTGTTCTTTATGCAATAATATTTGCGGCGCTGATCTGTTGGTCGCCTTTTAATTTACTGGCTTATACTGCCCCCTTTCTGGTTTTAGGTTTGATGGTGATTTGGGGCAGAGATTTTCGCTTGTTGAACAGAGCAGTGATAGGCCTTTGTTTATGGATAACCATGACGGTCTTTTACCCGCTCATCAATTCCAATTTCCAGTTTGCAAACGCATTGATCTCTCTGGTTACGTGGGCTGGGTTAGTCGTATTGCTTATCTTGCCTACATCAAGGTTATCTGGCAATTGGTTGTACCTGAAAGCTCAAAAAGTAGCCTGGATTATCCTGGCTATCGAAGCGGTGTGGGGAATTGTTCAGGGCTTATACGGTTACACACAAACTGGCACTTTTGATCTGGCTACCGGAGACTTTATAGAAGGGACAATTCATCCATGGTTAGGTGCAGAATTGGCATATTCCAATGTCATGTTTGCCATTAACATTGCCATCTTACTCCTATTCCTTTTCCCATCGCTTATTCGTAAACTTTCCTACCGAAAAATCTTCGTCTACGCGCTTGGGTTACTCGCTTTCGTCATGGCCTCGGTGGTGCATGTTATCCTATTCCTGGGTATAGCCGTGGGTGCTGCCCTTTTTATTAATTACGGTGCTCGTTTAAGGTTATCGAGGTTGATCAGAATTGGCGTTCTATTTGGGGGTTTATTCCTGATCGCATGGATTTTTTTACCCAAAAACCTTAGCCATATTAAGTTATATGGCCGCCAACTTTTGCAAGGAGAAGTGCCAAAAACTCAATCAGTTCTGGTAGCTCTTCAAGAGATGCCGGAGGATAACTGGTATTTGCCGCTAATCGGATTAGGACCGGGTCAATATGCCAGTCGGGCAGGCTTGATCAGCAGCGGGCGATATTTTGGTGGGCGGAATCCGCGCCAGATTTCTTATTTACCCAACCAGTTCACCGAAAGCCAAAGGAAATATTTGCTCCCCTTATGGGATTGGTATCTTTCTAATCCATATTTTGGTTCTACTCAAGTTCCATATTTTTCCTGGCTGGCGATATACACTGAGTGGGGTTTGTTTGGTTGGCTTATCGTTGTTATTATCCTCGTTAGAATTATCAATTCGATTCGGCGCCTTGAGCGCAATTACCACTTCGAAAAATGGTCCCTGGTTGCTGCTGTGGCCTTATTCTTTTTATTAGGTTTTCAAGAGAACAATTGGGAGGTGCCGCAGGCGTGGTTTAGTGGGTTGTTATTTTTTAAGGTCATGTATGGATATTGTCGTCAGGCATGAGTACAATAATAATTCTTTGATTCGGAATTTTAACCAAAATATAGCGCTTAAGTCATTGTCCCATATAATCTCATAGAGGAGTCTTTTTTATCAATGCATAATCAAATCTTAATCGTTGGACAAACTCCTCCCCCATATTATGGACAGGCTATCAGTATCCAACGGTTACTGGACTATAACTTTCCTGATGTTGAATTTGTTCATATTCGATTAAGTACCTTAAGCTCAATGGCGGAAATCGGGAAATTTGATTTCCGAAAGGTATTCCATACTCTTAAAGTGATTGGTCAGATTTACTATTACCGTTTGATAAAAGGTATCAGGGTTCTGTATTATCCTCCGGCGGTCATCAACCGCCATGCTTTAATGCGCGATCTATTAATCTTAATTTCAACTCGATGGTTATTTGATAAAATCATTTTCCATTTTCACGCTGCCAACTTCGAGCTATCCTATCAAACTCTTACCAAATTGATTGCAAAAATTTTTCTAAAAGCTTTTTCTGCTCCTGATGTTGCAATTTGTAAATCAAAATATTCATTACAAGAGATCGTATTCATTAAACCCAAACGCACTTTTTTGGTTCCGAATGGGTTGCCAGATATGTTCCAGAAGCATTCAGAAAGTTTTCATCATAAAAATAACAAAGTGTCATTGCTATATGTTGGTGCTTTGTATGAAAGTAAAGGGGTTTTCGTGCTTCTCGAAGCCTGTAAACTTATAAGAAGAGATGGAATTTCCTTTGAGTTGAATCTGGTTGGGCAGGGTTCAGATTCTGATCAAAGGAAAATTCTTGCATATGCAGAGGAAAATGGTATCTGCACTCATCTTCATGGTGTTCTGACAGGAGAAGCAAAATGGTTAGAATATGCAGCGGCAGATATCTTTTGTTTTCCCACTTATTTCGAAGCAGAAAATCTGCCGTTGGTGTTGATTGAAGCGATGATGTTTGGATTACCGGTCGTTTCAACAAACTGGCACGGGATTCCGGACTTAATCACAGACGGAGTGAATGGCTTTCTTGTGCCGATTAAAGATCCTGTTCAGCTAGCCGATCGACTCAAGAGATTGATTTTAGATAGGGAACTGCGTCTGAAAATGGGAAAGGCTGGTCGAGAAAGGTATCTAAAGGAATTTACTCTGGAACGAGAGCGGGCAAATCTCTATCAGGCATTGAAGGCTGCTTTTGATGAATAATCAGTGAATTGGCAGTAGTTCGCCCAATTGCACTGGATCAATGGGTAGATGGATTTGCCGAAGCTTTGACGGGCAGAAAAGCGCGCCGTGTACCGCGCCTGTTCCTTCGTACTCTGGCTTTGGTGGGCGATGCATCCGGCTTGATTGGTTGGCGTTTCCCGATCACTTCAACCCGCTTTCGCAGCATGACCGAAGACTACGTGGTGAATATGAGGCCGATATTTGACCTGTTTGGCGAACCCCCGATTTCGTTGCAGGAAGGGATTCGCAGGACAGCCAGGTGGTTATATCAAAGTGGCTATGTCTCCAGAATTTATGTCTAAGAAAATCAACCTAAATATTCATGACCTGTACCACCTATTTGCTCGCTGGTTTCGCAGCAAACGCATGCGCCGGTTTGCGGTAGCCTTTCATCCCGACCGGGCTGAAATGATTTTGGATGTTGGCGGTACAGAATTCAACTGGGCGTTAATTGACCATTCAAAGAACGTGGTTTTGCTAAATCTTGGCATACCACCCATAAAAGATCTATCTTTCAAATACCTGGTTGCCGATGGGCGCGCTTTGCCCTTCCCAGATCAGAGCGTAACGATCGTGTATAGCAATTCAGTCATCGAGCATCTTTCGAATTGGGAGAATCAGTAACGTTTTGCCGCTGAAGTGCGCAGAGTGGGCAAAAGGTATTATATTCAAACACCCAATCGGCGATTCTGGATCGAACCCCATTTGCTCACCCCATTCATCCATTTTTTACCTCAAAATTGGCAGAAGAAACTTTTGCGTCATTTCACCCTTTGGGGATGGCTTACCCACCCTTCGAAGCAACAGGTGGAGAGGTTTTTAGAAGAAATTCGATTACTCAGCCGGGATGAGCTAACGACTCTATTCCCGGATGGAGTCCTCTGGGAAGAGCGCTTTTTTGTCTGGATCAAATCTTTTATAGTTTGTAAATTGTAATCTACTGTTGAAAAAGCGATATAGAGCTAGAAATCTTTTACAACTGTAAAAAAATCAGCCAAGCTAATAAAATTCATTGCTTTCCTTTTTAGCTTCAGGCAATGCTGCTCTTATATGATAACAGAAAGGAACGCAACAGGAGGATGACATGCTGAAACATCCCCCAAGTCTTGGTGGACCAGCCCGGGAGGGTATGCTCGTCATCGAGGTTCTCTCGCAGAAGTTAATGGGTTTGGTGGAATTTCGCGGTAAAGCATATCTAGATGTGGGTGTGGGAGTGGCGCCTTTACGATCGGTTTGGGGAACAATTTCAACCGGGTGGTTAGAATAGATGTTGAATCTAACAGGTTGATTGGTTTTTCTCGTAATCGTCGTCCTAGTCATATTCTCGTGCGTTAAATATCGGCCGAAGAGATGGGTTTTGCTGACGAATCTTTTGATTTAATTTCAGCAATTGAAGTGCTTGAACATATTCCAGATCTAACCAAAGCTATCTTAGAGATATCTCGAGTTTTGAAGAGGGGTGGATATTTTTGCATAACCTGTCCAAATCAATGGTTTCCATTTGAGACACACGGAATTAAATTGCTTGGTAGGGAAATAGGAGGACGATACCCTTTACTGACGTATTTCCCATATATCTATTCAAGGATCGCTCTGGCGCGTGTTTTTACTGTAAGAAGTCTAGATCAGATTATCCTACCCGTGGGCTTTAGAAGGATAGGCCTTGCTTTTGCCTTTTCAACTTTTGAGCGCGGAAGTCAATGGGGAAAATTAATGCGACCATTTCGGAAGCTGATGAGGTGGCTTGAACATACTCCTCTAAGAGTTTTTGGTGTCTCGATTGTTGCTGTATATCAAAAAATTGATAGCGGAAAACAGTAAGAAACAATGGTTCAAGTGTTGCAGACTGAGCTTTTTGAGCAAGATATCCCTTCTGTTGTCGCGACCGTACTTGCCAGATGCCATACCGCTGAAAAACAAAATCTCCTGATTTCGGCAACCGGGGCACGTGGGCTGGTCACTGCCCACCAGGATGGGCAGTTCCATCAAGGTAACAGAACGTTTTACTTGGCAAAGGAATGCGAAATGGAATGGACTGGTCTAATAAAGATTAATAAGCCTATGCATGTCCTGCGGTTTGATGGTATATAAAAAAGGGCATTTATCATCTGTCTCTATTGGCTACCTGAATGACTTTCGGTTGTGTGCGTTGGTTGAGGGCATATACAAGAATCCTATGTTCCGATTTTATAGCCTGGGAAATCAGAAGCAATGGCGGTTAAAATTGAATAGCTCATCTCCCAACTGGCCGAGTTTTTATAATAGTTATGCAGAAAAGAATTAGGGGATAATTGTAGCCATTTCACAATAGGTATTGACTGATGAATTACACTATTTTAGGAGAAGGATATGAGTGTAGCCATTATAACGGGTTCAGGAGGTTTAATAGGTTCTGAGGCGGTAGAGTTCTTCGCTAAGTTGGGTTTGGACGTGGTCGGCATTGACAACGATATGCGGCGAGTTTTCTTTGGCGAAGAAGCGTCAACAAGGTGGAACATCGAAAGGCTAAAGGAGAAGTTGGGACTTCGTTACACTCACTTGGACATTGACATTCGCAATCGCGAGGAGGTTTTTCGGATCTTTGAACGATACGGGAAGTCTGTGGTCTTGGTCATACACACGGCGGCCCAGCCTTCCCATGACTGGGCGGCCCGCGATCCCATTGCAGACTTTGAAGTTAACGCCTTAGGGACTCTTAACGTCTTAGAGTCCACGAGAAGGCTTGCTCCTGAGGCAGTTTTCATCTTCACTTCCACCAACAAGGTCTATGGGGACATCCCTAATAACCTGCCTCTGGTAGAGCTGGAGACACGGTTCGAGTTGGACCCTACCCACCCTTATTTCGAGGGGATTCGCGAGGATATGAGCATTGATCAGAGCCTACATAGCCTATTTGGAGCGTCCAAGGTGGCGGCAGACGTTTTAGTCCAAGAGTATGGGCGGTATTTTGGCATATTCACAGGCATTTTCCGGGGAGGAACGCTAACGGGCCCTCACCACTCCGCCACCCAGCTTCACGGATTTCTGGCCTACCTGATACGCTGCGCCATGAGTCATACTTCCTACACAATCTTTGGCTATAAGGGCAAACAGGTCCGGGACGCTATCCATAGTTACGACCTAATTCAGTCTTTCTACGAGTTCTTTAAAGCTCCCAGGGTGGCTGAAGTATATAATATCGGAGGGGGAAGGTACAGCAATGCCTCAGTTCTTGAGGCTATTGCTCTGGCACAGGAGATCACCGGACAAGAGATGATAGTCACTTACGACGAGCGAAACCGCATCGGCGATCACATTTGGTGGATTGGCAGCAACGCTAAGTTTCAGACCCATTACCCTGAATGGCGGCTTACTTACGATGTCCCCCGAATCCTCCGAGAGATATACGAAGATAACCGGGAGCGGTGGAAGCCAGCATGATAGATAAGGGTAAAAATTCTGTCCTTGGAGTTATGGTGGATGCAGTGGACTATGAGGCTGCTGTGTCTCGGATTTTGGAGGCTGCGAAGGCGGGCGTTGCCTACGGTGTAACAGCCCTTGCAGTCCATGGAGTGATGACCGGAGTGGGGGATGGGGAACACCTTTGGCGACTGAATGAATTGGAGCTGGTGGTTCCAGACGGGCAGCCCGTTCGTTGGGCGCTGAACCTCCTTTATAAGGCGGGCTTGACAGATCGTGTCTATGGTCCTAGTCTTATGCTTCAGGTATGTAAAGCAGCAGAGACAGAAGGCTTCCCTATCTTCTTGTATGGTAGTCGCTCCAACGTTTTGGAACGTCTGGAAAACAACCTAAAGTCCCGTTTTCCCAAACTACGGATAGCTGGCTCCATGCCCTCAAGATTCAGAATTCTCACCCCAGAGGAGCAGAAACTGGTGGCTCATGAGATACGGAAAAGCGGAGCGCGGATCACCTTTGTGGGTATCGGTTGTCCCCGGCAGGAGATATTTGCCTACGAGATGCGCTATCTTTTGGGGATGCCAGTCATCGCTGTAGGAGCAGCTTTTGACTTCCACGCTGGGCTCTTGCGGGAGGCCCCACCTTGGATGCAGCGATATGGCTTGCAGTGGTTACATCGCCTCCTTCAGGAGCCACGCCGTCTTTGGCGAAGGTACCTTCCTCTAAATGCTGTTTATCTAACTCTTTTCCTTCTCCAATGGATAGGTGTTTGGACACCTCCCCTCAGGAAGCCTCAGCCTCCGATGAACATGCGTTATGGCTAACGGTAAAGTTAATAAGAGGGGCAACGTCAGATTTGTATCGTTCGGAGCAGGATAACATTAGTTGAAAGGCAGCTATTAGGCACAATTGATTACGGTTGTATTGAGCATGGGGGCAACGCTCAACTTCCTGACTGGGGCAAAGCTATACTTCGTCACACTGGATACAGCGCGCCGGTATGGAACGGCTCTTCCGCTTGATCAGCGAACCGCGCCGCCTCTGGCGACGCTATGCGAAAATCGTGTCATTGTTTATTCTGTATAATCTACTTGAAATCCTGCAAGGGAAATTCTATCTTTCATCATCGATTGAAGGAGGAAGTTAATAAAAACAGCTTTAATCCTGGGTGCCGGGGGCTTCATTGGAGGGCATCTGGCAAATCGCTTGAAAGACGAAGGGTATTGGGTGCGTGGCGTTGACTTGAAGCACAATCCGTGGCAGAGTCTGCGGGTGGATGAGTTTATCAGTGGCGATTTGCGCGAACCCGCCGTAGTTGCGCGGGTCATCGACCGCCCCTTTGACGAGGTCTATCAACTGGCAGCCGATATGGGCGGCGCCGGGTATATCTTCACCGGTGAGCATGATGCGGATGTCATGCATAATTCGGCGCAAATCAACCTGAATGTCGCCCCACGCTGTGTCGAAATGGGCGTGAAGAAAGTCTTCTACTCGTCTTCGGCGTGCATTTACCCCCTCTACAACCATTTGGATCCAGATACCCCGAAAACCAGTGAAGATTCGGCTTATCCCGCCCAGCCCGACAGCGAATATGGCTGGGAAAAGCTGTTCAGCGAATGGCTGTATCTTTCATTTCAACGAAATTATGGCCTGCCGGTGCGCATTGCCCGTTTTCACAATGTCTTTGGTCCCTTTGGCTCGTGGAAAGATGGGCGCGAAAAAGCTCCGGCTGCCATCTGTCGCAAGGTAGCTATGGCGCCTGATGGCGGGGAGGTCGAAGTGTGGGGCGATGGCAAGCAAACGCGCTCGTTTTTATATATTGAAGAGTGTCTGAAGGCGGTGCGGCGCTTTATGGATTCGGATTTTAGCGGGCCGCTCAACATCGGTTCGGAGGAGATGGTCACCATCGACCAGCTCGTCAATTATGTCATTGAAATTTCGGGCAAAACGCTGCGCAAGCGATATGTCGAAGGACCGGTGGGCGTGAGAGGGCGTTCTTCGGATACCACCCTGATCCGACAGGTTTTGGGGTGGGCGCCTTCCCTGCCTTTGAAAGACGGTTTGCGCAAAACCTATGCCTGGATTGAAGGCGAAGTAAAGAAGCTGCAAGAGCGCCAGCACGTGGCGGCTTGAGATGGCTGATGAGACCTGTGGTGGTGATTGATAACGCCATCATAAGTTGGGTTGATAATCGGCTGCGAAAACCTCCCCAGAACCACGAATGCACCAACGACGCAGCCATTCGTGCATTCGTGAAAACTTCGTGGATGGTCTGTGCTGCTAAACAGAGCCTGTGGTATTAAATTGCCAAATTTAGATGGATATTGATCTTTGACATCTCTCAGAATGGTTTATTGCGAAGATTTGACATGCAGCAAAAGTATTCCCTGGCCGAAATCAAGGCGATTGCGAGCGATGTTCTTCAGCACTACTCCGAGATTCTGTTTGCCATTCTTTACGGATCGGTCATCGAAGGGGATGACTATCGCGATATTGACCTCGCCTTGTTTGTAAATCGCGAGCAGGAATCCGCAAGAGAAGCTTGGCACTTTGCCTTCCGCCTGGCTGAGCAACTGCAGAAAAAGCTCTCGTGTCCAGTCGATGTCAGTATCCTCAACGATGCCCCGCTGGCTTTTCGCTACCATGTCTGCCAGGGGCTGCCGCTTGTGGTTCGCGATCAAGCGCTTTTCGAGCAATTTCTCGAGCGCACCCGCGATGAATACTGGGACTTTCATCCGATTGCGCAGCAGTATCTGCGCGAGTTGCGATGAAGAACCTTAATGTCGATCGCCTGCGACTGCGTCTGGGTGCAATTGCAGATGCTTTACGTCGCTTGCGGGAACTGGGCGCTTTAGAAGAAGATGCTTTTCTGGCAGATTATCGCAATACGGAAAGCGCCAAGTATTTACTGATTGTTGCCGTCAAGGCGGCGATTGACGTTTGTAATCACATTGCAAGCAAAGGCGGAGGTCGCTCGCCACAGGATTATGCCGATTGTTTTGAGGTGTTGCTCGAATTAGGGGTCTTACAACCTGCATTGGCCGAGCGCCTGAAACGCATGGCTCGCTTTCGTAACCTGGTTGTCCATCTTTACTGGCAGGTAGATAATCGGCTGGTGTATCAGATCCTGCGCTGTGACCTTGCCGATCTTGATGACTTTTGCCAGGCGATTCTGAAGTGGTTGGGTTTATAATTCCTATAGCCGCTTGATTGATTAATATTCATTTCGGCGTAATAGATGGTCTCTGAAAGGATATTCCGCAAAATCTATTGGATGTTTCATGCGTTCGTAGAATAAGTCCGGCTAGGAGGAAAAGATTTAATTAAGCTAGGGTACTACCTACTGTTGTGAATCGAGGTGTTCTAAGAGTGAGAAAACCTTCCACGAATATCAGCCGAAAATACCCGAATGAAGGCGCTATTCGTGAATTCGTACAACATTCGGGGAAGGTTTTCCCTCAAGATGTCCAGGGTAGTTAACTGCAAAGATTCTCTCAAAGGGGAAGCAAAAGATGTTACGCCGATTTACGATAGAATTTGCCCTTTTTTCGATGGTGATGGATTCCGGCCTGGTAATGATTGCCCTGCGCCTCGCTGTCCTGATTCGCCCTTCGCTGGATGAGTGGTTGGGAATCGCCAAACCATTCATGCAACCACCCCTGATCGAAGGCTGGTTGTATCCGGTCTTCAGTTGGATTTGGGTGATGTTGTTGTTGCTGTTTGGGGTTTATGATGGGCGGCGCCATTTTCGCTATATTGAAGAAGTCAACAGTATCACCTTGGGCTCAGTGCTGGCAACCGTGATGCTCGCCGGAACGCTTTATTTAACCTATCGGGATTTGTCGCGAGCCCTTTTTCTTTCTTTTGCGATGGTGAGCACTGGTTTGATTCTGGCAGTTCATTCGTTTTACCGTCTGTATTTTCGTTTCTTTGCTCCTGAGATGGACACGCAAAAGCGCCGCGTTTTGATTCTTGGCGCCGGACCGGTCGGGATGCGCGTTGCCAAAGACCTGCGCGAGTACCAGAATTTTGGCGTTCAGTTTGTGGGTTTTCTGGATGATGATCCGAAAAAACAGAGCCGTGTAGATGTTTTGGGTGGCTTGGATCGGATTGATGAGGTGATTAAGCGCCATGCGATCGATGAGGTGATTTTTGCCTTGCCCTCCCGGGTGGCGGCGAAAATCAGCGTACTAGTGGCTGAATTGCATGAACTCCCATTGCGGGTTTGGGTGGTGCCGGATTATTACACCCTGGCTTTGAATCAGGCGCGGGTGGAAGAACTGGCCGGCGTGCCCCTGATCGATTTGCGCGCCCCGGCTCTGAATGACACCCAACGCTTGCTTAAGCGTGCCTTTGACCTGACCCTGACTCTGTTGATGATGCCGTTCGTGTTGCCAATCATGGGGGTCATTGCCCTAGCAATAAAGCTCGATTCGCCAGGCCCGATATTGTTTCAGCAAGTGCGGGTGGGAGAAAATGGCAAACTGTTTGGCATGTTAAAATTCCGCAGCATGGTGCAAGATGCGGACAAAATGCGCCACGTGATCGAAGAAGTGGACGAAAATGGTCGCATCCATCAACGCAAGAACAAACCCGACCCGCGCGTTACGCGGGTCGGTCGTTTTCTGCGCAAAACCAGTCTGGATGAGTTACCGCAGTTGTTCAACGTGTTAAAAGGTGAGATGAGTCTGGTCGGTCCGCGCCCGGAGATGCCCCATCTGGTCGAACAATATGAACTCTGGCAGCGCAAGCGCTTTGCCGTACCGCAAGGGATCACTGGCTGGTGGCAGGTAAATGGGCGTAGCGATAAGCCGATGCATGAACACACTGACGAAGACCTGTACTATGTGCAGAACTATTCGCTGTGGTTGGATATCTATATCCTGATCAAGACAGTCTTCGTTGTTCTGCGCGGCAGAGGAGCTTATTGAAAGTGGAAATGCAATCCATTAATCAAAAGCGCGACTTCCACATCCCCTTCTGGGTTATCCTGCTCATCGCAGCGATCAATGGGTTAGTGTATGTCTTTTTGGTGCCGCCGTGGCAACACTACGACGAGCCAGGGCATTTTGAGTATGTAACCCTGTTTGCCAGAATGGGACACTTGCCGGATGAGGAAGAAATCGATCACTCTATTCGGCGCCAAATGGCGGCTTCTATGGTGGAACACGATTTTTTCCGAAGTTTAGGATGGTCTCCCAATTTGATTGATTTGGGTACGCCGCCCTGGATTGGCATCACTCAACTGGATGATCAACCATTGTACTATTTCCTGGCATCCCTGCCCTTGCGCATCTTTGCCAACCAAGATGTGACCGTTCAGCTCTACCTAGCGCGGCTGGTTTCGTGGGTGTTATTTTTAGTTACAATCTTTGCTGCCTGGAATACATCTCGCATTCTATTTGGAAAACAAAGTTCCCTTGGTTGGGGCATTCCATTGTTTTTAGGTTGCCTGCCGGGTTTTGTAGATCTAATGACCTCTATCAACAATGATGTCGGTGCAATTGCCGTTCTCTCCCTTTATTTCTGGTTGTCGGTTTGGATTCTTGTTGACCGGGTAAATTTATGGCGCGTGATTGGGGTTTTTGCTCTGGCAGTGGCAGCCTTTTATACCAAGTCTACAGCTCTGGTTGGATTATTGTTTCTGCCGATTATCCTTCTCTGGGGAGTTCCGGGAAAGAGAAATTGGATCTATATCCAGATTGGTTTATCGCTGGTTGCTTTTTTGGCTTTCATCTGGGTGTTTTTTGATTGGGGAAGTCGAACGCCAGTTTGGTATTATCCTGCGGGGAAATCTCTCAGACAAATTAAAGGGAAAGCGCCTTTGGGCAATGCTTATCTTGTTTTGCTAGGTGGATCATCTGCCTATCAAATGCTGACCGCTAAGGCTCTCAAAATGATTCAAGGGCAAGATGTTACTCTTGGGGGTTGGATATGGTCTGATCAGTCGATAACTATCAGTCTGCCCCAACTAGTATTGAATAAGCAGTCACAAAACGCGGAGGAAAAAATCGCCATTGGTGAGACTCCTAAATATTTTTCTTACACCGTAAAGATACCAGAAGTAGCTGATGTGGGTTGGGTCTATTTGAATGCCTCTGATTTGCCAGCTTCTTTGCAGGTATATTATGACGGTTTAGTTTTATCGGTTGGAGAATATCCTGTGGGTGTTGTGCCGCTATTCACGGATATGAAGGGTAGAGTGGGAAGTTGGAACGGAAAGGGATTTGAAAATCTTTTGCGCAATGGTTCCGCTGAAACTGCCTTGCCGATAGTGTCGGAGGGAATTGCTATCTGGATGAGTAAAAGATATCTGAATGCAGGCTATTTCTGGAGCCTGTTTGACTTCGAAGGATCAAAAAGCTATTTGTTAACTTCACTTCGTCGTATGGTGCAAACATTTTGGGGTTATTTTGGCTGGGCGCATGTCCCTCTGATGGGGGGTGAAAGAATCTATTTGCTCTTTTCTGCCTTTACAATCGTGGCTATCTTTGGTATATTGGCGAAGCTTATATCAGATGTACGTAAAGCAAACTGGAAAGTTGGTGTGATATTTACTCTGGTGATATTTGGGCAACTCTGGTTGACTATAATGCGCCATGCAGGGAGCTGGTTTTCCGCACCGATGTATCCGGTAGCGCGGTATTTTTTTCCGGCGATTCTTCCTTTCTCAATTGGACTTTGTTGGGGATGGTCAAAAATTTTTGCCTTTATAAAATTGCCCGATTACCGAGTAAAATATCTCACCTCCATTGTTTTACTGGAGGCTTTGAACATTTGGGCTTGGCTAAGTATCTACGGATTCTATTATGGAGGAAACAATGCTTAAGAAATGGTTTTTAGCAGTAATGATTTTGACTATAGTTGCGATTGGATGGGGCTTCAGGCTGGAACACAGAGTCAATGCCCAGAGTCCTAACTACGATCTTTATTTACCGTTGGTCATTAAAGATCGGGGTCAAACAGTCTTTGGAGTTGAAGTGGGATACTTTAATTCGTCCATGGCGGATAAAGCTAAAAATGTTGGAGCGACATGGGTGAGAATAAACGGTTTGCTATGGTCAGACATTCAGCCCACGAAGCAGGGTGGATATGTCTGGCAGAATGCAAGTGTGTTAGAAGGAAGTTTGACAAATGCAGCCCAAAGGAGACTGCAAACCATCTTGATTGTTCGCAGCACGCCTAGCTGGGCGCAACAAAAACCCGGCAGTTATTGCGGGCCAATTAAACCTGAAAACCTGGGCGATTTTGCCCAATTCATGCATGAGACGGTAAAACGATACAGTGTTTATCCGTATAATGTCTTATATTACGAGTTATGGAATGAACCCGATGTTGCACCGGAATTAGTGCCTGGAGACAGCGTTTTTGGTTGTTGGGGTAACCTCAATGATACATATTATGGAGGGGGGTATTACGCTCAGATGTTACAAGCAGTTTATGGGGCAGTCAAAAGCGCCAATCCAAACGCTCAGGTTGTACTAGGAGGGTTATTGCTGGATTGTGATCCACGCAATGTTGGTACGGGTTACTGTCCGAATACCAATGCTACCAGAGCGCCTCGGTTTTTTGAGGGGGTCTTAAGAAATAACGGTGCATCCTATTTTGACTATATCAGTTTCCATGGTTACCCAACTTACTCCGTCAATTTCACTCCTATCCAATCAGAAAAAAACTTCCCTAGTTGGAGTGCCAGTGGCGGTGTAGTAGCAGGAAAGATAAATTTTCTGCGTAGCGTGATGGTGCAATATGGAGTAGATAAGCCGCTCCTGCACACCGAAGGAGCTCTACTTCTTGGCGCAAATCAAACACCAGACCAGGTAGGGGCGGAGGCATTTCAACAGGCTAAAGCAGATTATGTGGTTTGGCTTTATGCGCGCAACTGGTCATTGGGGGTAAAGGGAACGACCTGGTACACACTTGACGGACCGGGGTGGAGATACAGTGGGTTATTGGATTCTAACCAAAATCCTCTCCCAGGTTATACCGCCTTAAGATTTATGACGGAAATCTTAAATGACTACCAGTATAACCAGGAAATTTTACCTGGAAATGACACATTTGGATTTGAATTTAGGAAAGGAACCTCCAAAATTTGGGTTGTTTTTACCCCCGATAAAAATGCTCGGGTGATCTCCACGCCATCTGGGATTACGGCCGCTTATGACCCGCTCGGCAATGCGGTTAGTTATGGGACAAGTATAACTATCACTCGCCCGACGTATTTATTGATCAATCCGTGATCAAAGAGATTACTCTTTTTTTACTCCCTCTCATTAGTTGCGTATTGACGTGGAGATTGATGCCTCACACATCAATCTCCACGCTTTTCAATAAAATACCTTTTGGGGTTATCTTGCTCATTGCTTTTGGAGTTCGATTTCTACCGGCTTACTTGTTATTTGACCGCTCGAATTATGATTTGGAATCCTATGCTCTAGTCAGTCAACAGGTTGTCTTGCGACATGATGTCTATACAGCAAAAGAGACTTTGGGCAGGCACCCATACCTGCCTTTACAAATGTATTGGCTCGGTCTGGCCAGGGGGATCAGCGATTCCATCCATCTGCCCTTTCCTTTTGTGGTAAAGTGGTTGTTTATCCTGGCGGACTTGCTAATCGTCGTGGTAATTTTTTTAAGTTTGCAAAAGCAAACCGCTATTTCGCCAGTTGTTGGGGCGCTTTTATATTCTTTTCACCCTATTGCGATTTATGTCTCAGCTTATCATGGCCAGTTTGACTCATTGCCGATGTTGTTTTCGCTAATTGCTTTATTGCTATTAACCTCCAATACTTATCTATCACCTTTTTTTCTTGGCTTGGGTATATGGGTAAAGAGCTGGCCTGTCTTAGCTCTTCCTGCAGCGATGCTGGCGCAACAAAATTGGATGAGGCGATTTTTTTATTTGTTGATCGTTGGAATGATGCCTCTGGCAGGAATTCTGATTTACATTGGCTTTTTTAACGCCAATTGGAAGATGGTTTTATTAAGAGCACTGGGATATAACCACGGCTTTGGAGTTTGGGGATACACTTTTCTCATCAGATTACTGGTACTATGGTTAGGAAAAGGCGCAGCACTTCTGAATAATTACCGAGCCTTTGGCAGATTTGTTACAATTTTAGCAATTGGATTTGTATGGTTTCGGGTGAGCAGGAGTGAGAAAAACCCTATCAGGCTGTACCTGATTACTTTGTTATCATTTTTGGCTTTTACCCATGCTTTTTCTATTCAATATCTTGTCTGGGTTTTGCCATTTTCCATTCTGAATTTTCAAAGCGAACATATATGGTTAAGAAGATATCTGATTGCTTCGTTTGCCTATTGTTTTCTTGTATATAACACATTGATTTTACGACCCGCAATCACCAACCTGCTCCCCTGGCCACAAGCCGATATAGCTATCATTATTCCAGCGAGTCTCCCTGTTTGGTTGGTAGTTGTTTTCTGGATGATCGATCTGATCAAGAGAAGCGGTGAAAATGAAAAAATTACCGCTCTCTAGTTTTGAAGTCTACGTTGTAAAACTACTTATCTCAGTATTTTCGTTGATTTTTATTGTCTTATTTTTCTACACTTCACTTTCTAGAATTGCGTATCCCTACGCCTTGGAGTGGGTAGAGGCGAATACATTTGTTCATACTCTGCGAGTGGTTCACAGACAGTCGCTATATGTTCCACCGAGTTATGAATTCACTCCAACAATTTATCCCCCTCTTTATTATTATTTCTCAAGTTTTTACCCTGCAAATAT
>Ga0209809_1001425_pt1 | contig 19195 bp, 12 predicted proteins | sample YNPMSTMetaG_FD_186172 | JGI IMG/M metagenome (GOLD analysis project Ga0209809, IMG submission 186172) | Anoxygenic and chlorotrophic microbial mat microbial communities from Yellowstone National Park, USA - YNP MS-T MetaG (SPAdes) (version 2) ...
AACCATCCTGAAAAATCACCCTAACCATTCCGAGTACCCCTCCACCCCTCATTCCTTCGGAGCTTCCCCATGCACACTACAAAACTCCATTTTTCCTAAAACCCCCTTGACTCCCAACACAGTATCTCACCCGGCGGTGCCTTCGGCACCGCCGGCCTCTCCCGCGGTGGGGAGAGGCGTACTAGACTGCTGCTTGCGCGGGAAGGACACATGGGGCCCCCCTTGTATGTGGAAAGGAGACTTTTTGGTAAGGTCATTATCCCAGGTGAGGGGTGCGGGAGCTAGCTCCCGCACCCCTCACCCTCCGGCCCCCGCGAGATCGGGGTCCCCTTGGGCACGCAAGCCCGTGGGTGAGAAAGGATCCCGGTGGGCCGGCCTTGTGGGCCATATCCCCAGTTTGAACAGTATCGGGGGCTGTCTTATCCGACAAGCCCGCATCCGGCAAGGTCAAACCGGATATGGCCTCCTGTCAGGAAGAGCCAAGCGGGACGGCTCTTTGTCTCCCATGGTTATCTCTTTGTTACGGAGGACCTACATGATCACTCCTACTACCCTCCCGGATGCCCCGTGGTATCTAGGAATCGATGTAGCTAAAGATTCCCTCCAGCTCGTCTGGCTCCATGCCCAGCAAGAGCAACCCTCTCGCCAGACCTTACCCAACTCTCCCGAAGGCATCCAGTGTCTTCTGGATCTCTGTCAGCAGCGGCCCTGCGACCGCATCATCCTGGAGGCCTCCGGCGGATACGAACAACGTCTGGTTCTTGCCTTGGCCTCGGCCAAATTGCCCGGCGTGGTCGTCAACCCCAAACAGGCACGCGACTTCGCTCGGGCTACCGGTCGGCTGGCCAAAACCGACCCCATCGACGCCTACGTCCTGGCCCTGATGGGCAAAACCCTCCGGCCCCCCGTCCGGCCAATGCCCGACGAGCAACTCCTTACCCTCAAAGAACTTACCACCCGACGAGACCAACTCGTCGAATCCCAAACCCAAGAGAAAATCCGCCTCCAGCAAGATCCGCCTCCCTTGGTCCGGAAGAGTATCACCCGAAGCCTCGAACACCTTCAACGACAAATCGCTCGCATCGAGGCCGAAATCCGCAAGCTCATCCGGCAATCGCCCCTCTGGCAAGCCAAAGACCAATTGCTCCGGTCCGTCCCCGGCGTCGGCGAGCAAACGGCCGCTTGTCTGCTGGCCCACCTGCCCGAACTCGGACAGCTCAACCGACGCCAAATCGCCGCCCTGGTCGGCCTGGCCCCGCTGAACCGGGACAGCGGTCGCTTCCACGGCCATCGGACCATCTGGGGCGGCAGGATCAAGGTCCGGAACGTCCTCTACATGGCCACCCTCACGGCCACCCGGTGCAATCCGGTCATCCACCAATTCTACCAACGCCTCTGCGAGGCAGGCAAACCGGCCAAAGTGGCCTTGGTGGCCTGTATGCGAAAACTCCTGATCCTCCTCAACGCCATCCTCCGGACCGGCCAACCTTGGAACCCTCATCACCCTAAAAACCCCACGGCCCAGGAAACCCCCAACCATCCTGAAAAATCACCCTAACCATTCCGAGTACCCCTCCACCCCTCATTCCTTCGGAGCTTCCCCATGCACACTACAAAACTCCATTTTTCCTAAAACCCCCTTGACTCCCAACACAGTATCTTTCAGAAAAACGGTTACATACCCACATCCCGAAGGCCATGAAGACAGCGGCCTTCTCCTACCCATTTTCCAGAATAATTGGGCTTGGGCGTTTTGTCAACAAAATTGCCGTCCGGCCGGAAAACAAACTTGCCAACCGGCCCGGGAAAACGGCAAAAACATGGGCCATCCCGGCTCGGCCATTCCCAGGCAGGGGGAAGTGCACCAGGGTTACCCCACCATTCGGAGAGGGTCCAGATCGTGGGTTCCGCACCGGACAAGCAAGGGAACAATCAGAGCGGGTGGACCACGATGGCGCGGGGCCAGGTGGGGCAACTGGCTTGGCAAGCCCCGCAGCCGTTGCAGCGGGCCGGGTCGATCTGCACCTCCATCATGTAGGTGATCGGCGAAAATTGGGTGTGGATGGCCTGCAACGGGCAGCGATCTCGACAGATAAAGCACTCCCTGGCTTCGCCCAACATGCAGCGGCCCATATCCACCCTGGCCAGGCCAATCCGCACTTTCGGCTTTTCGGCCGGCAAGAGGGGCCGAAGTGCTCCGGTCGGACAAGCCTGCGTGCACCGGACGCAGTCTTCCCGGCAGTAATCCTGGTCCAGACGAACCACGGGCGTCAGAAAACTGGCCAGGCCATGCCGGGCGTCCTGGGGGAAGAGGATTCGGCTTGGGCAGAGCCGGATGCAGTTGCCGCACCGAATACATAAACCGGAGAATATTTGTTCCTCCGCTGCCCCCGGGGGCCGAAGAGGCCGGGGCAGGTCTAGGGGAACCGGATGCTCTTTGCCCAGCCAGGCTCCTGCCAACACCTTCGGCACACTCAGGCCGGCCCGAAGGCATTTTGTCCAGGCCGCCCACACAACCCCCACCAGCCCCGCCAAAACAACACGCCTGCCAAATGTCCAGGCCGACTCGGCCGGTTGGGCAGGCGGACGTTTTATTACTTCGACCGCTGCATCACCGGCTGGAGGTTTCGCCGGGGCAGATGGAAACCCACGGAGGGCCCATTGGCCCAGTTGCCGTCCCACCTGCCGCAGTTGCCAGAGGATTTCCTGCAAGCCGCCGAGAGGGCAAAGCCGAGTGCACCACAGCCCCGGCAACAGGAAACCGATCCCCAAGACCGCTGCCACTCCCGCAGCCTGCCAGTTCTTATGGGCAGGCTGGGTGGCCTCGAAGGCTGGCTCGTTCTGGACCGGCCCTTGGTTTTGCTGGTCCAGAGGAAGGGCGGGAGGCTGGGGTGATGCGATCCGATGAACACTGGCCGTTGTGATCCAACCGGCCCACAGGGCCAACGGATCCATCCATAATAGGAGTGGATAGCCCAGGCAGGCCCCGGCCAAGGTCAAAAGGGCAATCCATTGGCCGACCGGCGCCAACCGAACAGCCCGAAGCCGACACAACCGGCCTGCTCGGCCCGCCAATTCCGTGCAAACGCCCATGGGACAGAGCCAACGGCAAAAAAGTCGCCGCCGGAACAGAACCAGGAGTCCAACGCCCAACCCCACCCCGGCAGCCAGGCTCAGCGTATGGGTGGCGGCCAGGCTGCTGAGGGCAATCCAGGGACTGAAAGCCGGCACCAACCGAGCCGACTCCGGGCTTTCCTGGCGCTCCAACCACCGGGGCATGGCCGGTCGGAGCCAGTGCGGCCGAAGTTGCACGCCCGGCCAAAGTAGGGCCGTCAGGATGGCCAAACAGCCGATCCGTACCAGCCAACGCACCGCTTCGAACAGCCATCGCTGGGGGCTGGCTTGGCCCTCCGCCTGCTCAGGCAAAACTTCGTTCCGATGGGTACAACAGTTCATTCGTGTTCTTTCATCCTTGGCAGCGGTGAAATTTTACCAGGTGTATATCAGGCGATCAAAACTTTTGTTCCGATAGGCAGGTGCTTTCATTAGGCTGCTTCTTTGGAGCAGAACATCCGGGCAAAAACGGGCCGGTTAGCCGGACTCCCCCAGCCCATTCCATGGCGCAGCCCGACATGCACCAGATGTAGAGACGGCGTCGATTAACCGGGCTCGCCCAGGTAGGCGTCTTGTTGCCGCAGGATGCGCTGCACCTTGGCCACATCCACCTGGCGAGCAGTGCAGCCGTCCTGCACGGCCACGGCGGCGGCTACTCCAGCCGCATGACCGGTTACAAAACAATTTGGAATTAGGCGAACCAGATCCGCCATACGGATTTCGGCACTAATGCACCGGCCGGCTGCCAGCAGGTTGTCGATCTTCACCGGCACCAGGGCTCCGTAGGGGATTTGCCACGGGCCGTGGTTGCCGCTGGTGGAACCGCCTACGCCGATGACATCCGGAAAGCGTGTGCCGGCCTTCAGGTCCTCCAGCCGAACGGTGCTCAGGCCCCGAAGCACCCGGGTGATCCGCACACCCAATTGGGGCGCCGTCTCCATGAGATACACTTTTTCATATCCCGGCGTGGCCCGGACTTTCTGCATGTGCCGCCAAATGAACTTCCGATGTTGCATCTCCAGCCGCGTGAGCACGTTGACATCCAACCCGTCTTCCTCCGGGCCAAGCATGTTCACCCAGTGGACCCCGGGAATCGGCGTGGGACTGCCCAAAAGCCGAGGTTTGGGCGCCTGCTTGGCCTTTTCCGGATCGACCCGATCCAGATTGCCGATCCGGCTTACCAGGCCGATATTATGCGAGCGGTGCTCGAACTCGGCCCCGGCAGCGGCAAATACGTCGCCGTCGCCGGTGGCGTCCACAACCACCTTGGCTAAGATGGCCAACCGGCCCGATTTGCTCTCGATCACCACGCCTTGAACCTTGTTGCCGCTCAGGATGGCGTCGGCACACCAGCAGTGCAAAAAGACCTTGACGGCTGCCTCGTCGATCATCTCCACCATGACATATTTGACAGCCTCCGCATCGACAGTGGGATTGGCGCCGGGCCGACGGTTGATGATCGCACCGTCGAGTTTGTCCAGCCGACGCAGAATCTCCTCGCCAATGCCCTGGCAGACCTGTTTGCCGCCCTGAACGATATGGCCGAGCACCAGTAGGACCAGGCCGCCGGTCCAAAGACCGCCGAAGTGTCCGTACCGTTCGACCAGGGTAACATCGGCGCCGGCCCTTTTGGCGGCGATGGCGGCGCAGATGCCGGCCGGTCCGCCACCTACGACCAGAACATCGGTTCGGTGCAGGACGGGGAGCTCCCGTTGGGGTTGGATGACCCGGCCATCCACTACCGTGGGGTTGGCCCGATTTTCTTGGACTTTATTTTTGGCCAGGATCGAACTTTGAAATCCGCCCGGTTCGCCGACATCGGCAGGCAGGGCTTCGCCGCCGGGCCAAGCGCTCAGACCAGCCGCCGCTCCGCCCAGCCCCACCAGCCGAAGCCAATCCCGCCGAGGGATCGCCGGCGGATGGCCGGAATCTCGCCAAAAGGGTCCTTTCATACCAATGGCTCCTAGAACGCCTCCTTTGACTTGAACCGATGGGGAACAGAACGGGCCTTTTTACAGGCCCTTCCGATAAAAATCTTCCCGCATTCCTATTGGTAACATTTAGCCGAATGAAGCAACTGGCCTCTCGCCTGGCCGTCAAGAGGCCGGCACAGGAGGTCAGAGGATTTTGTCGGCACAAAAGGTCTGGATTCCTGCTTCCGCAGGAATGAGACTGGGGACCGCTTCCTTCGGCTAAAATGTTCCTCCTATTGTAAGTACCCTGTCGGAAGCAAGCTAGTTAGCCTGCGGAGGAAGATTCAGACCGGAGAGAGCTTTTCTGGGGCAGGCGGCGAGTTTGGATGAACCAAAAAATGCCGACTCCTATCAGGATTAACATGCTGATATATTGACTGATGCTCAGGTCCAGGGGGCCCAGCCCCGGTTCGTCGGTGCGGATGATCTCCAGTAAAAACCGGGTTACCGCATACAGGGTGAGCATCAGGGCAAACAGTTGGCCGGGCCACCGGCAAAAGGGGCTACAGGCCAACAGAAAAAGCCCGATCACCAGGGCATTCACCGAGGCGTAGAGTTGGGCCGGATGGACCGGAAGACTCCGATCGGGAATAGAGACCGGCGGGATGACTATCTGTTTACCGGAATCGGTTTCCAGCCGGAGCGGCGTTTGGGTGTACAAGGCTCTGGCGATTTCCTGCTGGGCCTGGCCGCTGGTGTGGACCGACTTGCCGTTGACCTCAACAAGCCGGTCCCCTGGAACAAGCCCGGCCTGATGGGCGGGCGAGTCGGGCCGGACGAAAAGGACGATCGGCTCTTTTTTCGGATGTTCGAGGAGGGAAAATCCGTACATTTGCCCCCGATGGACCTGGCTTTCGTAGGGCAAACTCCCCTGGGGAAACCGAACCGCCCAGGCCGCCTCGCAAAGTCCCCCGTAGCAACATCCGTTCAGGAAACATCCCACCCGGCCCAAGGCCAACCCCAACATCAAACTCGGAGCCACCAGATCGGCCAGCACCAGGAGACCGACCCCATGTTTTTGGAGCATCCGGCGGTATTTCCACCAGAAGCCGGCCATACCCACCACCGCTCCCACCAGGGCACCATAGACCACCAGCCCGCCTTGGGCCACGTTGAGCACCGCTCCCAGGGTGGGCCAAAACTGGGGCGCCTGCGGACTGGGCCGAAGGAAATTCTCCCAATATTCCACCACATAAAACGACCGGGCCCCCACAATCCCGCAGAAAATCATCCAAAAAGCAAGACTGAAAATATATTCCGCATCCAAGCCGATCTGCTTGGCCCGCCACACCGCCACCGCCAAACCGACAACCACCCCCAACAACACCATGGTTCCATAACTGCGAATGGGCAGACCTTGCTCGTCGCAAAGCACCGGCAACAAAAAACCTAGTATGGCCGCCACCAACACCAGCAAAGGAATAAACGAACGTGTCTCCGGCGTCCAACCCTGCCGACGCAGCAGCCAACCGAACCACCCCCCGGCTCCTACAAGCCACAACCATAACAAAAGCCCCAACCCAAAAAGCGGGATACCGGCAATTTCCTTGGGAATATGAACTAATGTAGGATGCATCGGCAAGGGTCCTTCCGAAAATCCTTCTTAAAGGGCGGTCGGCGTTCTGGTACGCACCTGAGGCTATGTTATTACATTGTAATATTTCTGAGTAGGGGGACAAGCTCTTTTCTCGGGGAGAGGGGTGCCCGACTGGACGGAGCGCCAAAGGCCCGGCCGGGTGAGAAGGCCGATATGTCATTCCTGCGCAACCAGGAATCCAGTGCTCCTTGGTACCTGCTGGTGTGTTCCTCTGTGGGAAGCGGGGACCCTGCCAACATGGGATTTCTACTTTCTGGAGTCCCGCTTTTGCGGCAATGCCCCCCTCAGCCGGCCCACCCGTCGGTTGGCCCGGTTATGCACGGCCAGGGGAAAGCTGTAAGGGGACAGGCGGGGCAAGAGGCGATTTGTTTCCTCCGGCTAAAGTGATACTTTTTCCTTTTTTCTGCTTCTTTTTTTCTGCCGATGCAGAGGAGTGCTTAGGGACTGATCAATTCGTTATCAATCAATCGGGTGCCGTCGATGCGGACGGCCAGGGCGGCCAGCACCGGCCGATCCACCCGACGGACCGGGGCCAGAGTCTGGGGATCCACAAAGGCCACGTAGTCGATTTGTGCGCCTGGCACGGCGGCGATCATGCTGCGTAATTGGGCGGCCAGCACCGCCGTATCTTTTTCGCCGGCGGCCACCAACTGCTTGGCCTGGCAAAGGGCCTGCCATAGGATGGTGGCCTTTTGTCGGCTATCCGGGCCTAGATAGCGGTTGCGGGAGCTCATGGCCAGGCCGTCCGGCTCACGCACCGTCGGACACACCCGGATTTCCACCGGCACATTCAGGTCGGCCACCATCCGCTGGATGACCAGGGCCTGTTGATAATCTTTTTGGCCGAACCAGGCAATATCCGGCTGTACGATGTTAAACAGTTTTAGGACCACGGTGGCCACGCCTCGGAAATGCCCTGGCCGACATCGGCCTTCCAACGGAGCGGCAATGGCCCCGACTTCCACCCAACTGTCAAACCCCGCAGGATACATTTCCTGGTCCGAGGGGGCGAACACGGCATCGACACCATAAGCGGCTAGCAGTTGTACATCGGCCTCCAACGTGCGGGGATATTGGGCAAAATCCTCCTGCGGCCCGAATTGGGTCGGATTGACATAGATAGAAACCACGGTGAAGTCGGCCGCCTCCTTGGCCGCCCGAACCAGACTCAAATGCCCCTCATGCAAAGCGCCCATCGTCGGCACAAAGCCGATCCGCCGGCCCTGACGCCGGGCCGATTCCACCACCTGACGCATCTCGGCTACCGTGGTCACCACACGAGGTTTTTCTGCGGAATCTGTCATAGACACCTCTCTCCAAACCTCAAGCACCGAAGATCTTCTTTGGGGGTAACATATTCGCCGAAGGAAGCCACTGGCCTCTTCCCTTTGCGGGAGAGGCCGGCTGAGCGTTCGGCTCAGCCGGGTGAGGTACTGTTGAAAATCCTGATATGTCCACCAAGCCCGAGCCGCCGGGATCATTTCTCACCCGCGGGCTTCGTAGCCCAAGGGGGATGCGATCTCGCGGCGGCCGGAGTGAGTTGTGTGCGGGAGCTAGCTCCCGCACACAACTCACGGGTAATTACCTTACCAAAAACTCTCCTTTTCCAACATACAAGGGGGATTTCGCTGGCAGAAGGCACCTGAATTCCTGCTTGCGCAGGAATGACACAACTTATTTTATTCCTTTTTTCCTTCCAACGGCTAAAGTGTTACCTTTGGGGTATTCTATAGGGAAAAAGGTCTGTTGGGGTCTTCTGGAAACATTCTTTTTCCGGCACCAAGAGGCCTTGCCGGGGGTTAGTCCATGCCCTGCATGGCGATGTGGACTTCCGCGGCGGCTCGGGTAAGCCGAGGCGGCCAAATCCCACGGGCCAATTGGATTCGCAAGACCGGTCCCTGCCAGTGCCGATGGGCAAAATCCCCCATCTGCTGGGGAATATCAATGCACCCTTTCGGGGGATAGTTTCTCCCACGATCCCTCCGGTCCACCGGTTGCCGGTGCGATGGAATCCGGGGCGTTTGGCTGGTACCCCCACATGGAACAATTTGGCCCCCTCTATCTAGGTATTCATCCCTTTTCCCGCCGGGTTCCTTCGTCCCGATTTGTCCTGTCTTATCCCCCCGGGAACGTGAATGGTTGCTTTTGGATGTTGGGGGAGTGGGGCTAGTACGGCCGCCTGGCAGCCGTCGGTCCTCGGCAGTCTGGTCTTCCATCTCCAGGACCACGAGCAATTTGGCAGGGGCAATCAGATTGGTAAGGCATTCCCACAGTTTCCGATCTTCCTCAGAAAGAAGGGGTTCTAGCACGGGGGCAACCTGCTCCAACCATCCTGGGAGCCAAAAATCGCTGACCACCCAACCGTCCAAGCCTCGCCGGTACCGATGCGCAGGCAATCGTTCGGTGAGTACTTGGAGCCATTGTAAGATGTCTTTGGCAAGCTGGGTAGGCTGGGCAAACTGCGCCCAGAAGGCATCCTCAGGTGCCGGCTCCAGGGGCCGGTGGCTGCCCGGGGTGGATGGGGACAGATTCGGAGCGGCCACCCCCTGATTTGGTGGAATGACCTGATCCTGGTTTGGGGGACAAACGGCCCCATGGCCCTTTTCCCCCAGCATCCGAAGCCCCACCCTCAGCCAACCGGGCATACAGACCGGTTCGGCCCCCGTCTGATGGGCGATTCGTCGGGCCAGCCGGGTGTTTAATGCCGGATACGGCCCGGTAATCGCCACATAAGGAAATGCCATCCGCAAATGGTCCCATAGCTGCCGAACCGTCCAGCCAATCTCCGGATGCTCCATCCACCCGGCCACTTGAGCGGCAGGTTCCAGGACAAATCGGCGCCAGGGCATGGCCGGATGGGGAATCCGAAGCCGGGGACTCTGGAATACCAGTTCGTCATAAAGCAGAATGTCCACATCGAGGGTGCGGGGGCCCCAGCGTTCGGAGCGCACTCGGCCCAACTGGTGCTCGATTTCCTGGACCCGATGGAGCAGGTGTTCCGGGGAAAGGGAGGTTTGGAGCAAGGCGGCGCCGTTGAGGAAATCAGGCTGACCGGCCGGCCCACCGACCGGCCGACTGGGCAACCATCGGCTTACCGCCCGGAGATCGATGCCCGGTGTCTGCCCCAACAATTCCAGTGCCTGTTGGAGATTGGCTTCTCGGAACCCTAAATTCGACCCTAAACCGATCAAGACATTGGCCATGGCGTAGAAGCCTCCCGTGAGGGAAAAGCCAGGCTCTTTTGCCTCGGAGAACGGTCGCTTTGATCGGTTGGCCTTCGGCCCCGAAAAAGACTCCCTTCCGTTGCCAATCGTATGACGAAGAGCATACCATTAGAATATATTCTGTCTAATAGAAAAAGAAAATGTCGGGGCCGGGGGGAAAACGAGGGGGAGCAAACCTATCCTTTGGGCAAAAGCAGGGGGGATATAGCAACCCTTAAGGGGGGTTCCATGTCCACGCTTTTTGAATCGGCCGAGCAGCAGAATCTGAGCCAGGCAATGCCGTTGGCGGCCCGGATGCGTCCTCGGAGCCTGGACGAATTTGTCGGCCAACGGCATTTTCTGGGCGAGGGGAAGCTGCTGCGTCGGCTCCTGAAGGCGGATCGGCTAGGATCGGTGATTTTTTATGGGCCGCCCGGTACCGGCAAAACCACCCTGGCCCGTTTGATCGCCCTCGAAACCCGAAGCTATTTTGTACAGCTCAGTGCGGTGGCCAGCGGCGTGAAAGAGCTGCGGGAAGTATTGACCGAAGCCCGCCACCGCCTGGCCGCCGAAGGCCGAAGAACCGTCCTTTTTATCGACGAAATCCATCGCTTCAACCGGGCGCAGCAGGATGTGCTGCTGCCCGAAGTGGAAGAAGGCATCGTCATCCTGGTCGGCGCCACCACGGAAAACCCGTTTTTTGCGATTACCAGCCCTCTAGTTAGCCGAAGCCGCATCTTCCAGTTTGAACCCCTTTCCAAAGAAGACATCAAAACGCTGCTTCGACGGGCACTGGCCGATCCGGAACGGGGGCTAGGGCGGTTGCCGATCCAGATGGACGAAGATGCCCTGGACTTTCTGGCCGAGACCTGCGACGGCGATGCCCGCCGGGCCCTGTCCGCCTTGGAAGTCGGTGTGCTTTCCACGGACCAGCGCCCCATTCACTTTACCCGGCAATTGGCCGAGGAATCGGTCCAGCGGAAGGCGATCCAATACGATCAGCTCGGGGACGCCCATTATGATGCGATCAGCGCCCTGATCAAAAGTATCCGAGGCAGCGACCCGGATGCGGCCCTTTACTGGTTGGCCCGGATGTTGGAGGGCGGGGAAGATGTGCGGTTTTTGGCCCGGCGGTTGGTGATCCTGGCCAGCGAGGATATAGGCAATGCGGACCCGGCGGCGTTGCCGTTGGCGGTGGCGGCGGCGCAGGCCTGCGAAATCGTCGGCCTGCCCGAATGCCAGTTGAACTTGGCCCAAGCGGTTACCTATCTGGCCTGTGCACCGAAATCGAATGCCTCCTATGTGGGTTTGAGGGAGGCCCAGGAGGATATTCGCCAGGGCCGACTTTTGCCGGTCCCGGTCCATCTGCGGGATAGTCATTATCGGGGGGCGGCCCGGCTTGGACACGGCCAAGGATACCAATACGCCCACGATTTTGCCGACGGCATTGCCCCGCAGGATTATTTGGGGGTGGAGAGGATTTACTATCGGCCCACGGATCGGGGTTTTGAGCGGGAATTGGCCCGGCGGTTGGAGCAGATTCGGGCCAGGCTGCAGGAGGGCAAACGGTCGCCCCAAATCAGCCCGCCTTCTTTTGGCGTCTCGTCCTCCGAAAAACCGGTGCAGGAGTTGCCGCCTTCCCAAGAAGAGAAACCCTCCGCTTCGGAACCCCTGGTACCTTCTGTCCCGGAGAACGCTTCGCCGAAACCTGCCAAACCGCCCCGCCGTGTTCCCCGGAGAAAAAACTCCTAAACCGAAGAACTCCCCGACAGGCGAAGAAGGGAAGTAACAGTTTAGCCGAATGAAGCAACTAGCCGCTCCCCACCGTGGGAAAGGCCTGCGGTGCCTTTGCCCCCGCCGGGCCGGGGGGTCTCCTTGCCGCAAAAGGGGCACTCCCGAAAGGATCGACGTGTCATTCCCGCGAAGGCGGGAATCCAGATAGTAAAAAGTACCCCAAAGTTCCTACTTGCCCAGTAGGAACACCGGAGCAGGCACAAAGTAGCCTGGATTCCTCCTTACGCAGAAACAGGCCTGGATTCCAGCTTCCACAGGAATGACAGATCGGCCCCATTCATTCGGCTAACGTGTTACGAGATGAAAAGATGGGGCAAGCCGCTTCCTTGGCACGACTGGGCCCCCATGATTCCCCATGTCCGGGCCTCAGCCGCCTTTGGACGATTCTCCAGGCCTCCTATTTTGACTGTATCCGCCCGACCAGGCCCCTCAACTTGTGGGGGTAAAAATTGGCCCGAACCCCACAGATTGTGGTAATTACTTCCGGTGGATACAGTCAAACTATTGGTCTTCACAAAATCAAAGGACCCCAACGGGCCAAAAACCAAGAAATTTCGTGTCTCTACGATTTGCGAAGTTCCATAAATTGCCGGCAACGAAGGAAGGGAAACATTGTTAAGCTGGAGCATGTTTTCTCGTAGGAAGTTAGATTAGTCCGGGGGTTACCCTTGCGTCGATCGGAAATTTCGTTACGCTAAAAAACCAGAAAACCGGTCTTTCCGGAAAAGGACTGCCCAGACGTGATCGGTTTCTGGAGTGCGGCAGGTTCATATCCAGAGGCGAAAGGAAAGCCAGTGGCGTCGGCCAAAATGACCGTCGGGCCAAATAGGTGAAACTAAGTCCCTTTTCGGCAAAGGAGGCCAAATCGTGAAGACCCGACTCTTCTATCAGTTGGGCCGGGAAGTTTCGGAAATCGGATTGGGCACCTGGCAATTGGGCGGCACCGAATGGGGACCCGTTTCCGAAGAAGACGCCCTGGAAACCCTCCAGGCAGCCGCCGAAAGCGGAATTACCTTCCTCGACACGGCCGACATCTACGGCATGGGCCGAAGCGAAACCCTCATCGGCCGGTTCCTCCAGCAACGTGCCGACCGAGATCGGTTTTTCATTGCCACCAAGGTAGGCCGACGGCCTGATCCCGGTTGGCCTAAGAATTTCTCCCGGCAGGTGCTTTTTCAACACGTGGAAGATAGCCTCCGACGGCTGCAGGTGGAGGCCATCGATCTGGTGCAACTTCATTGCCCGCCCCTGGATGTGCTTCAGCAAGGGGAAGTCTTTGAGCACCTCCGGGAACTTCGCCGCCAGGGAAAGATCAAGGCCTTCGGCGTGAGCGTCGAATCCATGGCCGAGGCCCTGGTCTGCTTGAACCAAGAGGATTTGGCCTCCTTGCAGATTATTTTCAATATTTTCCGGCGAAAACCGATCGACGTGCTCTTTGCTAAGGCCCGGGAGAAGCGGGTGGCGCTGATTGCCCGGTTGCCGTTGGCCAGTGGACTGCTGGGCGGCAAACTCTCCGCCGAAACCGCCTTCGGCGAACGAGACCATCGACAGTTCAATCGAGATGGGCGGGCGTTCAATATCGGGGAGACCTTTGCCGGCCTGCCCTTTGAACGGGGAGTGGAACTGGTAAGCTACCTCCGGCCTCTGGTGCCCGAAGGCATGACCATGGCCCAATTCGCGCTGCGATGGTGCCTGGACTTCGAGGCCATTACCACGGTCATTCCCGGAAGCAAACGGCCCAAACAGGTCCGGGAAAATGCGGCGGCCAGCGATCTGCCCCCACTGCCCGAAACTATCCACCGCCGCCTCCAACGATTCTACGAAGACGAAGTGGTCCCCTACATCCGCGGCCCGTATTGAACCACTGAAAATGAGCCGTCCGAGTAACCGTTCACGGGGTCAAACACTGGAAATCCAAGGCTGTTGTTGGAGCCGCGAGCGAAATCGGGTCGATTTTGGACCCGTTTTCGGCATTTGACACACGAAAAACCCTTGAAAATCGCTGTTTGACCCCGTGAACGGTTACAACTTGGGAATATATCATTCTCTATTTCCCACGCCTAGGATCGGCTATGCCTACGGTGATTGTCGATAATCGGGAAGTTGAGTTGCCCGAAGGCCAACAGCTTAACTGCATTCAGGCGGCAGCGTTGGCCGGGGTGGAGATTCCCCATTTTTGCTTTCATCCGGGGCTTTCCGTGGTGGGCAGTTGCCGGATGTGTTTGGTCGAGATCGGCAAACGGGACCCGCAGACCGGCCACATCACCATGTTCCCCAAACTCCAACCGGCCTGCAACACGCCAGCCGTGGACGGCACCGTCATTATTACCCAATCCGAAAAAGTCCAGCAGGCCCGGGCCATGGTGGAAGAGGACCTGCTCTTGCGGCATCCGATCGACTGTCCCATTTGCGACAAAGCGGGGGAATGCCGATTGCAGGATTATCATTATCGGTATGGCCAGAAGGAGCGGCGGGCAGAGATCGATCCTTTCCATAGCCGACGCCATGACCTGGGCGATGTGTGGCTTTTTGTAGATCGGTGCATTATGTGCACCCGTTGTGTGCGGTTTGTGCGGGAGGTAGTCGGCACGGGGGAATTGCTGGTGCTTGCTCGCGGCGCCCATGAGGAAATTGCCGTCCTGCCTGGGTATCCGCTCCAGAACAAGCTTTCCGGCAATGTGGTGGATTTGTGTCCGGTAGGTGCCTTGGCGGACAAAGATTTTCTCTACAAACAGCGGGTTTGGTTTCTTCGGTCCCATCCGGGGGTATGTCCGCATTGTGCGACCGGCTGTAGCATCTGGATCGACGAAAATCAGGATCACCTCTGGCGAATTCGGCCGAGGGAAAATCCCCATGTGAACCGGTGGTGGATTTGCAACGACGGGCGGTACGGGTATCATCAGGTACATGATCGGCGTCGGTTGCTGGGGCCCCGGCGTCGGACACCCGACGGCTGGCAACCGTTGGATTGGTCCCAAACGCCCGGTATGGTTCGGGAGGCGTTGGAGCGGGCGGGCCGACTGGCCGCAGTGCTCTCGCCGTTTTTGACCGTCGAAGAGGCGTATCTGTTGGCCCTCTTGGTGCGGCGGATCGACCCGGAGGCGTTGTTGGGCCTGGGGCCGGTGCCACGGGTGGGCCAGGACGAACGTTTCCCCGGCGGTTTTACCATCTCGGCCGAAAAATGCCCCAATCGCCGCGGCGTCGAAGCCGTGCTGAGCTATTTCATGAAAGGCCGGGTGCTTTCGTTTGAAGAATTGCTCGCCCAATTGGAGGCCCGGCAAATCCGAGGCATCTGGATTACCGGCGGGTATAAACCGGCCCTGGAACCGGTGCCGCATGTGCTGGACCAAGCGGTAGCCGACCGGCTGGAAGGATTGGAACTGGTGATTGTACAGGATATGTTTCCCTCTCCGGTGGCGGAGCGGGCGGACTATTTGTTGCCCGCCGCTGCATGGGCGGAACGGGAAGGTTCCTATGTGAATCGAGCGGATCGGTTGCAGAGTTTTCGGCGGGCGATTCGGCCTCCCAGAGGGGTATTGCCCGAAGGTTGGCTCCTGTGGCAGATGCACCAACGGGCCGGACGATTCGACGCCGACGCCGTGCTGGACGAAATCGCCCAGCAAATCACCTATTTCGCGCCGGCGGTGTATGAAATTCCTGAAGTCGGCCTGGACCTGAAAACGGGCCTGTTGGCCGCCAACGCCGCCCAGTCGGCCTCGGACGTGACAGTGTAAAAGGAGGAGCCATTTCCACCCAGTGGGTAAAAGGATGCGTAACAGTTTAGCCGAATGGAGGACGGCAATATGTCATTCCTGCGGAAGCAGGAATCCAGGATGTTTTGTGCCTGCTCCTGGGGGCCTGGTGGGCAATCGGGAACTCTGAGATACTTTCTGGATTCCCGCTTGCGCGGGAATGACACAGCGGCCCCCTCACCCGGCCAACCTGTCGGTTGGCCGGCCTCTCCCGCCAGGGGAGAGGCGTAAGAGGACAGTCTGGGGGAGAGGCGAATAGCTTCGTTCGGCTGAAGTATTAACAGGAATGAACATCTAAAGAGGTTCTCCTAAGATGGACCTGCTGACCACGCTGGAAGCCGGGATCAAGATGCTGATTTTATTTGGCGGCCTGATGGGGGCGGCGGCCTACCTGGTGTTGGTCGAACGGTGGGTGGCGGCCTGGATTCAGGATCGGCTCGGACCGAACCGGGCTGGCCTCCCGCTGACCCGATGGCGTCTGTTCGGTCTGGGCCAGCCCATTGCCGACGGCGGGAAATTCATCTTCAAGGAAGAGTTCACCCCCGGCCATCTGGAAAAAGTGCTCTACTTTTTGGCGCCGGTGGTTTCGTTGGCTGCGGCGGTGGGCGTGTTTGCCGTGGTGCCGTTCGGCGAGGTGGAAATCCTGGGCTATCGGTTGCGTCTGACAGTCGCCCCGGGCGTGGATGTTGGACTTTTGTATATTGTGGCCGTCAGCGGCTTGGGCGTCCTGGGAGTGCTTCTGGGCGGGTGGGCCAGCAACAATAAATACAGCCTTTTCGGCGGCCTGCGCAGTGCCGCCCAACTGCTCTCCTATGAAATCCCGCTGGGATTGGCTTTACTGGGCATTGTGTTGGCCGTCGGTTCGCTCCGGTTGGAAGAAATCGTCCTCTGGCAGGCGCAGAGCGGGCTATGGAACATCTTTTGGCAGCCGTTGGGTTTTTCCGTCTTTTTCCTGGCCGCGTTTGCCGAAGCAGGCCGGTTGCCCTTCGACATGGCCGAGGCCGAACAGGAACTGGTCGGCGGCTACCACACCGAATACTCCGGCATGAAACTGATGATGTATATGGTGGCCGAGTATCTGCACATGATCTTGGCCTCGTTTCTGTTGGTGCTGATGTTTTTTGGAGGCTGGCATTTTTGGGGGCTCAGCGGCGGGGAACCGGCCGTCTCGTGGCCCACCGCCCTGCTGCGGGTCGTGATCCTGCTGGGCAAAGTGCTGGTGGTTATTTGGTTTTTCATGGTGGCCCGATGGAGTTGGCCTCGGTTCCGGTTCGACCAGATCATGCACCTGGCTTGGTATGTGCTGATTCCGGTTGGGTTGGTATATCTGGTTACAGCGGCGGTGCTGGCGGAGTACGGCCCCGGATGGGCGGCCCGGATGGGACTGTCGCCTGCCTGGTTCATGGCGGCGGCCAATTGGACGCTGTTTTTTGTGGTCTGGGCTGTGGTGGCCTGGCTGGTGCCGGCCCATTACGACAATCGGCCTTTGCCCGCCCCCATCCGGCCCCAAGCCCCAGCGCCGGAAACGGTCCCGTAGAAACCTTGGTAACAACTTTGTAACACTTTCACACGTTAGCCGATCGAAGCGCCTTGCCTCTCCTTCCGCCTCTCCCCTGGCGGGAGAGGCCGGCTGAGGTGGAGCCGAAGCCGGGTGAGGGGTGTCATTCCCGCGAAAGCGGGAATCCAGAAGGTTGAAGAACTTCATCTTGCCTGGGTCCCACTGATGGGGGAACAGACCTGGATTCCTGCTTACGCAGGAATGACACATTGTACTCCACCATTCGGCTAAACTGTTACAAAAGACCTTTTGACCTACCAGAGAAATACGAGAACCTCCCATGCAACCGAACGATCCTCAAATCCGATGGGTGCCGGAGCCGGAACTGGGTTGGACCGGCAAAGTGTATCTGCCGCTTTTTGTTGAAGGAATGCGAACCGCCCTTCGGCATCTGGTGGGGCCGAAGCTCACGGTCCAATCGCCCGAGGAGCGGCATGAGATTCCCGAACCGCTCATTTATCGGGGAGTGCATCGGCTAAACCGAGATGAGCAAGGTCGGGTCAAATGCGTGGCCTGCTTTTTGTGTGCGACGATCTGCCCGGCCCATTGCATCGACATTGTGGCGGCCCCTTCGCCCTGGCCGGACCGAGATAAATATCCGGAAAGTTTCACCATCGACGAGCTTCGTTGTATTTACTGCGGCATGTGTGAAGAGGCCTGCCCCGAACAGGCCATCGAACTGACCACCCTTTATGATCTCACGGGCAAAAGCCGAGAGGAAATGATCTTCGACAAAGAAAAACTGCTGAGCGTGTATGATCAGACCAAGGACGCCGAGCGGATTGCTCCGTTCTGGCAGGACCAGCCGATAGCCACCCGCCAGGGCGAATCGGCCAGCCAGCCGGGGCATCCCTCGGATATTTCCGATCCGGTGGAAAATGGGCCGCAGTGGGGAACAAGCCGGGGCTCTGGAACAGCAGATCGCTTGTCTGAGGAGAAGCGGCCGTGAATCGAGAACAACTGATTTTTTTGATCACCGTCTTGGTGGGCACGGCGGCGCTGGTGCTGGTTTTGCGGCCGGGTAAACGAACCTCTAGGGTTTTGGGAGGGGCGTTGGCGGCGGGCACGCTGGGCGCCTTACTGGGCCAAGCACCGTGGGTAGGCCCGGCACTGGAAGGAATGGTGTTTTATTTTTTGGCCGCTCTGACGGTCTTGTCGGCCCTGGCCGCCATCAGCTTGGTCCATCCGCTCTATGGTGCAGTGTGTTTTGGCCTGAGTTTGGTCGGGGTATCTGGGCTGATGGCATACGGTGGGGCGGAGTTTTTGGCCGCTGGCACCCTGATCGTCTATGTGGGGGCCATTTTGGTAGTGCTTTTGTTTGTGTTGATGTTGGCCCATCCGCGGGGCCGAGCGCCGTATGACTGGAATCGGTGGGAGGTGTTCATCTCGGCTGGGACGGGCATGGTGTTTCTGTCGCTGCTGAGCCTGCTGATCGCTCGCCACTTGGCCTATCCGGAACGTCTTGCAGCCCAGACAGCAGTGCGTGCAGAAATCGCCAGGGGATCGGACTCGGAAGCTGCCGGTGCTATGCAGCAGGAAGCTGATTGGTCTTCGAAGAAGGCCAACCAGGGCGTCTTGGCCGAACCGCATGTGGCGCGGATCGGCCAATACCTGTTCGGCGTCCACTGGCTGGGTGTACAAGCGGCCGGAGTGCTTCTGCTGGCGGCCTTGGTCGGAGCGGCTGTCATTGTCGGCCGAAGGCGAGGCCCCTTGGAAGGCCCCCCACAGCCGCCGGAACAAAACTAACCCTAATCCAGACAAAATGGACAAGGATAAAGGAAATACCTCAGTAACACTTTAGCCGAACGAAGCGGAGCGATGTGTCATTCCTGCGCAAGCAGGAATCCAGTGTTTTTTGTGTTTGCCCCTCCCGGCCAAGCTCACGCTTGGCCGGCCTCTCCCGCCGGGGGAGAGGCGGGTTGTTTCCTTCGGCTAAAGTGTTCCATACCTCAAAGACGGCAAAGAAGTTTTGCCTTGGGGGTGTGAGGGCGCTGCCGAGACAAGCGGACGGATGGCGGGAACGATGAACGAATACGCTTTGTTGCATAATTACTTGGCGGTTGGGGCGATGCTGTTCAGCATCGGTCTGGTCGGCTTTTTCACTCGGCGGAACATGATCCTGATGTTTCTTTCCACCGAGATCATGTTGCAGGGGGTGTCGTTGAGCCTGGTCGGTTGGAGCCGATTTTATGACCACTTCGGCG
>Ga0209809_1001436_pt1 | contig 19110 bp, 10 predicted proteins | sample YNPMSTMetaG_FD_186172 | JGI IMG/M metagenome (GOLD analysis project Ga0209809, IMG submission 186172) | Anoxygenic and chlorotrophic microbial mat microbial communities from Yellowstone National Park, USA - YNP MS-T MetaG (SPAdes) (version 2) ...
AAGGTCGCCAGCGCGCTCGATGGCAGGACCAGACGTCAACTTGATGTTGACCCCCATTTCGGCGGCAAGCACGCCTGCCAGACTCGTCTTTCCCAGACCGGGCGGTCCATAGAGTAGTGTGTGATCGAGTGGTTCGCCACGCCCTTTCGCAGCCATGATCGCAATGCGCAACTGCTCGACGACCTTTTCCTGCCCGATGAACTCAGCGAGACGGCGCGGGCGTAGACTCTTTTCGATCTGCTGATCTTCTTCGCCAGCTTTCGGCGTGACGACCCGTTCTTCGCTCATAGAGGCCTCCGCACACGTGTGCGGTCATTATACCATATCGCTTGTAGCGCGACGCCTGTGGTATAATGCCTGGCGTCGCCCTGCGCCAGACGGATGCCGCCAGCATGCAACATGACCTGGCTGTAAGCCACGGGCGGTACATTCCCTGACGGGCACAGGTTGTCGATGATGTAATCTCGTTCTCCGCAGGCTCGAATCTGCGCACTGGCAAGCGCGCAATCTGGAGGATAGTAATGCCCACACTGCGTGCCCGCGATCTTGCGCCCGATCTGATCCTGTTCAACGGTGCGATAACAACGTTCGATTCCGAGTTACCGCGTTGCTCTGCTATTGCCTGCAAGGATGGGCAGGTTGTCGCAATCGGTGCCGATGCCGATGTTCGTGCGCTTGCCGGTCCACGAACCGAACAGATCGATCTCGGCGGTCGCACAGTTGTTCCCGGTTTCAACGACGCCCATAACCATATGCTCGAACTGGGGATCAAGTTCACCCGCCTGCAACTTGAGCATTGCACGTCAATTGCGGAGATGGTCGCAATGGTGCGCGATCAGGCGGCAAAAACGCCACGCGGCGAATGGATCATTGGCGAGGGATGGAACGAGTCGCTCTTTGTGGAAGGGCGTTTGCCCAATCGACTCGATCTCGATGCGGCAACGACCGATCATCCTGTGCTGTTAAAGCGTTTCTTCAATATAGATGTCGTGAACAGCCGGGCGCTCGAACTGGCAGGCGTGCACGCGACGACCCCCGATCCGCAGGGTGGCAGGATCGAACGGTTTGCCGACGGTTCCCCGAACGGCATTCTTCGAGCATCTGCCAAACTCTTCTGCCGACGCCTGATCGCCCAACCGACTCCTGAACAGGCAGTCGCAGCGCTTGAGGCTGCCGGTCGCGCGTATCTGGCGGTTGGTATCACCAGTATCCTCGATCCAGGGCTGCAACCATGGGAAATGCGCGCATATCTGGATGCTCGCCGCGCCGGACGATTGCCAGTGCGGGTCAATCTGATGCCCTCCTGGCACGGCTTTCGCGAAGACGAGACCCGCGATCAGCTCGACGCACGCGCTGCTGGTCTGGGAGTGTACAGTGGTCTGGGGGATCGCTGGCTCAGTCTGGGTGGGCTGAAGATGGCGATTGACGGCGGTACGACGAGCCGCACTGCCTGGATGTTCCAGCCGTTTGTTGGCGAAGAGAAAGTCTACGATTACAACCGGCTCGATCCGAAAGACCTGCGCGAATTCTTTGCCCGCGGTCATGCACTGGGGTGGGATATCGGCATTCACGCGATTGGCGACCGGGCGCATCACGAGGCGGCGCGCGCCTTTGCTGAGGTTATCGAAGCCTCGCCGCGCAAGGATCACCGGCATAACCTGATCCACGCTTACTTTGCTACTGAAGAAAGCCTGCGGCATATGGCAACGTATCAGATTGCTGCTGTTGTTCAGCCCACCTTCATCTACTACGAAGGGGATGATCTCTTCCGCGACGTGGGCGAGCGTCTGGCACATCAGTACAAACCGGTGCGCACCTACCTCGACCGTGGTATTCCGGTCATCGCAACCAGCGATATTCCCAGCACCGTGCATTACAATCCTATGATTAGTCTCTACAGCCTGGTGACACGCAAAACGTGGAAGGGAACGCTCATCGCGCCTCAGGAGGCGATCACCCGCGAAGAAGCTCTCTACGCCTGCACTGCGGCTGGCGCCTGGTTGACCCGCGAAGAGCATATCAAAGGGCGATTATCGCCCGGTTTTCTGGCGGACATGGTTGTGCTCGACCGCGATTATTTCACCTGCCCGGCGGAGGAGATCAGGGAGATTCAGGTGGATATAACGGTGATCGATGGACGTGTGGCGTACTGGCGAAACGGATCACGCTGAGAACAAGCCGTGTCGCACCTATCGCCTTCTTCCGAGTTGCTGACCACGCGCCCGGTGTCGTCCGACGACCTGGAAATTGCGTTGCATCTGCTCGATCATGCTGATCGCTGGTTGATGAGTGTTGGCGTCGATGAAGTAGTGGGGTTGCTCGCCAGGGCGCCAGCGCTATTGCTACTCGCTGGCGACAGACCACATGGCATCATTCTGTCTGATTGGACCCACGAAACGGTTACGTGGATCCGGGTGCTGGCATTGAGCAGCGGACTTTCGACCACACGTGCCATCGATGCGTTGCTGCCGCCATTTCATCAGACACTGCGCGCCAGAGGTGTTGCGCGTATCTATGTCGCCTGCGCCGACCCAGATGACTCATGGGCGATGGCGGCACTGCGCAACGTTGGGTATACCCACGACACCGATGTCATCGTCTATGAAAAAGTGTGCATGAACATCCCGACGCAGGGCAACCCGACAGTGCGAGTACGCGCAGCGACTGTTGGTGACATACCGGCGATCCTGGCAGTCGATACGCGCTGCTTCAGCGCCGAGTGGCGCAAGGACGCTGTGCAGATCAGCACGGCGTTGCACGAAACCCCGCGCTTTCTGGTCGTCGAAGAGAACCTGGAAGTGGTCGGTTACGCCTTCGTGACGATCCATCGTGAGGGGCGTCTAGTGCACCTGGTGCGGATCGCCGTGCTACCCGACCGGCAGCATCGTGGGATTGGCGCGCGGTTACTGTACGAAGTAGTGTCCTACGCCACCGCCATTGGCGCGCAGCGGCTCACGCTCAACACCCAGGCGTACAACCGCAACGCCCGACGCCTCTACGAATGGTTTGGATTCCGGCACACTGGTGATCGACAGATCATCCTCCGCTGTGATCTTTGACTGAATGAAACTGCGGAACAGCACGCGCCAATGTGGATCGATCTCGCTCTGGGGCGCTTCAAGATGGCACTGGACGCCGATCAGAAAGCGACCATTTGTGCTCTCGATGGCTTCGATCACGCTGTCTGGCGCCCAAACGACAGCATGGTGCAGCGAGTTGATCGTCAGTTCATCACTGCCAAGGATCCGTCGCAGGTGCGAGTCGGGCGACAGGCACAACGTATGCGTCAGATACGTCCAGTTCTGGCAAGCATACGAAAATGATTGAATGATGTTTCGATCTGTAAGGGGTATCCTGGCACAAAGCGCCGTCAAGCGCTACGTTAAATCATCTGCGCGCCATGCATGGTAGATACCGGGCACTGGTTTTCCCTCGACGACCGCCCAGCACACCAGAGGGAGTTCAGTGCGGTCGCGCGGTGCATCGACGACGCCGAGTGCGGGAAGTGGCGCTTCGCTGTAGTGGTGCGACTCGATGTCGCCACTGCCTGCCAGCAGCAGCCCGTCGATCCGTTCGTACTATACGCGTAACGCTGACTCGTCGATGGACGGGATAAGGAACGGCGCGCCGCTGGCAGCAAAATATAGGGCGTGCTCCTGCTTCTACCCGATGGACGGGTCGTGATGATTCGACAGTATCGCTACGTCTACCACGAAGGGCACCGTTGGGAGATGCCGACCGGAGGGATGCACGAGGAAGAAACGCCAGACGAAGCCGCACAGCGCGAGTTGTAGGAGGAGATCGGCTACCGCGCCGGACGTTTCGAGTGGATCAGCAGTTATTACACCTCAAAGAGTGTCGTGGAAGAAACAGCGCACCTGTTTCTTGGCTTCGATCTGACATCATCGAGTCTGCCGCCCGATGATACCGAATTTCTCGAAATTGAAGCCATGCCATTTAAGTTAAGCAGGTGCTGGACATGGTGCCGCGCAGCGACATCCGCGACAGCATGACGGTAACAGCAGCGCTGCATGCCGCGCGACGGTTGGGTGTGTAGCGCAGGCGTTGTTATGCAACAACAAAGCGCACCGGCATAATACGTCCCTGCCAGCGTCCTGGTGCGCCCTCGAAGCGCCCCGGAACCGGATGACCGCAGCGAACGCACCGACCGGACGCATCAAGGCGCCAGCGTTTCAGGCGGTACCAGTCGCGTTCGATGACTCGCATGCCGCAGCCAGGGCAGACGGTCGACTGCCCTTCAGTATCGTCCACATTTCCGGTGTACACGTAGCGAATACCAGCGGCGAGCGCCTGCTCGCGGGCGCGTTTCAGCGTTGCAGCCGGGGTTGGCGGCGTGTCGAGCATGCGATAATCAGGGTGAAACGCAGTGAAATGCAGCGGCACATCAGGTCCAAGTTCGCGCACGAACCAGTTGCACAGGCGCGCAACATCATCGGGTGAGTCATTGGCGCCCGGAATGATCAGGTTGGTGACTTCCAGCCAGACCTTCGTTTCGTGACGCAGCCAGCGCAACGTATCAAGCACCGGCGCTAGCGAACCGAGGCACAACCGCCGGTAAAACTCCTCGCTGAAACCCTTGAGGTCGATGTTCGCCGCATCGATATGCTCGAAGAAGGCGGGACGCGCTTCAGGCGAGATGTAACCCGCCGACACTGCTACCGTCGCCAGACCGCGTTCATGTGCAGCACGGGCGCAGTCGATGGCATACTCGGCAAAAATAACCGGATCATTGTAGGTGAATGCAACGCTCCGGCATCCGGTGGCAAGCGCCGCTTCAGCGACTTCCTCCGGCGTGGCGCATGCATCGAGCAGCGCCATCTCGCGCGCTTTGGAGATCGACCAGTTCTGACAGAAGCGGCACCCCAGGTTGCATCCGGCAGTGCCGAAGGAAAAGATGCCTGTACCTGGCAGGAAATGGAAGAGCGGCTTCTTCTCGATTGGATCGGCGCAGAAGCCCGATGCACGCCCATACGAGGTCAGCACAATCCCTTCCTCACGCGCCTCGCGCACGAAGCAAAACCCATGCTGACCGGGGCGCATCGTGCAACCACGCGGGCAGAGATCACACTGCAAACGTCCGTCGGCAGTGCGATGCCACCAATCGCCCAGAACGACGCCGGGGGCAAGGAATGTGCGTTCGTTCATAGCGACCTCCTTGTGATGAAATGGCGCTCTCTGAGAGTCTACACCTTTCTGGGGAAGAATCAAGGGCAAAGCAGTGTGGCTGTTCATAATCTGATATGCCTTCCAAGAAGCAAGGGCTTCCTGCCCTCGCGGGTTAACGAGGGCTTGCTACGTCCGCACTACTCTGAAACCGTCTCTCTCTCTGGCTGAATCGTTGAGAAGCCAAGGGTAGCGCGAGCCTCTCCTCCAGGATGGACGCGGGCACATGACTGCTGGTTTCCCCCGACCACCATGACCCCGCGACGGCAGCCACCAAGGTAGCGCAGCTGGTCCACCGTGACCCGCGACAGTGCGGGCTGACAAACGCGCTAGACCCTGGACGCCCAGCCAGGTGGCGCGGGGGCGCGCCGCCGTGCTGCGCGGGCTTGCCCGCATTCGAGAGCGGGTGGGCCTGACCTGGTAGCGCACCCGCCGTCAAGGGCCTCGCCCTGCTCCCCACGATCAGGTCCGCCTGCAGGAGATCGCAGCCAGGGGGGCGATGCGCGCGCATCCCTACCAGTGGGTGACGAGGGAGCAGAATGAAGCTATAGTCACGCGGTGTCCGCCCCTGGTCAACAGGAAGGGACGGGCGGTCGTCGCTCAGGGCAGGCAGCACGGAGGCGGGCGACCGAGCGCGCGCTGCGCAGCGTGGACCGTTTGGACGGCGTGACGGGCCGGGTCGTCACCCGGCGGACGAAGACGATTGGCCTGACGACATCGGGGCAGCGCTTCCGGGATCGGCGCGCCGTCTCTCCTGCGGTTGCGCACATCGCTGGGATACTGAAAACGTGATCCGTCCGCGGGTGTCCGGATGTCCTGCGACGGGCAATACCAGGACTCTCCCGTCGCGGGCCTGTCCGCGGGCGTCCAGATGTACTGGTATTCAAAGACCATTAGCCCGTGGCCACGTGGGGCGAAGCCCGTCTACGCGGGCTACACTGAACTATTTGTTCAAAGACCACAACACCGCCTTCCCGCAAGGCGCTGCTGCGGAAAGGGAATATGGAAGGGGTTACGACGATTTCTCCGCAGTCTCTGCCAGCATCCGTTCTCGGTAGTAGCCCCAGTATCGTTCTGGCATCATCTCTGCTATCCGTAGCATCATATCATCGGTCAGGTCGTTCATGCGGTCAAAGGGGATTTTGTCGCCTTCGACAGGCGGATAATACGGCTTACCAAACCGTACCCGAATTGGACGCCGCCGCAGGATTGCGCCGATTCCCCCTTCAGTGCCCCAGATTGCAACCGGCACTATCGGACATCGGGCGCGAATAGCCAGGCGCACTGCGCCGCCACGTCCTCGCTGCAACTGTCCTGTATCGCTGCGATGTCCTTCAGGAAACATGATCAGCACTGCACCTCGCTTGAGCGCCTCTTCCGCAGCTTCGAGCGCTGCTAGATCGCGCTTGCCGCGTTTGATTGGGATGACATGCATCGTGCGGAACCACCAAGCTGCAATCGGGTTGTTGAACAATTCAACTTTTGCGATCCACCAGGGACGATAGGAGAGGGGAAGGGAGGCGCCGACGACCAGAATATCGCTCCAGTGCAGGTGATTGACCGCTAGAAGCACGCCCTGCGAGCGCGGCGGCAGATGCTCACGCCCCTCGATCTTCCAATCTGCCCACACAAGCCGCAATAGATTGAGCGGTATCCAGAGCAACACGTAGAAGAACAGATCGAGCACAGCGCTCTCCTTTGCTTACATTTCTATCCCCAGGCGCAGCGAATAAACCAGCTGCCCTCCTAGCCATCCAGTCAGCACAACCAGCATTGCCCCCAGCGTTAGTAGCGCCAGATAGCCGCGCCGTGCTTCAGCATCGTCCAGGATTGCCGGGTTTCGTCGCCGCACCTGCCACGCCTGCCAGTATACGACCATTATCGCCACTCCCGCCAGTGCGTGCGCGTTGACCCAGACTAGCGCGTCGTCCCTGGGATGCAGCGGATCGAACACCTGTCGTGCAGCATCGATCGTTCCGGTGACAACGGCGGGTAACAAGAGCAACCATCCCAGCCACAGGCAATGATACGCCGCTGTTTCCAGCGAACGATCACCGCGCCAGAGATAGAGCGCCGTCATGATGGCATTCCCGATAAGCAGACCGATCGGGAGATGAACTGTGAATGGATGGAGTGGAGACATCGGCGAACAAACATAATGTGCAATACCATTATATCATACGTCTCTTTGAGGTCATGAGGATTGCTATGCCGCCAATGCTCCACACTGGATGCACTGATCCTTTTGTCTCCTTGCCATGGCTCCGGTTGTGCTTAGCGCACATTTCTTCCAAGCTTAAGAAAGAGTAGACCGAAATTATATAGCAGTTCCCAAACAGGTTTATGATAGACGCTGGTATACGAGCATATGCTCGTGACCTTCGTGAACGAGTCGTAGCTGCCGTCTACCAGGGGATGTCCCGCCGTGCGGCAGCCGCGACCTTCGCTGCCAGTTTGTCCAGCATCAAGTGCTGGCTCGGCAAGGCGCGCACAGGAGCGTCCCTCGCGCCAGGCCGTTTGTCGGGCCGACCGCAGCGCTTCAACCAGCACGACCGGGACACGCTGCACGCCCGCCTGGACGCGGCGCCTGACGCCACGCGCGCCGCTCACATCGCCTGGGGGAACCAGCAGTATCCCAACCATCCTGTGGCGCACCCCACCCTTGACCATGCCATCATTCGTCTTGGTTGGTCACGCAACAAACAACGCTGCACGCTGCCGAGTGCAACGAGGCGGCATGCGCTGCCTTCCGCCTCCGCTTGCACACCCATCCTGCCGATGCAGTCGTAGTGGTAAACAAGTGCGGCAGCAATCTGAATCTCACGCCCCGGTCTGCGCGCGCCCCGCGCACCCGACGGGCGCATGGCCATATACCCCGCGCGGCGCTGGCGACCGCCACCATCAGTGCGTCGCTCCATCTCCAGGGGATGGTTCAATCTCGCATGCTATGTCCAAACTTTGCGAGAGCTGCTAAACTCGCACGATCACCGCGCCACAATGCCCAGCCACACAATATGCGGCGCCGGACGCATCGCAGCCTCAGTTGTAATCGCTGCTGTGCGGCGACGCGGATCGCTACTGGAAATGATGATGTTTGTGCGAAGACGGCTACCCTGCGGCAGCGCCTGCCAGAAGTAGGTGAACATCAGGTCTGTGCTGGCACCCGGTTCGAGCGACCCTTTCTCCGGGTTCACGATCACCCAACCCTCTGGACGGAACTGTGGTCTGAACTCGATGGCCAGTCCCGAAGTGATCGGGGTATCAGCACCGCAACCGATCTGTTGCACTTGGTTCAGGTTTTTCTGAATCCCAACACTGAGACGCTCCGGCAACGCTCCTAGATCGCGGTACTGGTAGACAATCCGGCCATCCTGGTGAAGCAGCGTCTGGAACGTGAATGTGCGATCCGGCGGACCTGCGGCGGTCGGTACATGCTCGAAACTGACCACAAACGTTGTACCGTTGTTGACTGTCCCATAACGCACGCTTCCGCCACGCGACGGGTCGAGGTCGGTGCGAAATGGCGCCAGCAGGTTGAAGAATGCTTCGGTAGCTGGCAGACAACGTTCCAGCAGACCAGTGTACGGATAGGGCCAGTCAAACATCAGCGTCCCATCCGACGTGATGGAGGTCTGAGTCATCAGATAGGTATAGAGCGGGAATGTCAGTCCCAACGGCACGCCATCGATCCGGGTTGTGTTCGTCAGTTCCAGGGTTGGCGCATCAGGCGGAAGATCGATCCACCGGTACACCGGACCTCCCGGCTCATCACTGCGGTAGATGCCAAATGGTGCGTACCCGACTTTCGCTTCGAACGTTAATGGACGTGTGCCGGTGTTCGTAATAGTTACCGTGCGCGCGACACTGGTGTTAAAATCGAGTGTGGCCGTCACGTAATCGGTCGATAATGCAATCCGCGGCGCATCGAGCAGCAACCCAAAATCGACTGATCCGCCGGTTGGCACGGTGATCATGCGTTGCTGAAGGGCATACGAGCGCGCAGATGCAGTCAGAGTATGGACACCCGCAGTCAGCATCAGCGAGAAGGTTCCGTCAGCGGCGGTCGTCGTGCTTGCCCCGCTCTTGGTGCTGACAGTTGCTATGAGCGGTGCACCGGTCTCTGCATCACGCACAATGCCGGTAACCGGTATGCCGCCAACGCCAGTCACCACCATTGTAACTGGCACCGATACCGGCGGAAGAGTCAGATCACCGGCATAGATTTGGATACGCGCCATGTAGGTTCCAGGCGATGCAACACTATTGGCATCAAGGGTCACATTGACGGATGCGCTTTGACCGGGATCGAGGTTCAGGGTCGTTGTCGAGAGACGTAACCAGGGAACATCAACGCGCGCGCGGGCAACAGCCGCGTGTGCGTCGATCAACCCCCACCCATAAACATTGTTCCCGCCCCCCGCTACGACGCCACACTGCGGATCATCTCGCCGTCGCGCTGTGTCGCGCAGGATGGCATAAGTTGCTTCGTAATTGCCGATCAGCGCTGGATTGGCAGCGTAGAGCAGTGCTACAACCCCGGCGACATGCGGAGTTGCCATTGATGTGCCGCGCAGCGTTGTGTATCCGTCATTGAGCGACGCAGAGTAAATGCCGCCATCACCAGGAGCGACGAAATCCGGCTTCATCCGCCCATCAGCAGCAGGACCACGCAGGCTAAACGATGCAATTGAACCACTACGATTGGTAGCGCCGACCGCCACCACATCAGCATAATCGCCCGGAGATGCAATTGTGCGACAGGTGCCGCTACCATTTCCCGCTGCAAAGACCGGGAAGATCCCGGCTGCGCGCCATGCTGCGGTGTAACCAGCATACCATGGATCGTTGCTGCCGCCAGCCCATGAGTTGTTGACAATCATCGGGCGCAGATCCGGTCGCGGATTGCGGTCGTTGAGGTCGGTCGGCGCCAGGATCCATTGCGCGGCAGCAAACAGATCGCTTTCGCTGCAGGACGACCCATCACATCCTTGCGCAGCAATCCACCGCGCGCCCGGCGCAACGCCGAATCGCTCGCCGCCTGGTCGACTACCGACGATCGTGCCGATGGTGTGGGTACCATGCCCATTCTGATCAACTGGCATCGGAAACACACCCTGCGGATCGTACCAGTTGTAGTTGTGATCGTACATTCCGCTGCCAAGCGCGCCGCGGTACCGGTCGCGCAGCGCTGGATGAATCCCCGACACGCCGGTGTCAATCGATGCAACGGTGACTCCCTGACCGGTGATGCCGAACTCATTCCAGACCCGGTCGGCGCCGATCGCCCGGATATTCCAGCACACCGGATTCCCGTCCGAACTGCACCGCTCATCGAGACTCGCTGGCGCCGATACCTGCGGCGCAACTGCCACACGTGCATCGGCGCGGACCAGCGCAACGTCGGCGCGCCGTTCCAGTGCCTGCGCATCGGTAAGCGTTCCTTCAACATAGACCGCATTGACAATCCAGAATGGTCGGTATGTCAGACCGCGCGCCGCCAGTTCGGCGCGCAGCGGGCTCTGGGTGCGCTCCGCGTGTTCGACCAGCGTGCGGTAAACGAACCGCCCGCGTTCCGCCCAGTCGGTCATGCCATACGCTGCGCTCAGGTCTGCCTGATTGTGCAAATAGACAATGAACGCACCACGCTCAGAGGGTTCGTCCAGTTGCATTGCCAAGCGCGGGTCGAGCGATTGTTCCTGCTGTGGCAACGGTACGCTGGCAGGACCCCAGGCATGCGCCATTGCCAGTGACGGTTGCGCATACGCTTCGTACAGCAAGGCTGTGATCGGGGTTGTACCGGTATTCGTGATCACCAGCGGTCGAGTGACCTGCTGACCCAGCGCGAGTGTTTCACCGATCGAGGTGGGGGAAGCGGCGAGAACCCCTGATGCGCGCACCGAGATCCCGCCAGACCTATCCACACATGCAGCAAGGAGAACCAGGACAATGATCAGGAGGCGCGAAATAGCAGCGCGAGCCGACATGCGATGATCCTGACACGAGCTCCGCTTCGATCACAAGTATCAGCATAGCACCCAGGAGCGGGCAGTGTCAAGGAAATATGCTGATGAAAACACTGTAATCATGTTATCCGTATTGCTTAACAATTTCAGGCTTCTTTCTTAACCGCACTGTGAGTATAATCACATCGAGCCAATTCGAGGATCAGGTAAGTGAAGAAAACGAGAAGGATCGTTGCAAAGCAACGATTCGTGGTTGGTGTTGCCCGACAGAATGCTGAGGTCTGAGGCATAATGCGCCGGTTTGTACGGTGCCTGTTGCGGGAGACCCTCAACTGGTGCGTTGCTGCGTTCCCAGCGTCCAGCAATGGACATGTTACAACCAGCGATTCCTGATAAGAGACTCTGGAAGGAGCACGTGCATGGTTGATCCCAACCGCCGCCCGGTTGCGGCGCAGCGCCTGGTTATCGCAGCGGCGATGCTGGCGTTGATCTTCGCTGGCATGCTTGGGATTGCACAGCCAGCGACCGCAACCACCACGATCATCACCCAGTGGACGTTCAATTCCCCGATGCCTGACGGCAACACTAATACCGGCACGATTGATCCGGCGATCGGCAGCGGAACCGCTTCCCTCGTCGGCGGCACAACCGCCACCTTCGCCAGCGGCGACGCGAGCGGCGGCAGCACCGACCCCGCTACTGGCGATGACTCGGCATGGAATACGACCAACTACGCGCCGCAGGGAACTCAGGATCGCCAGCGTGGTGTCCAGTTCGCCGTCAGCACAGTTGGGTATCAGAACATTCGCTTCAGTTTCGACCTGCGCCATAGTAATACTGCTGCCAACACGGTTGCACTGCTCTATTCGACCGACGGCGGCGCGACGTTTAGCGAAGCCACTACCTTCGTGGCGACAGCAGGCGATGCGTGGTTCAACAATCGCTCGTTCGATTTCAGCAGCATCCCGGCGCTAAACAATAATCCGAACGTCGTGTTCCGCGTGGTCGCGGCGTTCGCTGCTGGCGGCAGCGTGTATGTCGCCTCCAACCCTCCAAGCTCATATGCCCCAACCGGCACCCTGCGCTTCGATATGGTCACCGTGCGCGGTGAGCCACTCAGCAGCGCTACTCCCACCCCCTCGCTAACACCAGAACCGACTCCGCTTCCAGTTGCCTGTAACGCACCGGATACGCCGATCAACCAGGTGCAGGGAAACGGCGCTACGACCCCAATCAGTGGTACGGTCGTCACCATTCAGGGCGTGGTCGTCGGCGACTACGAAGGTCCCGCGCCGAACCTGCGCGGTTTCTATCTTCAGGAGATCGCCCAGATCGATGCCGATCCGCTTACGTCCGAAGGCATCTTCGTTTTCAACAGAGACAACGACTCCGTCAGCCTCGGTCAGGTCGTTCAAGTGACCGGCACAGCGACCGAGTTCCAGGATCAGACCCAGATTGGGAATGTGACTGCCATCGAGTTCTGTGGAACCACTGCGACGGTGACGCCAGTCGATGTCACGATGCCCTTCCCGGACTCGACCTACCTGGAGCGCTATGAAGGCATGCTGGTACGCTTCCCACAGACCCTCTACGTCACCGAGCATTTCCAGTTGGGGCGCTTTGGGCAGGTCGTGCTGAGTTCGGGCGGGCGTCTGCGCCAGCCAACTGATGCCGTGGATCCTGGTCCAGCGGCGCTGGCGTTGCAGGCTGCCAACGATCTCAACCGGATCATCCTCGATGATGAGTTGAACAATCAGAACCCCGACCCGATCCGCTTCGGGCGCGGCGGCAATCCGCTGAGCGCCAGCAACACTCTGCGGGGCGGCGACACGGTGACGGGACTGGTCGGTGTGATGACCTACACCTGGGCGGGCAACCCTGCTAGCGGCAACGCTTACCGGGTGCGTCCGGTCAATGCGCTTGGCGGCGGCGTGCCCAACTTTGTCGCCGCCAACCCGCGCCCTGACCTGCCGCCCAACGTTGGCGGCGATATGCAGGTGGCAGCATTCAACGTGCTGAACTACTTCAACACCTTCACCGGCTGCACACTTGGGGTCGGCGGCCCTTCCACTGGCTGTCGCGGCGCGGAGAACGCAATCGAATTCGAGCGCCAGAACGCCAAACTGATCCAGGCAATCCTGCGTCTGGATGCAGAGGTGCTCGGACTGATGGAGATTGAGAACGATGGGTACGGACCTGACAGTGCGCTTGCCGAACTGGTGAACCGGCTGAACGCCGCCACGGCACCAGGGACTTACGCCTTTATCAACGTCGATGCCGCGACCGGGCAGGTGAATGCCCTCGGCACGGACGCAATCAAGGTAGCGCTGATCTACAAGCCCGCCGTGGTGACGCCAGTCGGTCGGACTGCAGTACTCAACACGGTTGCGTTCGTCAACGGTGGCGACTCGGTGCCGCGCAACCGCCCCGCGCTGGCGCAGACCTTCCGCCACCGCGCAAGCAGCGAGGATGTGACCGTTGTGGTCAATCACTTCAAGTCGAAGGGTAGCCCGTGTGATGCGCCGGATGCGGGCGATGGCTCAGGCAACTGCAACATCGTGCGGCGCAATGCGGCGCAGGAGTTGATCACCTGGTTGGCGACCGACCCGACCGGCACAGGCGACACGGACATCCTGATCATAGGCGACCTCAACTCCTATGCACAGGAAGAGCCGATTGACGTCCTCCGCGCAGCGGGGTACGTCGACCTGGTACGCACTTTCGTCGGCGAGAACGCCTACTCCTACGTGTTCAATGGTCAGTGGGGGACGCTCGACTACGCACTGGCGTCGCCGTCGGCGCTGGCGAAGGTGAGCGGGGCGGCAGAATACCACATCAACGCCGATGAGCCGAATGTGCTGGACTACAATCTGAACTTCAAGAGCACGGGGCAGCAGACGAGCCTATTTGCTCCAGACCAGTATCGCACCTCGGACCATGATCCGATCCTGGTCGGGTTAAACCTGAACGACCCGATTGCGATCTCGGCAGTGGCAACCTTCGGAGCGAGCCAGGGCATCACCGGCGCCGAAATTATCGACATTCGCGGGAACCGGGCAGTGTTGAGCAATGCCGATGCTGGCATCGTGTATGTGCTCGACACTACCGACCTGTTCAACATTCGTGTTCTGACGACCATTACCGGATTGACCGGGTTGAACTCGGTCGCTATTCACCCGACGCAGGACTACTTCCTGGCGGTTGCCGGTTCGGCTGCGCCAGCAGCAGCGCCGGTGAATGGGACGGTCTACGCTTATCGCCTGAACGGAACGCTGATCGCCAGCGCAAGCACCGGCATTCAGCCCGACTCGGTCGCCATTTCGCCAAACGGGCAGTACGCTGTAATTGCGAACGAGGCAGAGGGTTTCGCCATTGGTGACAACGGCGGACCGGGGTCGCTGACGGTGGTAAACCTGAGCGGTTTCGACCCAGATACCTCAACCACACTGAACGTCACGCAGATCCCGTTGCCTTCACAGGCGAGTACGCCTGGTTTCATGACCAACCGCACCGACGATATTGCCAGACTGCCCATCGACAACACGCCTGCGACCCTGGAACCGGAATCGGTCGTCTTCTCGGCAGATAGCCAGTACGCCTACATTTCTCTCCAGGAGAACAACGGCGTGGTACGTCTCAACCTGGCGGACAACAGCTTGACATTCTTCGGTCTGGGGAAGACGACCCACGCGTTCGATACGGTCAACGGCGATGGCTTCAACCCCACGCGGTTGTTGAGCCTATTCCGCGAGCCGGACGGGATTGCATATATCGAGATCGGCGGCGACGGCTACTTCGTGACGGCTGATGAAGGCGATACGCGCGACGATATTCCACCGGGTGCAATCAGTGGACGGGTGCGCGGCGGTCGCACGGTCAGCGTCTTCAACGCACTCACTGGTGCGCTGGTGGGTGATACCGGCAACCAGATCGACGAACTTGCCGCGCGCTATGGTCTGTACCCGGATGATCGCAGTAATCGCGGCGGCAGCGAGCCGGAGGTGCTGGATGCGAAGGTATTCGGCGGACGGGCGATCGTTGCTGTTGGGCTGGAACGCGCCCGGTCGGTGGCGCTGGTTGATGTAACCAACCCTGCCGCGCCGAACGTCTTCCTGCTGTTGCCAGCTGGCACGAATCCTGAAGGGGTCAAGCTGTTCGAACGCAACGGCGCGCTGTATGTTCTGGCAGCCAACGAAGTCAGCAATGACCTGACCGTGGCGCGCGTACCGCTCGGCGATCTGCTCTTCACCCAGACGTACACCGAAGAGACGCCGCTGGCGTTGTACGACCCATTTGTCATCGATCCAGACTCGGCGCCGGTGACGGTGACGCTGGCAGTTGCTCCGGCGACTGCGGGAACGCTCAACGCAACCTCGATCAGCGGCGCACCTGCCACCGTGAATGCAGCGCTGGCGAATCTGACGTTCACCCCGGCGCTCAATTATGCCGGTCCGGTCACGATTACCCTTAGCGTCACTGACGGGCAGACGGAAACAAGCGGACGTATCCTGCTCAACGGCATCGCTATTCCGCCGGTGACAACCGCGAGCGTCAGCGGACCGACCACGCCGCTCTGCCCGGCAGATTGCTTCTTTGGCAGCGCAACGGTCACGCTGACGACCGATGAACCGGCGACGACGCAGTACCGCGTGAACAGCGGTCCGTGGCAGACGTATACAACGCCTTTCGCAATCACAAGCGAAGGCGCGAACCTGGTTGAGTTCTTCTCAATCGACGAGTGGGGTGCTGTTGAAGAAGTGAAATCGATCACAGTGAAGGTCACAACCTTCCCGGCGACCAGCGTCCTCGATACCTTCAACCGCGCGAATGGACGGCTGGGACGCAACTGGACCGGTGCAACTCAACTCGACCAGTATCGCATCGCCGGTAACCTGGTCGATGTCGAGCAAGGCGGTGTTGTTCTGTGGACAACCCAGTTCGGCAATGATCAGGAAGCCTTCGTCACCCTGACTACGATTGACCCGAACAGCGCACACCACACGCTGCTGCTGAAGGGACGTGGCACAAACGCGACGCAAGGCGCCATTCTGGTCTCTTACGATGCGGTGAACCGCCAGATTGTTGTTGAGGCACTCCAGCCTGGATGGGGATGGCGCACAGTGCGTGTCTTTACAAACGTGACCCTTACCAACGGCGACGTGCTTGGCGCGCGCGCCCTGGCTAACGGCTCGGTTCGTGTCTACGTCAACTGCACACTGATCGGCGTTGCCGATACAACGACAGTTGTCGGCAACCTGTACGTCAACCGCGGCGGTCGCATTGGTCTGTTCTATCACCAGGCGAACAATGCGCTCCTCGACGACTTCGGCGGCGGCAATCGGTAGGTGAACATCGGGAATCGCGGAAAAAGGGTGCGTCCCCTTCCTGCGACCATAAGGACCTTCAATATTTCAGGAGCGATGCAGTATGCTGCATCGCTCCTGTGGTCTATCAGGAACCGGTCTCCGGTGGTGGGACGGCGAGTGGCGCGAGCAAATGGGTGCTTTCATCGTTAGAAAAGTTATCAACCCGTTATAACCTGTTGACAACCATCATCAAATATCGGGCGCATTCCCTGATATGATGCACCCGACACCACAAAGTTTCAATCTGGCACCACCACCAGGAACGTGGTATACCCGGCAGGCGCCGAGCGGGTTTCGCGTGCACGGTCTCAGTGCATTGTTCGACGTTGAGCGGGAGGTATGGTTCCATGAGTCTCGGACTTCAGGCGTTGCTGGCATTCAGTCCAATCCTGATTGCAGCGGTTCTCCTCGTCGGCTTGCGCTGGCCTGCACGGCAAGCGATGCCGGTCGTCTACCTGGTCGCCGTTCTGATTGCTATCTTTGCTTGGCAGGTTTCGCCGCTGCGAGTGGTCGCCTCGACTATTCAGGGGTTGTTTATTACGTTTGATATTCTCCTGATCATCTTTGGCGCTATTCTGCTCCTCAACACACTCAAGTATTCCGGCGCAGTAACGGTCATCCGTAATGGGTTCAGCAGGATCAGCGATGATCGGCGGGTGCAGGCGATCATTATCGGCTGGCTCTTCGGTTCGTTCATCGAAGGAGCGTCGGGATTCGGAACCCCGGCAGCAATTGCTGCGCCGCTGATGGTTGCGCTCGGCTTCCCGGCGATGGCAGCGGTGATGATCGGGATGATGGTGCAGAGCACTCCGGTGACGTTCGGCGCAGTGGGAACTCCAATCCTGGTCGGAGTGCGTGGCGGACTGGAGACGCCCGAATTCAACGCACAACTTGCCGCAGTCGGGCTGACGTTTAGCGACTATCTGCACCTTATTACGGTGCGCGCCGCAGTCATTCACGGCATAACCGGCACGCTCATGCCGCTGCTGATGGTCGTAATGATGACCCGTTTCTTTGGCAAGAACAAATCGTGGACGGAAGGATTGTCGATGGCCCCGTTCGCTATTTTCAGCGGTCTGGCGTTTACTGTACCCTACACCCTTACTGGTATCCTGCTGGGTCCGGAGTTTCCATCACTTCTGGGCGCGCTGATCGGGCTGGCGATTGTCGTTGCAGCGGCACGACGCCGGTTTCTGCTGCCGAAGGATACATGGGATTTTGCACCGGCGAGCGAGTGGCAACCGGAGTGGCTTGGTCGCATTGAAATGAAACTCGATGATCTGACGGGCAAGAAGACGATGAGCACCTGGCTGGCGTGGACGCCATATCTGCTAGTGGCGCTCTTCCTGGTGCTGACCCGTCTGCCGCAACTGCCGATCGGTTCCACGCTGCGATCAGTGCTGAAGATCGAATGGAGCAACATCTTCGACACCGGGATTACGGCCTCGACAACACCGCTCTATCTGCCAGCATCGATCCTGATCACGGTGGTGCTGATCACCTTCTTCATTCACCGGATGAGTCGCAGTGAACTCCAGGCGGCAATCAGCGATTCGAGCAAGGTTATTCTGGGTGCAGGCTTTGTGCTGATCTTCACCGTACCGATGGTGCGCGTCTATATCAATTCGGGGGTCAATGCGCTGGGCATCGCAAGCATGCCGATCAGCATGGCTGAGTGGGTTGCGGTTAATGTGGGCGGTATCTGGCCTCTCTTCGCGCCGACGATCGGCGCGCTCGGAGCGTTCATCTCCGGCAGCAACACCGTCAGCAACCTGATGTTCAGCCTCTTCCAGCATGGCGTCGCCGAGCGCCTGCTGATTTCCGGCGCGGCGATTGTGGCGCTGCAATCGGTGGGTGCGGCGGCTGGCAATATGATCGCCATCCACAATGTCGTTGCCGCCTCGGCAACAGTAGGGCTGCTGGGTCAGGAAGGCGCCACGCTGCGCAAGACGGCGATCCCGACGCTCTATTACCTGCTGGTCGCCGGCGCCATCGGGTTGATTGCGATCTACGGCTTGAGTATCAGTGATCCGCTGGTTGCCGAAGCAGTGCGCAACGCTGCTTCAAGGTAGATCAACCCCATACAGCAGCGCCACCCGCGCATCCATCGTCGCTTCGGCAAGGGCGCGGGCGTCGGTGAGCGCAGCGCGCCGGACAACGGCGTCGGCGTGCTGCGCCTGCCATTGTTCCCGGAAGCGTGCCGGGATGTCGCCGCCGAAGCGCGCTGCAATCGCCTGGCGCAGCGCCGCAAAATCCAGTTCCCACCAGCGTTCCAGACGCGCGCCCGGCGTCGCGCCGGGAGGTCCAAAATCCCTCAACAGCCGTTGGGTAAACCGGCGCTCCAGCGCAACCTGTTCGCGGGTCAGGTCAACGATCCGTTGCACCAGCGCTTCAATCGCCGCACGCTCGTTTTCCGTCGCCTCCGGTATTGGTATACGTCCGATCTGCTCCGGCGCCAGCCGGTAGACCTGCCCAACCCGCCCCATCGCCGTTACTGCCAGCCACCCCAGACGACTCATCAGCACCCCCAGCAGAAACAGGGACGCGGGGATGTGACAGGCGCCGGGACCGACCAGACAACCAGGATCGGTGAGCGC
>Ga0209809_1001438_pt1 | contig 19109 bp, 10 predicted proteins | sample YNPMSTMetaG_FD_186172 | JGI IMG/M metagenome (GOLD analysis project Ga0209809, IMG submission 186172) | Anoxygenic and chlorotrophic microbial mat microbial communities from Yellowstone National Park, USA - YNP MS-T MetaG (SPAdes) (version 2) ...
GGATACAAAGGCTTCCTCTCCATATTTTGCAAAATAGTAGTGAACGCTTCTACAGGCGATTTCGTACATGACCTCTACCATCTCGTCTTCTTTCCATGGATTTTCCCTGAAGAGAAACGTCGCTCTGTTGAATCGCCCATACGGACCTTCATTGAAGAGGTGGACTACGTTAAGTTCTCCAAACATAGCTATTGTTGTCACTCGATCCAGTATACTGCTGCCTTCCGCGAAGTCGCAACCATCTCCAAAGCACACGAACGGGAAGATACACTCATGCATTAAAGCAGTACGAAAACCGATTACGTTTTTTCCTAGACGCTCAATCGCATTACCACGTGCTTGAGGTGGCAGTCCCTCACGAAGGCGCAATTGGTTAGTTCCCTGATCCTTTACCTCCACAATAAGAATAGGGTAGGTCTTTCCACTCTTGTCCACAATCGACAGGATGCCTCCGTCTGGTTTCATCGACGAGGTGTCGTGGTGATAGTGAAACTTGACATCTGGGTAAATCTCACGGAGCGAAGCAACGATATCTTTTAGCCTCCATTCCGTTTTGTGGTCAAAATTGACCTGTGGGAAGCGTTGTTGTAATCGCTCGATCAGTTTTTTAAGTGCTCTGCCCAACACGCTCTGCTGCTTCTTCGCCGTCAGGTTGATAACCGTTCCCGTTCTCTGCTTCCGGAGTTGCTCCTTTCTTGCCATTTTCTATTCCTTCCTCTCCACCAAGAATACATATTCCGTCACCCTGACATCACGTTTGTGGATGTTTCTACAGCCCCGAAACACCGTGTAAGGGATTTCGATGGTGTGTACGTACCCTATCTTCGTCAAGAAAGAATATATTTGGTCAGGCTTTACGAAGCCCTCATTGTTGTAGGACAGCAGAATAAAGCGGGCTGCCGTGCGTAGTAACAGGTCTTTTAGAAGCAAAAAACACTTTGACTTCTGGTTATAACCCGAGCGTTGCCAATCCTCGGGAATGCCCGAAACCTTGCTGATTCGCTGAGGTTTTTCATAACGCGCGATGAGATTGAGCATAAAGTAGTTAGAGCCGTAGGGGTGCTGATTGTAGGGCGGGTCATAATACGCAAGGTCGAACTCGCCTAGAGAATCGATGGCTTTATTGATGTCGCTTTGTATTACAAGGCATTCACACTCGAAGTTGCTTAGAATGGGGGGTTCGAGAATGATAGGAGCCTTTATACGAGACAAGGCATCCTCGTTCGTTCCACCAAAACGACCAATCCCTGTGCGACGGTCTTTGTAAAATCCTTTGAAGACGCCTGCTGTGTTGGCGTGTACAGATGCCTCATGTAGTAAGGGTCCAATGAGCAGGTCGGCATACTGCTTCGGATACTGTTCGATCAGCCTTCTGTAGTTGTCGATACGTCGGGCATTGTCCCGAGTGTAGAAGACCCTGTCTTCTTTCGTGATATGGTTCTCGTCTTTTGGGGCGTACAGCTCCTCGATAAAACCGACCGGTAAAGGTTCCTTCATGACACGTTGGTTCAGGTCATCCACAATCTCATGCAGCTCATCCCAGTTTACCTCGCTCTTGTTTGTCAAATAACATCGCCCGGTCACTGCAGCATATTCCTCGATGTCATTGGAAACAAGCCGTCTGGCATAACCTTTGAACAACCTCGACACAACACCTGACCCTGCAAAACCGTCCAGGATGTCCAGTTTGGGCTTACCAAGACGGGATGTTACGATGTTCAACGCCTCGGCGATATATGGCAACAACGCACGCTTGTTGCCGATTTGTGTGATTATCTGTTGAGATAGATAAGCCGGATTGTCTTGAGGCGCATTCTCGAATAGAGCAAGTTGCATATTGTCTCTCCCTCCGCTGAGACGCACTGCCTTTCTCCTTATGCTAACAAACAGTCCCCCTTTTGGCAAGCCTTACGCCTTCAACGCGCCGCTGGTGACGCCCTGCACGAAGGCGCGCATCCCCACCGCAAACAGCGCGATGAGCGGCAGACTGCCAATCACGTAGCCCGCCAGCGTAGGGCCATAGTCCAGATTGAACTCGCCTGCGAAGCGCGTGACGCCGACGGTGAAGGTCTGCAGGCTGCTGTCGCTGATGGTGACGAGGGGCCAGATGTAGTCGTTGTAGATGCCCAGCGTACTCATGATGGCGATAGTTGCCAGAGTGGGCAGCGAGAGCGGCAGGGCAAGATGGCGGTAAATCTGCAAATCGCCCGCGCCATCCAACCGCATGGCTTCGAACAGCTCGTCAGGCAGGCTCGCGAAAAAGGTTCGGCACAGCACCACCCCCAGCACCTGTCCACCCGCCAGATAGGGCAGGATTAACGCCCAGCGCGTGTTGAGCAGTCCCATGCTCTGCACCAGCGCGTAGGTGGGTATCAACGTCAGGACACCCGGCACCACCAGCAACGCCAGAATCAGCGCGAAGACCGCATCGCGCCCGCGGAAGGTCAGCCTTGATAGCGCGTAGCCCGATAGCGAACTCAGCAGCAGAACACCCGGAACAACGACCACCGTGACGATGAGCGTGTTAAGCAGGTAGCCTTTGAGGGCAACCGCCGCCTCGCGGTAGAAATCCCAGCGAGCAGGTTGCGGCAGCCCCCAGAAGCGGGTGAAGATGTCGGCGTTGGTCTTCAGCGAGAGCAGCAGCATCATCACAAACGGCAGCAGCGACACCGCCAGCAGCATCGCCAGCACTATCGCTGCCAGCATCTCGCCCCAACGCACGGTTCGTCGTCTCATCATCATGCCTGTTTCTCCAGCCTCCTGCCCCAGAGCAGATTCAGCAGGGACAGCGTGAAAATCGCTACGAAGAGCGTCAAGCCGATAGCGGCGGCGTAGCCCATGTGCCCGAAGCGAAACGCCTGAAAGTACATGTGGAGTGCGGGCACGTGCGTCGCCAGCCCGGGACCCCCGCCTGTCAGAACAAGGATACTTCCGAAATCCTGCAAAACCCCGATGAGCGTGAGTATCACCAGCAGACGCACCTGCGGCAGCAGCAGCGGCAGGTCCACATACCACACCCTCTTCAAACCGCCTACCCCGTCCACCTGACAGGAATCCCACACGTCGCCCGAGATGGCGTTCAGACCAGCCAGATAGATGAGCAGCGCGAGCCCGCCCGCCCATGGAAAGCCGATGCCTATAATCGCCCACAGCGCGGTTCCTGAATCGCCCAGCCAGGAGCGGGTCAGCGCACCCATACCCAGCGTCTCCAGTATCTGATTCAGCAAGCCGACACTGCCGTCATAAATGAAGCTCCACAGCAACATCGTGACCATGCCGGGCACCACCATCGGCAGGATGAAGGCGGTGCGCATGAAGTATTGCCAGCGTGGAGAGCGCAGGCTCATCAGCAGCTCCGCCACCAACAGGGGCATGGTGAGCGTTTTCAGCACATTCGCCACCAGCAGGATAAGCAGGTTGCGCAGGCTGAGGCGCAGGAACTCGTCATGCCACATCGCCACGAAGTTACCCAGACCAATCCACTGCGGTTCCTCACCAGTCTCCCACCGCGTGAAGGCACGCGACAAACCCAGCACCGCCGGATAGTAGTTAAACAGCGCGAGCAACACCAGCGTCGGCGCGAGCATCAGCGCAATGACCACGATGGAAGTGCGTCGTCGGCTCATGAGGGTGTGTCCTTCGTACGGGGATTCATGTCCAGTTTCTGCATGGCAATCACGCGCGGCACCGCCTCTTCCATCAGTCGCTGATAGCGATTCAGAAACTCCCGCAGGGAGATGCGCCCTTCCATGTATCGCTGCGCCCACACTGTCCACTGCCATACGGACTCCTGTTCGTCCATCAGCCCGCGGAAAGAGAGCTTCTCGAAACCTCTACCCTCGAAGGGGCGATAGTATCGTTGCAGTTCAGGCGGCATTTTGACGCCGGGGATGAGCATCGGGCCGCTGAGAGGGCGGCGGTTTCGTACCGCTTCATCCACCAGTATCTGTGCGCCCTGCGGACTGGTCAGGAACATCAGGAAGTCTATCACGCGCTGCGTCTGTTGTCGGTTCTTTTTCACCACGCCCAGCACCAGCCCCGGTCCGCCCACGCCCCGGAACGGCGGCACGTGGAAGCGCGAGACGGTGAGCGGGGGCACCGCGAAGATACCCCAGTCAAAACGCGCCCGAGGCGGCAGGTCCGCCATGTCCTGCATCAAATCGCCGATGAGCCACGAGCCTTCCAGCAAGATGGCGGCGCGTCCCGTCAGGAACAGGTTGTACGCGGTCACCGAGTTCGCACCGTGAAAACCTCTCTGCCAGTAGCGCGAGAACGTCTTGATGTGCGCGTACAGCTCGGCGAAACGCTCGCTATCAAAACGGATGACGCGCCTGCGCACCGCATCCAGCAACCGCTCGCCGTTGATAATGACCAGCGAGTCGTTGTAGGGGTCGCTCAGATTCAGGCGGAAGTTCGCGTTGCGCGTGGGGTCATAGTCCCAGTCGCCCGGGCGCGACATCACCAGAGGCACCCAGTGGCGCGTGTAGGCGTCGGAGAAGAAGCGCACAATCCAGCCCACCGTGCCCGACCAGTAGGAATCGGCGTTGCCCGGCACGGCAAACGGCAGATAGCCCGCCGCGCGGATGCGCTCTGCCACAGTCAGCATCTGCTCCCAGGTGCGCGGCGGCTGCAAGCCTAACCGTCGGAACAGGCTGGCGTTGTAGTAGAAGGCTATCTCTACGAAGTCTATCGGCACGAAAGAGACCCCACCAGCGGTCTTGAATTTTTCTTTGAACTGGGGATTCAGGGTCTCTATCCACGCTTTGCCTGTATAGGGGTTGCGCTGCGACAGGTAGGGTGCGAGGTTTACCAGCAACCCCTTCTCGTACATCCCCCAGGCGAAGTTGGCGTTGAAGAGGTCGGGGGCTTTGTCGCCGGCGCCGGGGATTTGGGTGCGCAGCCAGGTCTCGTAGCCATTCACGGGCATCACCTGCACCTTTACCCGCACGCCGGGGTGGGCACGTTCATATTCCCGTGCGAGGCGGTGAAAGCCCTCGCGATAGTTGCCGCTGACGGTGGCAAGAAATATGGTGGCTGCCTGCACAGGCATCTGAACTCCCCTTCCCAAAGTTACAACTTCTTGGCGTGTTGGGAATACTCCTGTTGGACGTCTGGTTATCGTACACATCCGCCTGACAGCCAGCTTTTTTTCCAGACAGGCAAGATTGCTTAGGCTATGATGATTGCAAAAATCACCTTGTACCCTTTTCAAATGGGAGAAGTTGGTGTACTATATTGGTTGAAGCAACTGAATCACAGCGGCGCACGGAATCAGGCAGGTCACGTGTCACCCCCCTTGGGACACGCACCTGTCCTGGCGTGCAACGGACAACGCTACACAGAAAGGGATACGACGATGGCACGTTCGTATATTACGCTAGACGGTAACGAAGCAGCGGCATACACCGCTTACCGCACCAACGAAGTGATAGCGATTTACCCCATTACCCCCTCTTCCCCCATGGGCGAGCTGAGCGACGAGTGGGCAGCGAAAGGCATTCCCAACGTGTGGGGTACTGTACCGCAGGTCGTCGAGATGCATTCGGAAGCGGGGGCAGCAGGTGCCGTGCACGGAGCGTTACAGGCGGGCGCATTGACGACCACCTTCACCTCCGCGCAGGGACTGCTGTTGATGATTCCCAACATGTTCAAAATCGCGGGCGAGCTCACCAGCACGGTGTTCCACATCGCGGCGCGAACGGTCGCCACGCACGCGCTCTCCATTTTCGGTGACCACAGCGACGTGATGGCGTGCCGTTCCACCGGCTGGGCGATGCTCTTCTCCAACGACCCGCAGGAAGTGATGGATCTCGCGCTCATTGCCCAGGCGGCAACGCTGGAGGCGCGCGTGCCCTTCCTGCACATCTTCGACGGCTTCCGCACCTCACACGAAGTGCGCAAGATCGAGCAGATTACGGAAGACGACATGCGCGCCATGATAGACAACGACCTGGTGCGCGCCCACCGTGAGCGGGCAATGAGCCCCGACCGTCCTATCATCCGCGGTACCGCCCAGAACCCCGATGCCTTCTTCCAGTCGCGCGAGCGCATCAATCCCTTCTACGCCGCGACGCCGGGCATCGTGGAGAAGGCGATGAACAAGTTCGCCAGCATGGTGGGCAGGGAGTATCACCTCTTCGATTACGTGGGTGCGCCCGACGCCGAGTACGTCATCGTCATGATGGGCTCGGGCTGCGGCACCGCGGAAGAAACGGTGCGCGTGCTGGTGGAGAAAGGCGAGAAGGTAGGCTTAATCAAGGTGCGCCTGTACCGCCCGTTCTCGCGCGAGCACTTCATGAAAGCCCTGCCGCCCACCGTCCGGGCTATCGCCGCGCTGGACCGCACGAAGGAACCGGGCGCGCTGGGCGAACCGCTGTATCAGGACGTGGTCACTGCGCTGGGCGAGGCGATGATGGAAGGAACCCTGCCCTTCGAGCGCGTGCCGCGCGTCATCGGTGGACGCTATGGGCTGTCCTCCAAAGAGTTCACGCCGGCGATGGTCAAAGCCGTCTACGATGAACTGGCGAAGGAAACGCCCAAGAACCACTTCACCGTGGGCATTATCGACGACGTCACGCACACGAGCCTCGACGTCGACCCCAACTTCAGCACCGAGGCACCCGATGTGGTGCGTGCGGTGTTCTGGGGACTGGGCGCAGACGGAACCGTTGGCGCAAACAAGAACTCCGTCAAGATTATCGGTGAGGAGACACCCAACTGGGCGCAGGGTTACTTCGTGTACGACTCCAAGAAGTCGGGAGCGGTTACGGTATCGCACCTGCGTTTCGGTCCGCGCCCCATTCTGGGCACTTACCTGATCCAGCGGGCGAACTTCGTGGCGTGCCACCAGTTCCACTTCCTCGAGCGCTACAACGTGCTGGAGATGGCAGATGAAGGTGCGACCTTCCTGCTGAACAGCCCGTACGGTCCCGAAGAGGTCTGGGACTACCTGCCGCGCTCGGTGCAACAACAGATTATCGACAAGAAGCTGAAGTTCTACGTCATCAACGCATACGACGTCGCGAAGCGGGTGGGGCTGGGTGTGCGCATCAACACCATCATGCAGACCTGCTTCTTCGCCATTAGCGGTGTGCTTCCGCGCGATGAAGCCATCGCCAAGATTAAGGAAGCCATCCGCAAGACCTACGGACGACGCGGAGAGGCGGTGGTGCAGCAGAACTTCGCCGCGGTCGACGCTGCGCTGGACAACCTGCTCGAAGTGAAAGTACTCGGGCAGGTCACCAGCACCTTTGACCGCCCGCCGGTGGTTCCCGACCACGCGCCGGATTTTGTCAAGCGCGTGACGGCAGAGCTGATGGCAGGGCGAGGCGACCTGTTGCCGGTGAGCGCGTTCCCAGTGGATGGCACGTATCCCACCGGAACCGCCGCGTGGGAGAAGCGCAACATCGCGCTGGAAGTGCCTGTATGGGAACCCGACCTGTGCATCCAGTGCGGCAAGTGCGTATACATCTGCCCGCACGCCACCATCCGCGCAAAGGTATACGATAAAGAACTGCTGGCGAACGCCCCGGCGACCTTCAAAGCGACTCCCGCCAAGTGGCGCGAGCTGCCCGATAAAATGTTCACCATTCAGGTCGCTGTGGAAGACTGTACGGGGTGCCAGCTGTGCGTGGAGGTCTGTCCGGCGAAGGACAAGAGCGACAGTTCGCGCAAGGCGCTCAACATGCGCCCACAAATCCCGCTGCGGGAACAGGAGCGCGCGAACTGGGAGTTCTTCCTGAGCCTTCCTGACGTACCGAAGCACGACAGCCTGCGGTTCAATAACATCAAGAACGTGCAGCTGCTGCGCCCGTTGTTCGAGTTCAACGGCGGTTGCACAGGGTGTGGCGAAACTCCGTATGTGCGCTTGCTCACCCAGTTGTATGGCGACCGGCTCTACATTGCCAACGCCACGGGTTGCTCGAGCATCTACGGCGGTAACCTGCCCACGACGCCGTACACCACCGATAGCGAGGGCAGAGGTCCCACCTGGAACAACTCTCTGTTTGAGGACACCGCCGAGTTTGGGCTGGGTATGAGGCTGGCGATCAACCGCCAAAACGCCTACGCGCGCCAGCTGCTGGAGCAACTGCGACCCGTGATTGCCGATGACGAACTGGTTGACGCTCTGCTGAGCGCCGATCAGTCAGATGAGGCGGGCATTTACGCGCAACGCGAACGTGTGGCGAAGCTGAAAGAGAAGCTGGCAGGCAAAAGCGAGCCGAAAGTGCGCGACCTGCTCGCCGTCGCCGATATGCTGGTGCGCAAGAGCGTCTGGATTATCGGTGGCGATGGGTGGGCGTACGACATCGGCTATGGCGGACTCGACCATGTCCTTGCCAGCGGGGAGGACGTCAACGTGCTCGTGCTGGACACCGAAGTGTACTCGAACACGGGCGGACAGGCGTCCAAGTCCACGCCGATGGGAGCGGTTGCCCGCTTCGCCGCGGGGGGCAAGCCCACCGCCAAGAAAGACCTGGGCATGATGCTGACGCACTACAGGAACATCTACATCGCACAGGTGGCGATGGGCGCGAACGAGCTGCAGACTCTGAGGGCGTTCCAGGAAGCGGAGGCATATCCTGGGCCCTCCATCATCATCGCCTACAGCCACTGTATCGCACACGGCATCGACATGAGCAAGGGACACATCCAGCAGAAGCTGGCGGTAGATTCCGGCTACTGGCCGCTCTATCGCTACAACCCGCTGCTGGCAGCTCAGGGTGAGAACCCGTTCCAGCTCGACTCGAGCGGACCGACCATCCCGTTCAAGGAGTACGCCTCCAAAGAAGGGCGTTATCGCATCCTGATGCAGTCCAATCCCGAGGCTGCCGAGCGGTTGCTGCAGCAGGCGCAGCAGGTGATCGAGGAGCGGTGGCGCTTCTACCGCATGCTGGCAGGCAAAAACGCCGAAGGCGCAAAGTAGAAAATGCCGGGGGTTGGCACTTGCCAACCCCCTCCCCCATCTGAGACGGAATAGAGACTGAGGAGGACAATAGCAATGGATTTCAGCACGACATACATGGGCTTGACGCTGCGAAACCCGCTGGTTGCCTCTGCGTCGCCGCTGTCGTACAAAGTGGAGGGCGTCTGCAGGCTGGAAGAGGCGGGCATCGGCGCAGTGGTGATGCACTCGCTGTTTGAAGAACAAATCACCACCGAGAGCCTGGCGCTCGATTACTTCCTGACACACGGCACCGACAGCTACGCCGAAGCGCTTAGCTACTTCCCCGACCTGGGCGATTACAACGTGGGACCCGACGAGTACCTCAATCTCATCCGCAAAGCGAAGGAATCGGTGGACATTCCCGTCATCGGCAGTCTGAACGGTGTCTCTTCAGGTGGATGGGTGAAATACGCTAGGATGATTGAGGAGGCGGGAGCGGATGCGCTGGAACTGAACGTGTACTACCTGCCTACAAACCCGGAGATGACCGGCACCGCTGTGGAACAGATGACCATCGACGTGGTCAAAGCGATACGCCAGGAAGTGAAAATCCCTCTGGCGGTGAAGATAGGGCCCTTCTTCAGCTCCATCCCAAATATGGCAAAACAGCTGGCGGAAGCGGGCGCCAACGCGCTGGTGCTGTTCAACCGCTTCTACCAGCCGGATATCGATATCGAGAATCTGGAAGCTGTGCCCCATCTGGTGCTCAGCGACTCGGACGAACTGCGTCTGCCGTTGCGCTGGGTGGCTATCCTCTACGGGCGAGTGCCCGCCGATCTGGCGATTACCACCGGCGTCCACACTTATGAGGATGTGTTGAAGGGACTGATGGCGGGCGCGAAAGTGACGATGATGGCTTCCGAGCTGTTAGAGAACGGAGTAGAGCGCGTCGGGCAGATTCTGCAGGAGATGCAGATGTGGATGCAGGAACACGAATATTCCTCCGTCCAGCAGATGATTGGCAGTGTCAGTCACCAGAAGGTAGCCGAACCCGCTGCGTTCGAACGCGCTAACTACGTCAAGGTACTCGGTTCCTACAAGCGGATGATATAAAAGCATAAGCGGGGGCGTACCACTACGCCCCCGCTTACCAGGCTCCTGATCCGAAAAAAACGCCTCACCCATATCGGGGTGGTCCGGGGTGCAGACTACCGCACGTTGTCCGCGACCGTGCGACGAACGATAAGGTCCGCAATCTCCGCAGCCGAGACGTGGTACTCTCCCGCTTCAATCTTCTGGCGAAGCTCCTGCACCATCTCCTCGCGCACGTCCGGGATGTCATTCAGAAGAAACTTAATCTGCCGGATTTCCTGGGCGCGCGGAGACAGCTCCACCACAGCGGCGGGAGGCACGTCCCGTTGAGCGTCGACCGATGGCGGGGCAGACACCACTGCCTCCCCCACCCTGCCCGTGCGGCTTAACTGCAACACCCGGCTGTACTCGTCCAGCGAGATTTTCATAGCAATCCTGCCTCCTACGACGACGCCCTGCGAAGATGCGCCGTGTCGTTGGGCAGAACTTCGGCAGCCGGGCGATCATATCCCGACCCTCGTCGGGACTTAGACCCCATAGCTTTGCGCCCCCACATTTCTGTGGGTTTGCCTTTATCGGATCCGCCTGTCAATCGGATTATCGGCAAACCTTTAAGAAAACTTTAGGGTTGCCGCCGAAAATTTTCGCACTTTTTTTTCGAGCGCATTATAACAGCAACAGCGCATTGGTTGCAAGTACCTGCCCGTACTGCAAACAAATGCCCCGTGACTACTCGTTGACCTCCAGGCTTATCAACTGGTGCCCCAACGCTGGCAGGCGCGCCCACAGGGTAATCTGTGCGTCCCGCTGATGACACGGCGCATCCGTCGCACGCACAGAAAGCCCTTCTGGCAAGCCGATATCGCTCAGGTGAAACCGAATCTCTCGCTCCACCTCGGTCTCGGCGAGGTTGAAGACGTTCAACACGGCAACCGTGCCCTGTGCGGGCGCGTTTTGTCCCCACAGAGTATGCGCGTGAACGGTTTCGTCAATACCATAAAAGGTACCCCGCGTGTAGAACGGCTTCAGCGAACGGTATGTCTGCATAGCTCGCTTGTGCGCTTCCCAAACCTTCGGGTCCGGGTGTTTGCCTCCCACGCCCAGGTGCCTGCAGGTGCTGGCATACCACCAGAACACCAGCGCGTGTTCGTTATCCTTGCGCAGGTCGATATGCAGGTAAATCGGGATGGAATAGGCGAGATTGACGTAATACAGGCTCAACGACCGCCCGCTGCGCAGGTCATCCATCGTTTCCCACATATACTCGTAGCCCCAGAGTTCGTCGAACGAATCGGGCAGGGCATGTAAGAAGTAGGTGGGTGCGTAGCGTATCGTCGCACCGCCAACCACTGGGTCGTGCAGTTCAATCAGCACCTGCGGAAACTCACGCTTGACCGCCCGCAAGAGTTGCAATATCGCCATACAGTGCTCATGACGGGTGAGGGGCAGCGAATGCCCGTGCGACTCGTCGTAGCACTCGCCTGTGAACATCGCTCCGTCGTACATCAGGAACGAAGCACCGTCCCGGCACAGCTGCACCAGGCGTTCCGCTTTTGTTTGAATATAGGCGGGCGACGCACTACACAGGGCCGGTAGAACCTGACCATCCCTGTCCTTCCGACGCGCCTCCATGGGGTAGCCGTTGATGTCGCACCACGCTGCCAGTGGATTGTGCAACGCCAGGCGCATACCGTAACGCTCCTCCAGCCACCTGACAAAATCCCGCTGTGTGCCCAAACGGTCTTCCGCCCATATCGAGGAGGCAAACAGAGTATCCCAGCCCGGGTCCAGATACAGCGCCTCGCATCCTATCTCGGCGGCTTTCTCCGCTTCCACCTCCATATCGGACAGTTGATACACCTCCTGCCGTCGCTCGGGGGTGTCGGGTCCCCACCACAACGGGTTATCGTAGAGTTCGTTCCAGTGCACGGGCGGGTTGTAGTCTGCGGGAAATCGATGCCCCAGCGTTTCCGTCCACTCGCGAAACACGTAGAACGCGCCCTTCCAGCCGCCTTCGCACGCGACGAAGCGGGTTACCCCAAAGCGGAAGCTCTGCCCCGGGTCGAGTTGTGCCGCGGGTTCGGGGTCACCCAGTTTCCATAACCCCGCCCCGCCGAAACGCAGATAAGTTTTCCCTTCGCGCTGGAACGGCTGCAGCAGCGACCACTCCATCGCGTCGGGGTTGTGCTTGGCGATGAGGAGGGCGTGTTCTGGGTCCGCGTCCACCCATGCCCACGCCTCTGACCCGAAGGCGACGGTGAGGATCAGCTGCGGCACCATGTCAAACGACCAGAAGTAGAAGCCACCCTGTCGCGACAGCAGCTCGTCCGCTGCCATGTCCAGAAATTGACCGTTGAACGGCTCCCTGCGGTATGGGATGGGGTAAAAGCGACTGCCCTGCAAGTCCGCGCACAGAGATTCGCCTTCCAGCAGGTTTCTGGTGAAGCCAAAAACGGCATCACGCAGGTCGAGCGGTTGCTCCCCTGCGTTCGTCACCGTCAACTGCTCCTCCAGCGCCGAGGCTGTCGCCCGAAAGGCGTGTTCCACCAGCAAGGTATCGATGCGGGCGCGAACGGTCACGCGATAGGTTCCGTCCTCCAGCTGCCCTACCTGCGGAGGCTCTTGAATTTGGGGCAACGGAGTATCGGAACTGACGTAGCAGTAATCGCCGTCGGCGTACACGCGGCCGGTTCGGCGCTGCACCAGACGGCAGGGGTTCAGCCCATCGCGAGTGTGAATATGCAGCTGCAGAGCCGCGTTTCCCAGCACGAGCTCGCCTGTTCGTCGGCTCCACCGTACGAACGGAGCCTCTTGCGACCTTTTAGCCATGTGTTTTCCTCCTGTTTGTGATGTAGCAACGTCCGCCTGAAGACGAACGTCGCCAAAGGTTTGGGCTTTTTAGCGCAGCTTGACGGTCACCACCTCAAAAGGCTGAATCTGTATGGTGAATGAGCCGTTCTCCAGCGGCAGCGGCTGCAGGTCTCGCTCCAGCAGGTCGCATAGCACCGCCTCTCGAACGGGCAGGCTGGTGGTTACGGTCACCTCGCCCCGCGAGTGGTACGCCTCGTACAGCCGAACCACTATCGCCTCCTCGTCCTCCGCCTTCTTGACTGCCTCGATAATCACCCCGTCGCGGTCCACCCAGAAGAACTTGCCTTCGGTATCCTGCCCTGCCGATTTGCCTGCAGGTAGTAGCAGCGTGCGCGGCGGGTTATTCAGCCAGTACGCCTCCTCGATGACGCCGCCTTCCTGCGGGCTGCCCGCGTGCGGGAACAGGGAGTAGGTGAACTGGTGATGCCCCATGTCCGCTTGGGGGTCGGGCGCTTTGGGGGCGCGCAGTAACGTGAGGCGCAACGTGTTGCCGAACACATCGTGCCCGTACTTGCAATCGTTCAACAGCGCGACGCCGTAGCCATGCTCGCTGAGGTCCACCCACTTCTGCGCGGCGACCTCGAAGCGCGCCAGGTCCCAGCTGGTGTTATAGTGGGTGGGTCGCTCCACGTGTCCGTACTGTATCTCATAGGTAGCCCTCTGGCTGTTGACCGCGACGGGGAAAGCCACTTTCAGCAGTTTGTACTCCTCGTGCCAGTCCACTGCGGTGACGAAATCGATGCGGCGGCTCCCCGCTGCGAGGCGCACCGTCTGCACCACACAGGAGTTACCGAAGCGTCGGGTGAAGCGCACCGCCCCGCGCACGGGACCCGCTTCCACCACCTCCGCCGATTCCAGTTCGGTCAACACGCGCCCTTTCTCCTGATAGAAGATGTCGATGTCCCACGCATCCCAGAAGAGCGGTTTGTCTTCGTACAGCTGCAGCTGATTGCCCTTTTCGCCAGCAGCCAGCACCTCGCGCCGGTGTTCATAGTCGAAGATGCGGGTTATCAGCCCATGCTCGTCGAACTCCACCCGCAGGATGCCGTTGTCCAGCACACGAGGCGAGACGGTTATTTCCGGCTCGTCGGGGCAAGCCTCCTCCCGTAAGTCGTATACGGAGAAGGAGTACTCCTCGGAACTCCCAACGTCTTCCAGAAGGGCGTAACGCTGTCCATCCCGCTCCACAATCTGCACGGGCATCACGTTCTCGTCGCAGCGCGCAGAGCGCGGCGTGAAACCATCGGGGAGGCACACCTCAACCAGCTGGGCGGAAGAGGGAGGCGGAAGCGTTCGCACCACCAAAACCGGAGCCTGCATGCCCTCGGTGTTCACCGTTTCGCCGATAGCCCGCAGTGACTCTTCCACAATGCGTTCCCCGATTGCCCTGACTTCCGCGTAGTCGCGCTCGGAGTCGCGATACACTTCGTTGACCGACGAACCGGGAATAATGTCGTGGAACTGGTTGAGCAGCACCAGTTTCCACGCGCGTTCCAGTTCTTGAGCGGGATAGTTTCGCAAACCATCGAGACGCACACAGGCAAGGAACTCTGCTTCGCGCAGCAGGAACTCACTTTTGCGGTTGTGGCGTTTGTTGCGTGCCTGCGTGGTGTACGTGCCGCGGTGTAGCTCCAGATAGAGTTCACCCACCCACACGGGCAGGTCTCTGGCTTCCGCTTCCGCTTTGGCGAAGAAATCGCGGGCGAACTCCAGTGTCACGCGCGGCATCCCTTCTACGTCGCGCAGGCGGCGGGCATATTCCAACATCTGCGCGGTGGGTCCGCCGCCGCCGTCACCGTAACCGTAGATGTAAAGTGCGCGCGTGGCGCGGTCGTGCTCCTTGAAGTTGCGCACGTGGTACATCAGCTCGCGCGGCGTCATGTTGCCGTTGTAGGTGTCGGCGGGCGGGAAGTGGGTGAAGATGCGCGTGCCGTCGATGCCCTGCCACAGGAACGTATGGTGCGGGAACCTGTTCACCTGATTCCAGCTGATCTTTTGCGTCATAAAGTAGCGGATGCCCGCTTTCTTCAGGATTTGCGGCAGGCACGCGGCATAGCCGAACACATCGGGCAGCCACAGGTCTATGGTCTCGATGCCGAACTCCTGCATCCAGAACCGCTTGCCATACAGAATCTGTCGCACCAGCGACTCGCCGCCGGTGATGTTGCAATCCGCCTCCACCCACATCGAGCCTGCGACCTCCCACTGCCCCTCCCGCACCTTCTGCTTGATGCGCTCGTATAGCCGCGGCGCCAGTTCCTTGACCCATGCATATTGCTGTGCCTGCGAGCAGATGAATTTGTACTCTGGGTACATGTCCATCAGCCGCAGGGCTGTCGCGAAGGTGTGAATGCACTTTTGCTGGGTGCGTTCCAGGGGCCACAGCCAGGCGGTATCGATGTGGGCGTGTCCGATGGCGCTAATCTGGTGGGCTGACGGGCAGGCGGGTTTGTTATAGGTCTGCACGACAATCTGTCGGCAACGGGCGATGCTACCGCGGTCGCTGGGGTCAAAAGCGTTCACTGCCTCGTTGAGCGCGTAAAGCAGCTGCGCCCGGCGTGGCTCGTTTGCGGGCAGTTCCTTCAACACCTCCAGAGCAACCTGCATGTCGAAAAAGAGCGCGGTTATCTCCCGGTCCCACACCGCGAGATTGGCGTAGTGGAAGGTGAAGGGGTTGGGAGGAGGCTCGACAGGTCTGGCATCCACGCTGACGTAAGGGTTCATGCCCGTCGCCTGAACATAAAGGGTTATCTCCTCGCCGCCCATCGCCGAATCGGTAACCAGATACTCGCGGTGATTCTCGTCGATGCCCTGTTTGGGGTCATCGCCTACCCACACCACCGCCTCCGCTCCGCAGTCGATCAGGGCGCATACGGTGTGACCGCGCCATTCTGGGGGAACCACCGCGGTAAACCGAAACCACGCATCGCTCCATATCGGTCCCCACGTGTAGCCCGGCTGCACAGGAGTATATACCTGTCTGGGAGCATCGCTTGGCGAGATATTGCCGCTCGGGCGGTACACTCCCGCCTGCATCGGTACCTGCGAAGCCCAGATTCGAGGCTGGAGCTCATTTCGAATAAAACGCTCCACACGCGCCAGGGTCAGTTCGGGATGTTTCAGCATGGATGCCTTCTCCTCACCTCCTGAACAAACTGGTGATAACGACTGTAGATTTCTCTTTCGGCAAAAAGGCTTCCTGCAGTCGAGTCTGAACCCCTTTCCGCAACGGCGTTAGTCTGGTAAAATATGACCAAACACTCATCAACAGGATTGTCGCCATGAACAACGCCTTGCACGCAAAGTCACGTCTGCGAACCTCCTTCGGAGAGGTCGCCCTTTATCGGATAGACGCCCTGCAGCAGGCAGGGGTGAACGGTTTGGACCGTCTGCCTTACTCCATCCGCGTGTTACTGGAGAACCTGTTGCGCCATGAGGACGGACGCATCATCACCGCGGAGGACGTTCTCGCACTGGCGCGGTGGTCGGGCGCAGGAGAGCCGCGCGAGATTGCCTTCATGCCTGCCCGCGTGGTGATGCAGGACTTCACGGGCGTTCCTGCGGTGGTAGACCTCGCGGCGATGCGCTCCGCGATGCATCGGCTCGGTGGCGACCCGATGAAGATTAACCCCGTGGTGCCAGTAGACTTGGTGATCGACCACTCAGTGCAGGTGGACGTGTTCGGCACGCCGGATGCCTACGAGCAGAACGTGGCGCTGGAGTATCAGCGCAACGTGGAACGGTATAGCTTCCTGCGCTGGGCGCAATCGGCGTTTCGGGATTTTCGCATCGTGCCGCCGGGCATGGGCATCGTGCATCAGGTGAACCTGGAATATCTCTCACCGCTGGTGCATCGGCGCGAGCAGCATGGAGAGATGACCGCTTACCCAGATACGCTGGTCGGCACCGACAGCCACACCACGATGATTAACGGGCTGGGTGTGCTGGGCTGGGGAGTCGGCGGCATCGAAGCCGAGGCGGTGATGCTGGGACAGCCCTACTACATGCTGACGCCTGAAGTGGTGGGTTTCCGCCTGACCGGTGAGCTGCCCGAAGGTGCAACCGCTACGGACTTAGTACTAACCGTCACGCAGATGCTGCGCCAGAAGGGCGTGGTAGGCAAGTTCGTGGAGTTCACGGGCGAGGGGGTCAGCCGCCTGAGCCTGCCCGACCGCGCCACCATCGCCAACATGGCGCCCGAATACGGCGCGACGATGGGCTTCTTCCCCGTCGATGCAGAGACCATCGCCTACCTGCGCGGCACCGGCAGACCCGACGAGGTGGTGGAGCTGGCGGAACGCTACTGCAAGGAGAACCTGCTGTTCCGCACCGACGACGCCCCTGAACCTGCGTTCTCCGACCTGCTGGAGCTCGACCTCAGCACCGTAGAACCCAGTTTGGCTGGACCAAAGCGTCCCCACGACCGCGTGCGCCTTCGCGACGCCAAAACATCCTTCGCCGTCAGCCTGCGTGCGCCCATTAAAGAGCGCGGCTTCGAACTGAGTGAAGAGCAGTTGGGCAAGAGGGTCGCGGTGGAGGGCACCGACTACAGCCTGACGCACGGCGACGTGGTGATTGCCGCCATCACCAGCTGCACCAACACCAGCAACCCGTCCGTGATGATTGGCGCGGGGCTGCTGGCGAAAAAGGCGGTAGAGCGGGGGCTACAGGTGAGACCCTGGGTGAAGACCAGCCTCGCACCTGGCTCGCGCGTGGTCACCGACTACCTGCAGGCGTCGGGGCTGATTCCCTATCTGGAGCAACTGCGCTTCCACGTGGTGGGCTACGGCTGCACGACCTGCATCGGCAACAGCGGTCCCGTGCCCGAGCCGATTGCCAGAGCGGTGAAGGAAGGCGATTTGGTGGTGGCGGCGGTGCTGAGCGGCAACCGCAACTTTGAGGGGCGGATTAACCCCGTGGTGCGAGCGAACTATTTGGCGTCGCCGATGCTGGTGGTGGCGTATGCGCTGGCTGGCACTGTGAACATCGACCTGTTCAACGAACCACTGGGCACCGACCGAAACGGGCAGCCAGTGTATCTGCGCGACATCTGGCCCTCACAGGAGGAAATCCGAGGGGCAATCGCCGCCGCGCTCGATCCCGAGATGTTCCGTCGACAGTACGCGCGCGTCTTCGCGGGCGATAAGTTCTGGCAGAACCTGCCAGTGCCCGAGGGCGAACTCTATGCGTGGGACCCTAATTCCACCTACATTCAGGAACCGCCCTATTTTGTGAACCTGTCGCCGGAGCCTGAGCCGCTAAGCGATATTGAGGAAGCATGCGTGCTGGCGGTGTTCGGTGACTCCATTACCACCGACCACATCTCGCCTGCCGGTTCCATCGCCGTGAACAGTCCGGCGGGGCAGTATCTCATCCAGCGTGGGGTCTCTCCGCAGGAGTTCAACTCCTACGGCGCACGGCGCGGCAACCACGAGGTGATGATGCGGGGCACCTTTGCCAACATCCGCATCAAGAACCTGCTGCTGCCCGGTACGGAAGGCGGCATCACCGTGCATTTCCCATCGGGCGAGACGTTACCCATCTACGAGGCGGCGATGCGCTACAAGGAAGCAGGCATCCCCTTGGTGGTGATTGGGGGCAAGGAGTATGGCTCTGGCTCGTCGCGGGACTGGGCGGCGAAAGGCACCATCCTGCTGGGCGTCAGGGCGGTGCTGGCGGAGAGCTTCGAGCGCATCCACCGCAGCAATCTGGTGGGCATGGGCGTACTGCCCCTGCAGTTCCAGCCCGGAGAGAACCGCGACACGCTGGGCTTAACCGGGCGCGAGCGATACAGCATCCTTGGCATCCGCGACCTGCAGCCGCGCCAGACGGTAACCGTTGTCGCCCGCGAGGAGAACGGCAACGAGAAGCGGTTCACCGCCATCGCCCGCATTGATACGCCTGTGGAGGCGGAGTACTACAGGCACGGGGGCATTCTGCAGATGGTGCTGCGTCAGATAGCGGGCGTTTAGCCGGGCAAAGCTGGTCAGTCAACCATGATTGTGTAGGTCTGTACATCCACCACACTGGCAAATTCGGACCACAAAAACAAACTTGACTGACCACTAGCGTTACGTGGTTGAAAAACCGTTCGGGAGTTTGTGATAGAAAGCGAGCCACACCGTGATTCTGAAACACCTACCCGAAGTTTACAATGGAAGGCAAGCCAATCTGTCATTCTGAACACAGTGAAGAATCTCAGAGGTCTCTGAGTCTTAAATAAGTCTTAACCAAAAATCTCCCCAACCCTTGACAAAAC